>TARA_R110000822_G_scaffold63911_15_pt1 | contig 39753 bp, 46 predicted proteins | sample TARA_R110000822 | Tara Oceans TARA_R110000822 (sample SAMEA4397666) | marine metagenome | biome: Polar Biome; feature: [SRF] surface water layer (ENVO:00010504); material: water (ENVO:00002006), including particulate matter (ENVO:01000060) such as... | depth 5 m | reverse complement strand
TGATAGATTAGTGTATGTTGTACCTTTAAGACCTCTAAATTCGATTGGTTGATTTTCTAGTAGTCTGCTTTCGTGAATGTATTTGTAGTCGTTTACAATTGCGTATTCGTTATGATTAGACATAACTGAAGCAGAAGCACCGCCTCGGAAAACTAATAGATTATTTTCTGCATCATTCTTTTGATGCATAGGAACAATATTTTGAAACCCATCGGTTGTGGTTCTTGTTCTTTTAATCGCTAGAGTGTTAGATGCTTGTGCGTTACCAGAAGGATCGATAACATCGTAGATACCACGAATTTCAATCTCTGCATTAGTAGAAGGCATTGAAGTGAATATAACTTTACTACCTTGAACTACATAATCTTTATCTTGAAGAATATCTCCATTCTTTGTTACAACGATTGAATACTCATCAGGTGGAGTAAACCCACATGAGAATATTCTTTGTGAACCATTAGCAACATAAGTTTTAGAACGAACTGATTGATATTCAGATGCCTTTAGTGCTTGTATAATAACTTCTGCACCTTGTGCTGGTGCATCAGATAGCATAACTTTATTAGGATGTTTGAAAACAAAGTCTTGGTCATTAAGATATACGCCATCGATGTATATCGATAACTGGTTATCACTAACTGGTATAAACTCTGTTGTGTATATTTTACGCACACCATCGGCAATGAACCTCTGAGTTCGTATATTATTGCTTTTTGTTCTTCCAATATATGGCATCTGTTATATCTCTCTCGTTTACGGTGTGAATTCTAACACGTTGGCAATAATGTCAATAGAATTTGCTCTTGATGATTGAACTTTCAATATATCTCCATCATTAAGGTTGATTGGTCGCTCAATAACCGCACCTACGTTAGCAGATACAGGTAATAGGTATGATATATAAAAATCATTACTTCCATCATTAATTAATATATTTACATACAAATCTTCAAGATTGTATCTGTTAGTGACGAAAATTGAGTGAACAGTACTATACTTACCCGATGGAACTGTATAAAGCGTTGCAACACTTGTTGCCGCTCCACTTACTTTCGCATTTTTAAAAATTCCACTTGCCATTTTTGTTAATCCTTATCTATATTCATATTTATAATACTTACGACATTGCTATTGCAAAGAACCCTAAATCTTCTGCTAATCCAGGAGGTATAGCAACAGACCTTACTACTGATTTCAAAGCAAACGAATCCGATGCATCTGCAATAAGAAATAAGTCTGCGTTCTGAATGCTTGATGCTACCGGAAGACCCTTAACAATGTTTCCTGAACCTGTTTGGTCTAGACCTGCGGCGGTTACTGCGCCAGATGCTAGGGTTGTTCCTATACTAATACTGACGTTTTGTAAATCTGTCATCGTTGCGTTTGCAGTACCAGTCACGGCACCAGTTGTTGCTACTGTGATTACAGGATCATTCAAAGCAACTGCTAAATCAAAGTGATTGTTACTATCATCGTGTGTTAGTGCAATAGAGTTTCCTGTTCCAGGAAATGTCATCGTACCACCACCGAATGCACCAATTCTATCATTCAGTGCTTCAATACCTGTAGCAGATAAATTAGATAAATCTAAATCTATTCTATTCGCTATAGCGGCAGTTGTAGTTGCACCAAAGTTTGCGTCATCGCCGATTGCGGCCGCAAGTTCATTTAGTGTGTCTAGTGCGCCAGGAGAACTATCAATCAATCCAGCGATTGCATTTCGTACATATTTTGTTGTTGATATTCTATCTGTGTTATCTGTTTGAGGTGCAGTATATGAAGTTGCGTTGACGGTGTTTGCTATCTTTAAGTTTCTAACACGGTTCTGTGTAACTGTAACTGTCGCTCCAGCACTCTCTGTAGCAGGTAATGCACCATCATCTCCTATTACTGTAAGAACATCTCCTGCTTTTGCAGTAACTCTAAATTCTTTATTATTTGCTACTTGACCAGCACCTGTGACTGTAATGATATCATTTGCATTTACTGCGCCAAATGATGAACCACCACCTGTGATTGTACCACTGTTATTGAACGCAATGTTTGTCTGTCCATTAACTCTTACTGCAATCGAACCACTTTCATCCATTTGTTGAAATGGTAAATGTGTAGTTCTTGTGCCAAGTCCTAGTGTGATACCAGAAGCACCTGCATCATCATCTTCAGTGATGAGCATTAGTTTATTATTTTCAATACCAACTTGTGCTTGTGTAGTATTCGCACTATCTACAAATGCAATCTCTGCATCAGCGGCAGTTGTCGCCGTGTTATTATCTTTAATTGTTACTACTGGTGTTCCTCCAGTTACAGTAATGTTTTGTGTCTGCGAACCAGCGTTTGCTTCAAAGTCTCCAGAAACAACTAATTTAGTATTAAGTGTAAGTCCAACATCAGGATTGTGTGTAAGAGTAACATCTTGGTCATTACCAAATTTAATTACTCCATTGTCAGCAAGAAATAAATCATTAAATCCTTTAGTAGTTGATCCTATGTCTGCGTCATCGTTTGCGTCAGGTAGTAATGCAGTACCAACATTTATTGTAGGAACAGATATAGATGTTGTTGCCGTAACATCATCAACAAATAAATTTAAAAATCTAGTACCAGTTGCACCTAGACTTTTTGAACTATCTGTATCAGGTAGTATATTACCTGCAAAGGTTGTTGATGCATCTACAACTGTAATTTTAGTTGCGGTTGCATTATCGTCAATTCCAGTCGATTTAAAAGTGGTAATCGTTCCACCATCAATTCTATTTCCTGATACTCTTGGTTGTGCCCCTACATATTTTGCCATGTTTAAATGTCCTCTAAGATACTTGCAATCGCATTAAGTGATGTTCCAGCACTAGATGTTACTGCTACTTTATCACCATTTGATAGAACAATTTTTTGTCCTGATATAAAAGATAGTGTTGAGTTAGCAGGAATACTAATATTGTTTCCTATTGTCACATATGCAGTTGCAGAGGCATCGTAAATATCAACATCTACTGCGATTGTGGCACCAGTAATATTTGCAAGTTCTAGACCAATTAACATACTACGTTTTCCAACTGCGTTTGGAGTAGTATATAAATCAGTACGACCAGTGCCTACGTTACCAGCGATACTATTTTCAAAATCGTTTGCCATTTTTTTCCTCTACTTTATTTCTATTTATTCAACCATACCATGTGCATCAAAATCAGTTTCATCTCCGAAAACTGCTATAGGGTGCATATCATATGCCTGTGGTTCACCTTCTTTTAATCGAAATCTCGAAATATCATTATTCAAGTCATTCATACCGACAACCAAGTTAGTGTTTACATTAGTATTCAAAGCAGATAAGTCTCCTAAGTCTGCATGAACTACATTTATACCATTAACTAAATTGCTTCCTAAATCTGAATTTATTATTGCTGGATCGCCAGCAGTCTGACCTAATTCATTAGTTCTAGTAAACCACTGCTTAAAACTTATAAGTCTGCTAAAATCTAATACTGCCATTTATGCCATCGCTATCAGAGCAGGTCTAGGTATAGCGGCACCACCGGTCGCATTATCCAACTCAGTTTTCATTTCATTAACTGCGGCAACAAGATTACCTTTCGCAGTTGTTGATAAACTACTTAAAGTTCCTTGCTCGTTATCTAATTCGTTTATACCAGCGACTACATCATTTGCAGTAGTTGTTAACGCAGAGGGGTCGCCTAGAGTTGTTGATATTGTATTAGTTTTTTGTCTCCAGGTATCAATACTGTCTGTTCCGTTTACTACTGTAACTGCCATATTATTTCTCCAATATTTGTTGTATCATAGATTTGATACTACTCATCTCATCTTTAATACTATTTATCTCATCACACATAGTCTGCATTTTAACTTTTTCTGACTTTTTAGCAGTCTGAACTGCCATGTATGTTTTATATTCACTAGTAGAAGTATTAATAATACCACTACTATATCTTTCTCTCTTTAATTCAGAATATCCATCAATTTGTATATGTCTATTACTCATTATAATGCCAGTGCTATTACCCTTAAATTCTTAATTTTAGGAACAAACGCAGTATTTGTTGACTTCATAACAATCTTAATTGCTACTGCAGAGAATTCATTTAAATCAGATACTAGATGAGTTCTTTCTTTAAAGTCTGATATATTACCATCTGCAATATCAGCAGTTTCTTGAATAACTTTAGTCCAAGGTATTGTATCAAATGTCTGTTCTGCACCATCAGTTATTACTTTACGATATATTTCAATTGTACATGATGCAGGTCTGTTTGCTTCATATAAAATCTTAATTGCAGTAGAAGGATTCGCTAAAGTAAATCTTCTAGTTAGATAGTTAGTCTTATTTGTTGCTCCACTTGGTGCAATATCATCTAAGAACTTTTCGTGTTGTTTAACTGTTATACTATTTGTTGCCGATTCGTTTGTACCGGGGTTAGGAAGTACTGATATTGTTGCAGTTGTTCCATCGTTACTATAGTTAGTAATTAAATATTTTGCATTATTATTAGAATTAGATGCTCCAGAAACAGTTATATACTTACCAATGTCTAGCGTATCAAACAATGCTCTTACTCCAGAGTTTGTTGAAGTAATATTACCATTTGTATTTGATAGTGCGATAGTTGTTGCGGTTGCTACTGTTCTATCATCATGCGTTGCCATATTAACATCAGTTTCTACTAAACTATCAATTCTATTTGATATTAGACATAGTGATACTCTTTGTGTGTCAATCATAGGTGATACAAAATCATTAGTAGTATTCATTGTTGCTCGTAACTGTGCAGAATAACCAACTGTTGCACTCTGATTATCATTAGAGAATACAACTTTAGTACCATCCATATTAATACTACTATTTTCAAATACTGGTTTAAATCCAGTGAACGCTCCACCAACTCTTGATGTAATATTCATATCATAAGTTAGTGATGTGTTAGCAAAACGTAAGTTTGTTATTGTTGGTTGAACCACATCTGCAAGTATATTTCTAGTTGCTATGATATTTGCTCCACCAGTCAGGTCTGCAGTCAATCCACTCACGCCACCCACTACATTAGAACCTGTCACTTCGATTACATAAGAATCCATAGTGACTGGAGCAACGACTGTATGTGATCCATTTAATTCAGTTTCAGGTATACCATTTGTTGTTGAGTTAGCACCATAGAATCCAACTCCCACATTAGCAAACTGAACAGTATCTCCAACTGCAAGTCCATGATTTGTCTGTGTTACACGAATTTTATTTGTGTTTACTGCAGTTTCGAATGGGTTGTTATTTAATTTTGTAAATCCATTTCTTCCATTATTGAAGTTTATAACTGCAACGCTATCAGTAAATGACGCACGATAGAAAGTCATCTTAATATCTCTATCTTGATACGGAGTCCATGTACCACCATTCTGCGATAGGAACATTGTTCCAGTTAATGGATTTCTAGAAACTGTTCTATTGTCTCCAAGATTAGAACCCCCTAGTTCTGAGAAATATACTTTACATCCAGGTTCATCAACTTTGATTAGAAGTGCATAAGTCACATCTTGTGCTAAAAATACAGGACTATCAAAAGTTACAGTAGTTGCAACTGAAGCATTCGCAGAAGTATTAACACTTGCCGCAGGTATAGTTTTCTGTTGTATAATCTTCTCACCAGGAAATCCATCTTTGGTATTTACTAGTTGAATAAGAATAGGTCTTGTGCCAGCAGTTTGAAAGAATAAATCCATCTTAGTTAACATCACACCATCTAGTGCTTCAGATATATTAAAAGTTTGTGCTAAAGGATCATGGAAGGAGGTGCCGACATTATCATTATTATTATCTTGTTGTGGAGGATTATTTCTTGAGGTTCTTTGAAATCTTGTTGAACCTGTAATGTTTCTAGTAATTTCTCTATTTGCATTAACACGGTCTCTAGTAAACTCTGCTTGTCTTAGAGATAAAATTGTCTCTTCTTTTGTTTCATTCATACCAGTAGCACGGAATATCTTTTCTGCTTTTGTGGTATGTACTCCAATATCAATACTATTAGTAATACTATCGATTAATCTTAAAACTCTATCTCCAGTTCTAAATTTGACTGCATCTGTATCCGGTACAACAAATACTCCAGTAATAGTTCCTTGTGCATCTGTAATAAGGTCAGAGTTGAATTGTTGTAAATTTTTATAAACATCTGTAGAAGTTGCATCAGTTGTTCCGTTGATATCAGAAATTGTACATAGGTTTTTAACTCCTAGAGAATTATCTACTGCACCAGTTAATTGGTCAGATATTGCAAATCCATTCTTGATGTTTGCAATATGAATTACAACTGGCATACCATTTGCGTTTACTGTGCTATCTGGTCCTTGATAAGTTGCAACACCAGACGCTTGTAATCTAGTAACTGTTCCTCCTGAGGTATATGAAGTCATTGTTGCAATTGCAGTTCCAGTTGCATCGTTATTTACTATTGTAAATGTATTTGCTCCAGTGTTAACGCTTTCTACTCTATACTTTCCAACATTAAGTTCTACTGCTCCAGCGATACTTGCAAATTCTACAATATGTCCGAGTGCAATACCTGAGACACTTGATGCCGTAATAGTAACTGTATTACCACTCTTAACTGCACTAGAAATACTAGTTGCGGTATGAACTTGATTTCTTACTACATCTCCAATTGCAAAGGCAGAAGCAGGATATGCAATAGTGGAATCAGGATCGGAGAATGTTCCGAAGAACCTTCCATTATCGGTATCTGCTTGACTTCCCGGATCTTGTAATGGAAAGAAATTAAAATCTGTTCTGTTAGTAGATGTTACTGTAAATTTATCATCTGGTTTAAAGTATGTTTGTACATTAACATTATCAAAGAATGGAAATACTTTTGTACTAGGTCTCATAGCATCTACATGAACATGAATAGGTAACTCACGCATATAAGGAATCATAGACATATCTACAATTCTATCGCCCATTGCTTTATCGACTGTACTATTTAAGAGTTTGGTTTCAACACCTTCTCTTACTTGTCCAACTTGTCGAGTTCCAGTTTGTTGTAATACGTTACCATTCCATCCACCTTGAACACCACTACCAATATTTCTTTCACCAGTGAAAACTTGTTCACCAAACCAGTTATCTTGCCATGATTCCCAAATCGTACCTTCAACTCCAATCTCATCTGCTAGGAATTGAATTGCATCAAAATTATTATCATCAACAACAACTAAGTCTGGTCTACGAGTTGTATTCTTCCAATCGTCAGAAGCAGGTGTGAGTATCATCTCGCCAGTAAAGGCGGCAACTTTATATGCATTTACTTCCATAGCATCTGTTGCGTATGGATTCTTCAAATATTCTAGTTCACTGTAATTAAGTGTAACGATACCATCGGTATGTTTCTTATAGTTTGAAGCAAGTCTAGTAATGTCAGTACTAAGAACTTCTGTCATTGTAGCAATTTCAGTATGTGCCATAGGTCTTGCAATTCTACGTTTCATATCAACTGCAACACGATAATCAGGAGAACCTACATTACCAATACCATGACCTTTGAAATTATCTACGATAAAACCATTCTTCAATCTAGGATTACCATCACTATCAGGTATAAGTAAGTCTGTAGTTGCTTTTTCTAATAAGTTTAATGAACTAACTTCTTCAAGATTTGAAATTCTTGTTTCAAGTCTACCGATATCACGCATTGTGTATCGTCTATTTTTAATTTTTTTAGCGAGTACTTCTGAAGTATTAATAACATAAGGTTTATATGTCACTTCAAAAAGTGTCATTGCTTTACCAAGGTCTAATGGTGGCACAGGATCAGTTGCCGGAACGCCAGGAATTACAATAAATTTTCCATCAAAGTTCATTGCAACTTTATCAATTCTTGCTAAGAAATAAGAGAAATCTGCTTCAAAGTTAGTGCCAATCATAGGTAACTGTGTACTAGATGCACCAGATGAAGTAAAGTTTACTCCAGCATCATCAATTCTAGGTCTAAAGTCGATAGCATCTCTCAAATCATAAGTATCACCATCACCATCAGGAGATGTATATGTAGGTATATCTTCATAAGCGATACTAGAATAACTATCTACAGAGAAATAATCTCCAGCAGTATGTGTAAAGTAATCGAAAGTTATTAGAAGTCTTCCAGTTGGTGCCGGACGACCTGCTTTTAATTTAATTCTTGCAAGGTCATAATACGCATCTCTTTGTCCACTATCAAAATCATATCTATCAGTAATGTCTTGGTCACTTGAAGTTGCATTAGTTGAAAAATTTGCCGCCATCTTAACAGACTTCAATGCATAACCATCTGCTTTACCAAGTTCTACTTCTGTTACTTGCGCCGCCGCTTGAGTTGTTACTTGAAGCGTTGCATTTGAATTTAGTGATTTTGACTTTTCTGCACTAGCAGAGTTACGAACTTGAACAGACGCAATCAAAGAAACATTGATATTGTTTGTAGGATTAGCACCACTCGGTAGTGTTTTACCTAATAGATTACTAAAAGTAACTGTTCTATCACTATTCGATAGTACTATGTCTGCACTAGTTAAAGGAATAATTGCACCTACGTTAGCACTAGCAAGAGTTCCACTACCAGCACTTGTTGCAATTAGAGTATAATTTTGTAAGTTTGATACAGATGTAAAACTTTCATCAGTATCTACAGTAAATGTTGCAGTACCTCCAGTTATACTTCTATCAGTACCACCCGTATGAGGATTATGTCTTCTTACTGTATATGAAGAAGATAATACGTTATCTGGATTTGAAGCACTACTACCACGAATTTTTCTTGTTCTAAAGTATCCAGTTGGGAATATTAATTTTTTCTGGTCAGGTCGAATAAGTTCTGCAGAGAAACGCTTGACTGTACCACCTGATACTGCAGACGCACCATTTGCTACTAATTCTAGTGCTAGATTATTTGTTAGACTTGATACTTCTCCAATATCTATATCATTTAGGAAAAGTCTATCGCCAACTTTAAGTTGTGTGTTAATTGCAGTACCAACTCCAGTTACAGTTGGATCAGTACTAGCAACAGAAGCAGTACCAGAAAGAGTAATTAGTTTTGGTTCAATTTGGCATTTAAATGTTGTACTACCTACTGAGGAGTTATCACCGAATGCTCTTGCATCTCTAGCAAAATCTTTTCCATCATTCATTTGTATATCAAATATACCAAGTTTGAATGTAACGGCAGTTATAGTACCAGTATAATCTCCATCGTGAAGTTGTAGACCTCTTAGGTTACAAGTACCAATAGATGCTGGTGAACCACCAAGATGGTCATCATAGATGTGTATCTCTGGAAAGTTATTAATATCAGGAGAACCTGTAAGAGTATTTACAAGAATATAGTTACCAACATCTGTTTGAATTGGTGTATCTACTACGCTATTGAATGTTCTTGGTTTGTCTGCATTGACAAATTTAGTGATTTGACTTTCTACTTCATAACCTTGTACATATGCTTTACCAGGTTCAATACCTAGTGCGAGTTTAGTTGCATCTCCACTTTCTGTAGCAGTATAGATTCCTCTATTACTTCCTACGATTAGATGTTCACGAACATCCATTCTAAATGGTTTTACTTCATAATCTCCACTTTCATCATAAGTTCGTCTAGCGAATTCTTCTTGTAGAAAATTATAAGTTGCTTTGTCTACTAGTTTAGAAATTTGTCCATGTTCAATTCTGGTCAATTCTACAAAGTTTACATCATCAACTGCAGTTAATGCTTTCTTAACTAGTGTAAGTGTAATTTTATATCTGTGGGCGCCGGGAGCGGCATAGTTAGATGAACCTTGTGCATTATCTTTTAATGTTGCATCTTCTTCTGGTGTCAGAGTTGATTGTGTAACTTGAAACCCGATACGATAAGAAGGAAAAGGACTATAGTTATCTAGTATAATAGTTTGTGCATCATTTGAAACAAAGAATCCATTGATAAAGAATACTCCAGCATTTATTCTTATTGCTGAACCTCTACCAACTGTATCACTGTCTCCTGCAGTAGATACTGCAGATGGATCGAATTTACTTGTTGTTGCTAGTAATGTAGAATTGACGGTACCAGTCGTTAAGAGTGATGCCGTCAATTCTGTAGTTTGATTAGCAGATAACTGAGCATTTTTAGCAGTAGTATTGTCAGCATTAAGAGATGTTACGTTTTCACCTATAGCAAAAGACTTTGTAGTATTATTAGTACCACTATCTTCATACTTGACATATAGTGTTAATGGAGTAGTTGAGGTCGCCGCAAGTGTTCCAATAACTCTCGCTTTAACACCAGTCTCAGAACCTGTAACAAGTTTGTTTACAAAGTCTGCTCTATAACTCTCTACGTTTTGTGCGTTAAATGTTGACTGGACTTTGACGTAATCATATTCCAAATCATATGCAAGGTCTCCTGGTATAACCATAGAACCTTCTTTAAAAATGTGTCTTCCGTGACGCTCAATCTGATTTTGTAGTATTGACTGTAGTTGCGTCAACTCTCTCGCCTGAACTGGAAATCCAGGACGAAAGAGAACACGTTGAAAGTTCTTTGATTTTGCTCCAGTAGTACCCTCAAAATCATCATAGTATGGGTCTACATTAAAGTCTATAACTGCCATTTATTGCTCCGATGTCTTCTCTCTAAAAAAATACTATATTTGTTAATAGTATTTAGTCTAGAATTCAATAACTAATTTAATGTCTTCAATTTGGTCAGAAGCACGATTAATTGGTCTACGATGTTCGATATACATGATATCACCACTATCTACTACGACTTCAGGATTACCTAAACTAGAAACTGCTCCAGATGCGGAAGAAGTACCACCACTGACAGTTTCAGAACCTGTGAATGCCACAAATCCAGTAACAATGTCTTGATAGTATCTAAGAGTTCTAGTTGATGCATTCCAGTCAATTACTTTTGCAGAAGCACTAGAAGAACCACCTGTGAGTGTTTCGTCAGTTGCAAACGTACCCGATAGACCACCAGCGGCAAGTACAAGTGATTTAGTTGCACTAGCAGTTGTAGCAGTTAACTTATTAGTTGTACCAAATGCAAGTGGATCACGAACAAGACCTATTCTACGATAATCGTTAGAAACAGGAAAGTCTCCAGCGCCATCAGCATATTCAAGTCTTACGTTATTCATTACATAAAATCCACCTAGTTCGTCTACTGTAGAAGTAGAATGACCACCTGGAGGTGATATAATTGCTTTTACTGCTCCAGAAGAACCTCCACCACCTGATACGGTGACAGTTGCTTGTGTGAAGTTAGAACCTACGCCTGTAATATTGATTACAGTAATAGCACCACCTGATACAGTTGCAGTTGCAGTTGCGCCTGATCCATCACCTACTATAGTGATAGTTGGTGCAGAACTATATCCAGAACCACCATTCGTAATTTTATACTGCTTAATTTCGCCATTAGTTGCGGCGGCAGAAGTATCAAATTGCTCTTTGTAAGGTTGACCTGCTCCTGGATCAGAAGTAACATATCTAACTGGCATAAAGTCAGTAGATAAGAACTTCAGTGCATCAGCGGCAGAGATAGTATACATATATTTCCATATATATCCATCTGCAGTTGTGATGTAACCAGTTGAAGTGCCAGTTGGTTTAGTTGTACTTGCAGTGTTACCATCGTTATTGATAACTTTGTACACGTTGTAATCGTCAGTCACCACATAGAATGTTGCGGCAAATAAACTTGTTGCTCCTGAGTTTGCAGTATTCGATGCCGAATAGTCATGTGCATATTCGTCATATGTTGTTCCTGAAACCCAATCTCTTCTTACTACTGCGTGTGTGATATCTGTTGAAGTAACACGTTTCATTGCGACCATATCGTCATACGAATTGAACGCCGTGTCGTTATTATCTGCAGGAGTAGGAGGAGAGGTGTCATCGGCCCACGATTGTGGTCTACCGATAAACAGGTATATATTAGTTGCGGCACTCTCACTAAACGCTTCGATGTATTGCTCGGCGTTGTGGATGCGGAACTTGTTGGTAATGATTGCGGCCATTTTATCCTCTCTTAATTAATAAGTACTTATTACATTATTTATAAGACTTTTTAACTACTTCTTAGAAAGATTTCACTATCAAACACAAGTGGTGTCTTTCTTCCTGGGTAGTTTGCTAAGTCATCAGCGGTTAGAAACTCAGATAGATGCAATATATTAGTATTTGCATATGTATCCCAATAGTTATCGTTACTAGTATTACTTCCACTGTAATTCGCAGTGAGTTTCGCACTATTGTACGTTGCTCTATATATACGACCACCACGGTCGATTTCTCTAAATCCTGCCGAATACGGCGGGAATAGGAATTTGAATCTATCTATTGAATATCCTGTGCTTCCTAATCTTGCTGAACCATAGGATTCGTGTAGCATAGCATCTTCTAATCCCAATGAAGCGATTAGATGAAGTTTTGATGATGCGGCAACTTTCAAATCGTCTGAAGAAGTGATAGTTGGCAATAATAAAACTACTGCTCTTTGTACTGCTTGAGCAACTTGAGAGAGTTGTTTAAATATTTGTATTTCATGCTTGACAGTTGATGTAGCAGTAAGTTCATTAACAAATGCCTCAAAAGTTTCAAGAATAAGTAAAATTTCTGGTGTTGCTTTTGTCTTACCATGAGTTAGTGTACCATCTACTGTAGGAATAGATTGCTTTGCATCAAATGCAGGAGTTTTCAATAATAAAATAATTTCTTTTAAGAATGTCATAGTTGCGTCAATGTTTGTCATAGGTGTTGGACTACGAGGGAATATCAGAGTAGGTAGCAAACCAGCACCCTTTTCTGTTCCATTAATACTTTCTTCACCAAGCAGATATTGATTACCTTTATTAGTCATTACTTCATTACTATCTTCCATAAGAATTGCTGAACCGTCTTCTTTCTGAATTCTTGTTGGGAACATTGTTGTTTTAACTGTTTCAATAAAAATCTCTAGTTCTATTTTTTGTTCTCTAGGTGTCATCAATACATTTCTTGAAATATTGATAAGTTGTAAAATCTGTTTAAATCTAGGATCACTTCCATTTAATCTTACATTAGAACCACCCCATACGTTAGCACGAACTGAAGTCTGAATAGAAACTTCACCAAACAATGCAAGACCTACTGGATGTAATATTCTTTTAACTGCATCTCTCCAGATGTTGATTGAGTTACCAACTTTAACAACATAAGAAAAATCTTGAAAATATTTACTATCTTGAATACTCTTAGAACTTTCTGATATCCTTCCATCAGCACCAGTAAGAACACCTTCACTTGTAGATAGTGTTCCTGTAATAGGAGTAATAGTGGCAGGTTTACTTTGAAATATAGTTGCAGTAGCACCAGATGTGCCTCCTGTAACTCTTCCTCTTCTTGAGGGTGTAGAAAATTTATCTATTGCACTATTAGGTTTAACTTTATATAAAGACCTTGTCGTATCAAAAGATGTAAGTACTCCATCTTCGACAACACTATTCTCACTAATTAATAAATCTCCAGTTTCTAATTTAATAGAACTGCCATCTTCTTTTAATTGTCTGTATGGTTGTGACGTAATAGGTTCACCAGCAACAAAAGTTCCTGTTATATCTTCTAATATTATATTTGTATCAGAGGTAACAAGAGGTGCTTGAGTGTAACCACTACCTAAATTTGTTCTTGCTATACCAGTAATTCTTCCTACACTATCAGATGTAGAAAATATTGATGCACCGGTACCATTTGTCGATGTAATTGCAACAGTAGGTAATTGGTCATAATTATTACCTTTATTGATTATAAGAATTTCGTGAACCTCACCAGTAAAATCAGCAATTTCAGGAATAACTTTTGAACCAGTTTCTAATAGTAAGTTATCTCCATCTTCTTTAACAAATTCTACTATATTACCAGCAAGAATAGCATGACCATTCTCTAGCATAATACCATCACCATCATTCTCTTTGATAAGTCTACCCTCAACTCTTGAGACTTTTGCAGAAGCACCAGAACCTTGTCCAGAGTTTGTATATGTTACTATATCATCTAGTGCATAACCTTTACCTTTAGTTTCAATGAGAAAGTTGTCAACCTCTCCTTTACCCACAGAAGTAATATCAAATGCGGCGGCAGTACCAATCTCTTCAGTAATAAGAGTATTACTAGTTTCTGTTAAAATATTATCTCCAGTTTCTAAAAGAATATTTGGAGTTACGTTCTTTGTTAGTAGGGAATCACCAGCAGTAAAATAGGCACCAGGATTTGTTATATTAACATTAGTAATTATTTCATCAATAATACCAGTAACAGTGCCATTAATAGTTGAAATGTTTACTGGTTGCTCTGCTACGAAAGTACCATTGACACTATTCTGAGTTAACGATAACTGATAAACTGTATCTGTGCCAACTTGCAATCCAATAAAGTTTTCAATCCCTCCACTAGCAAGATTAATAGTTGATTGTGATGGATTATTTGATTGAATAACACTACCACCTACAATATCTGTAATAGGTCCTGTTACACTTTTTATATTAAGAATGATATCTGTAGAGAATTGTCCATCAGATACACGCAACATATCTTTCTTTGGATAGTAGATGCTAACTTCTTCATTAAACAACATTCTAAAGAGTAGAATTATTGACTTATCAGTACCCTTTGCTTGATAAAAGTTTTTAATATTTTTAAGAAGTGTTCTCTTATCATTAGTAATAGTATCTGGAATATCTACTAGATAATTCTTTTTAAAATAATCAACAAACACATCGACTGTTAAATCAATATCGTTATATATTCTAGCATTTCTTGTGACTTCGACTGCGTTACCATGTTGCTCTAACCACTCATAATACGCATCAAGAAATGTGATGAACGTAGGATGGTCTGATTGAACAAACTCAGGTAGTTGCTCAGATATAACTGAGGATATCTTACCTTTAATAAGGTCGTTGTCGAGATTGAACGCCATTAGTAACCACTTCCACTACTCTCTGATGAGGACGATGAAGAACTACTACCTACTGATACAGTAGAAGTTGCTCCTGCGGCGCCTGTTCCGCCAGTCTTACTTAATTCACTACTTGATGTAGTAATATATTGAACACCTGCAGAGGATTCTCCAGTTGCTATTTTATCTACGATTGTATTTACTACAACAGTTAAAGGATTAATCATAAGAAGAATTTCACGAACACTTACTACATCATTTGAGTTTAGTGTTACAAAGATTTCAACTTCATTACCATCAACAACTGTACTAGTTATATTTAATTGGTCAATAACAATCTTACCAGTTGAATAGTCAATAGCACCTTGAGTTGCATTTACAATAACTTTTGTTGAAGAACCTTCTTCTAAATAATATGAACGAATATTACCATCACCATCATCATCTAGATAAAGAGTTTGAGTTCTACCTCCGATAGTAAAACCCGTAGATGATAGATTAGTAGGAGCGCCTTTACCTTGAGTGAATAAAGGATTATAAAAATCTAAGGTATATTTACTTTCTGTATTTAATATTGCATCAAAGTGTCTTTCGCATCTAATTGTAGTTACGTTAGAAACAATACCAGGATCAGCAAGGTCAATTCTATTTACAAATTGAGAATATCTAAACACACTATCGAAATTCTTGATGTCGTTATTAGCATACGTTTCGACTACTGCACGAACTCTTGTTGCGATATCTGAAGAAGTTGCAGTTGTAATATTTGGATTCCAATACACATTAATAGTAGGAAGAATACAAATATACTTAGCATCTATAATTTCTGGAGTGATTGATACCATAGTCTTACCAGCAAGATAAGTTGACTTAATAGCATTCTTTGTAGATGTTGTCAACGTCTTTCCTGTTTTAGGTTTAATCGCCATAAACACTTTACCATAAACAGGAGGGTCATTATCTTCTCCACCCCATACTTGCATAGTGTCTACGTTGTTATATAATTTTGGTAGAATGACTTTATAATCTTCTGCAGTCACGGCACGATTTTGTGAAGAATAATATTTAGGAGCGTTGAACTTAATACTATCTACTGTTTCTCTTGGACCACCATTCTGTGCAGAAATAACTGTAGTGATTGTTGCATTAGTAGAACCACCAACTCCAGTTTGTAGAGTAAAGTCTGAAGCACCATTAGAGTCCTCTTCATTACAAACAATATATTCTAAAACTACGATATTACCATCAGACAATGCTTTACCTAAAACATCATCACCAAATGTAACTTCATAATGTCCACTATCAACTGCGTCTACAAAGTATACTTTACTTGTCGAACCAATATCTAATATGTTTGATGCTTCAGTATATACTTCTTGTGTTACGTCTGTCACACTTGTTTGTATCGTTACTTTTAGTGTTGTGATGTCTATGCTTGGTTCTTCTAATAAAAACCTTTGAGAAGATAAATTACTATCTTTAGTATATTGTAATGTTAATAGTGTTCCTTCTTTAACATCTATGTTAGTAAATGAATAAACTCCTTCAGTTGGAGTAATTGTAATATCTGATGTATTAACAAATTGATAGTTAGTTCCAGATACTCTTGCTCTAAAAACTGTACCTTTGTTCATAGTCAACGATGCCGGACTACCACTAGGAGAATTAATTGTTACGTTTAGTCTAGCAGTAGATGAAACTGAAGAACGAGGTGTATAACCTAAATGCTTGGCAAGTGAAACAACGCTATCTCTCTTGACGGCACTATCAAGAAACATTTCGTTTGCTACCATATTACCATATACTGCATTGTAATGTGTATTGTAAGATAATACATCTAATAAAGTATTCATTGCTGAACCTTCAAAGTTGTAATCTTTAAAACTATCTTGCGTTTGTAGATGAGTTTTTAAATTAGTTTTAATTTCATCAAAATCGAGTTCGGTAACTCTAAGTCTTTTAGTTGTTTGTGCCATTATCGTGTCCTTGCCAAGTAAGTTTCGAATACCTCTTGTTGTGTATGATTAACTACATAAAAATAAATTCTCACTCTATATTCATTTACATCAGAACCATCGGTTACATCAACTTCAGTAACTTCACATCTAGGTTCATAATTCTGTAGAACTTCCTCAACAGACTTTCTAATACTTCTTCTAGTCATGGGGGTATTATTTTCAAATAATAATCCTGTTACAGAACAACCCAACTCAGGATGAAAAGGTCTATCAAAATAGTTTGTTTGTATCAATGCTCTCATAGACTGCTTAACTGCTTCTACATCAGTTTTTCGTGCTACATCTTTAGTACTACTCAACAAAGTAAAGTTGAAGTCTAAGTCGCTAAAATTAGCAGTTTTTCTTGTTACAGTCTGTGCCATACTACTATTTATACCTCTTATCCACCAGCAAAAACATTAGATGAACCTGATGCCGATGCATTAGGTACCCATGAACCATGTCCACCAGTTCCATCACCTTTTCTATGCACACCTATACCATTTGCAAATACAGTTCCACTACCACCTGTCGCTGGATCGCCACAACTTGTTTTGTCACCTATCCGAGTAGTTTTAGCACTATTAGTATTTACATTTGGAGAACCAGATGCATATGCAGTCTTATGAAATGGATTTGGTGTAGGACTCGCATGACCAACATGACTATCTAATCCTACTCTTGTAACCGGTTGTCCCACTATTTACCTTGTCCTATATATTTTTTAAAACTTCTACGTTTACTTTTATTCATTGTTGATTTAATTGGGTTTCTACCAATAGAAGTTCCCTTTTTTGTTGTCTCATGCACCATCACTGATGAATGTTTAGCAGTCTTTGCCATAATATTTAGTTCTCCTAATTCAAGTTAATAATCGGTGCATCTGCATCAATTTCAGACCCACCATTTAAGTCAATCACATTACTTGCATCAACAACAAAGTTTACGCACTTAGCACGAATGTCTTTAGTTGATTCCATATCGATATTACCTTCTGCTTTAATAGTTGCAGTTCCACTCACATAGATATTATAACTACCTTTTACATGAGTGTTAAAATCCTTTTCTACTAGTATCTCTTGAGTACCTTCATTTAATATTCTAATAGACCCATCTGGATGCATCTCAATAAAACTACCAGACATATGTTGTATATTAATTCTTTCGCCACTTGGTGTATCATCAAGTTCGATAACATGACCACTTTCTGTTTGTGTAACTTTATTATAAGGGTATCTTGCATTATAAGGGTTAGACATTAAAGTCCAAGTATCACTACTGTATGCAATAGGGTGTGGCGGATGTTCTTCTGCAGAGAGATGAGTATTCTTTAATTTAAGTAATTTAGAATTTCTATCTCCTCTTGCTAAACGAGATGTATCCGGTTCTTCAATTTCTATAGGATGTGTTCCTGTTGGATCACTAAATCCTAAAGATGTATTAGGTCTTGCTAAAGGGTATCCAGGAAACGAACCCATCACAACTGGTTCTTGGCAACTAGTACCATCTCTAAACCAACCCATTACCCAAGACCCCTTTAAAAGTCCTGAAGGAGAATGTCCAATTTGAGATATTGATGCTGAAGTAGTAGGCATCATAACCATTGCCCATGGTAAATCATCAGTAGGTAAAGTTTCTTTATCTTCAGTATGAATACCGAGACATCTAACTTTAACTCTTCCTATTTGTTCTGGATCGTTGTGGTCTTCGACTACACCTTGAAACCAAGTGAACCCGTCAAACCCCATAAAATTTCTCATACTCATTCCTCTTATTTATATTTAGACCGACAAAATATCACTTGAAGTTTTGAACCCTTTCTTACGCATAATAGTTTTTGCAATAAGTTCAAATTCTTGAGTTTCTTTATCCCACTTGAGAACGAATGGCATATTTATATCTGTTTGCATATCTTTAAGAACTCCTTCAGCATCCGGACCTAGTTGAGGTATTTTTTTTCCATGCTTATTGAATGTCTGTTTGAAAAGTCTTGTAAGTTCTGCTGGAGTAATGTCTTTCTTATTTCTAGCATCATTCACTCTATCTATGAAGTGTCGAGTAAACTCTACATCAATACCAACTTTTGCAAAAATTCTATCAGCAAATTTTTCTACTTGATCCAAATCTTGCTGAGAAATCTTTTCTCTAATATATTTAAAATTACGCATGGAATCCATCCTTTACAATATTCATATCTACTTTATATTCAGTTGTTTGATTACCAACTGGAGTAAACATATGAATGCAATCTCTAATTAAATAAAAACCAGAATACTTTTTCTGATAAGCATCTTCAGGTTTCTCAACTTTTCTAATTGATGGGTAGTTAAACTCTACTAATCTTCCCGATTCAATAATTGGATTACCAGGAACTTCAAAGTTATTAATAACAACATCATTAATCTGTTTCATTAAATGTTTTCTCATAAGTCCATAATCGTCTGCATATAAAGTTCTATCTCCCGGTTGGTCTTTAGTATTAGAATGTATTTTACTTTGTTTAGGACTTAGATTAACTTTAATATCAGCAGATATAGGAATATTGTTTTGATAGTATTGAGGAATTTTTGATAGTCTAGTAACCTTATCAAAGTCATCCCAATAATTAAAAGTCTGTGTATCAATGCTCTTATGAAATATATCATGGGTAATATGCTTTGATGCTATATCACCAGCAATTACATCTTCACCTATTCTCGAACGGTCTGACGCTCTGAAGTCATCTACGTTTTGTGTTGTTTCGCTACCTACCATACCAGACAATGGTTTACCATCTGAACCATAAACAGGCACTCCAGGAACTTTATATAAATATCCTTTTGGAGGACTACCCTCTTTTCTAGCAGTTGTTATATCACCCATTAAATCAGTGATAACAATATTCTTAGTCTTATCTAACATAGTTGTTAAAGACATAAATCTAAATCCATGATTAGTTTCAAAGAAGAAGAATCCAGGCATATCTTTTTCTACATCTAGTGCTTTATCGGAAACCCATTTAATAACCTGACTAGGTTTCCATCTAGGTGCAACTAACTTTAAGTTACCTATAGTACCATCAATTGCTATCTTCTTACCTGTCTCTGAAGGTTCATATAAATATTTGTCAAATGTACTCTTAACTATCTGACTAGGAGAACCCACAAAAGGTGTACTAAGTGTTGTGTACATATTTTGCCAACCTGCTTCGCTGACTAGGTTTAGAGTGAATGCTTGTTTTCTTTCTGTAATAACAACATTCTTTACTTTTGTAACTCTAAAATACATATTAATTTCGCCATCTTTAGGACCATCTGCTACGTTATATTTTATGTGTACAATATTACCACCTATAATAGGATAGTCCGGTACCATATCATTACTATCATTAATAAGTAATTCTGCAGATTGAAATGGAGTGAGTATGCTATCGTATATTGTTAGTTGTGCATATACGTTTAATAAATCTAGAAAGTCTTTAGTCTTCTTAGTATCAGATACTTTTGTTGCACTAGGATGATATAAGTCCAAAGCACTCATAATGACTTCACCGCCACCTTTTGAATTGGGCATACTAGTCTCCTATAATCTCATCAAATTCTTTTATGAAGTCTTGCAATAATGCAGGACGTAAGATTTTAATTTGTCTCTTCTTCTCATTCTCTCGTTCTTCATATTGACGATTACTTAGTGAAGAAGATGCAAAGTTTTGAGTTGTACCTATGCCTGTAGATAAATCGTAGAACTGACTTGTTGTTTTAACCATTACTTTAGTATCACCAGATGCTTGTGGTCTTTCATAATGATGATGTGCATCAGGATTTGTATATTTTTTAGTTATCATCTTTCTAAGTTCACGCTCAGTTCTTGGCCAATCTTCATATACATCATGTATTTCATTTGTTATTAATATTACCCAAGCGAGAGAAGATGAACTGTAAAATTGATGTGCAAGAATATCAGGTCTTTCACCTTCTTGAATATCATATGGATCATATGAAAATACATTATCTGCAATACCACCTTTTAATTTAACTCTTCGAATAATATCTTTTGTAACAATTATATGTTCAGTATTACTACCGGGTTTTGTAATATCATATAACATAGTAGGAAATTTAGAAAAATAACTCATTAGTATCCCTCTGCAATTCTGTGTTTATGTAGTGGTTCAATCTCTCTAAAATTCATAGTAATCTGAACTTCAGTTGGCATACCATTTCTCAAGGTAGAGAACACTCCACTAGATGTATAATTTGTCGTAAAACTTGTTAGATAACAAGTTGATATCTTTTGTAGAAATTTATTCTGTTCATCTTTAAACATAAGAGATATATCAAACAAAGAAGGATAATCATAAAACAATCCACTTTCAATCAACTCTGGATGCATATGAAATCTAAATGTCTTAATGATATTATCTATAGCATATGCTTCTGCTTCAGAACGTGCGGCCATATCATAAACAAAACTAAACTCTCTAAAACCAATACTTTCAAATCTCTGTTCAATATGTGGGTTTGAAACTCTTCTTGTAGTAACTTCCATTATATTGTTTATATTAACACCAAATGCTTCAGGTATTTGAGCAACAACTTCAATACCAAGTCTTGCATATTGACCTGCCATATTTTCTAAACCATCTGAACCCATGTTACCTGATGCCGCCCTACCAATAGCACCAACGATAGCACCTAGTTTTGCTTCACTGTAATTAGCAGTAGAAGTTGAGGTCATTGTTTGAGGAACTGCGAGAGCGATAGATGAATTTAATTTTTTTAGATTTCTAGCACCGGCAAACATTCCTTCCGTAAATTTACCCACGGAATCTATAGCAGTATTGGCAATATCTGATGTCGCACCAGGTGCCATACCACCCATTAGTTTCTTAGTACCGGCCATTACTTGTCCACCAATATTTTCTCCTGCTTTAGAAATAGCAGGACTTACTAGTGAGGTATGACCTTTCCATGCTTTAGGTTCACCCTTAGTACCAGACATCTTAAAACTTGTGGATTCATCAAAGAATATATCAAATATAACATGATTATCTAACTCAGCAGGAGCATCTATTCCCATATCAATAGGATATGTTAAATTTTCGGTACCGTATTTTCTACCTTTTTTCTGAGGTGATTTTTTCGATAACGAACCTGAAGATGTGCTATCTCTCGCATCTCTGTTTAATGTTGTAGGTCTACCTACTAATCTTGATTGTCCTGCCATTGAATCCCTGCCTATAAATAGTAGTCTATTAGTATTATTTATAAGAGATTTTGACATGGCATACAAAGGAAGATATTCACCTACCAATAAAGAGAAGTATCACGGCAATCCCACAAATGTTATCTATCGTTCATTGTGGGAACGTAAATTTATGAAATGGTGTGATTTGAATGATAGTGTATTAAAATGGGGTAGTGAAGAAACTATTATACCTTATGTGTCTCCTATAGATAAAAAGATACATAGATACTTTGTAGACTTCTATGTACAACTACAAGATAAGAATGGAATGATAAAATCATATCTAGTAGAAGTAAAACCTAAGAAATATACGAAACCACCAAGTCAAACTCCTAAGAAACGAACTAGAGCATGGTTCTCTGAAGTTAAAAATTGGGGGGTTAATGAAGCAAAGTGGAAAGCGGCAACTGAATATGCTAAAGATAAGAAGTGGGAGTTTATTATTCTTACAGAAGACCATTTAAACTAGCATAAATACTTATATGACAGATATCAAAGTATTAGAAGAAATAAGAACTGCATCCGGAGACCAGCGTAAATCAGCGATTTGGTATCAAAACCAGGTGCGGCAACTTGTTGGTACTGCATATACAGGTAAAAAGTTTATGGGCGACTATGCTGAAAACTTAACTAATAGATTGTTGCCAGGAAGAATGTATTTAATAAATTATATGAATCCTGTTACAAAAGCAAAGTTACCTTACTATGACCAGTTTCCACTAATACTTCCATTTAACATTGAAGGTAATCTTATAAGTGCTTTGAATTTTCATTATTTACATCCAGTACAAAGACTTATATTGTTAGAAAAATTGAGTAGATTTAAAATAGGTGATACTGACATACAAACAAGAATTCGTGCTGATTGGGGAATACTAAGTAACTTCGCAAGATTTAGAGAAGTTAAACCTGCCGTAAAAAGATATAGATTAGATGTAATTAAAGGTAGAAAACTTTTTATACCTCCTGATGATTGGACTGTTGCGGCGATACTACCAACAGAACAATTTAGAGGTGCATCTAAACAATCAGTGTACTTAGAGAGTAATAGAAAAATGAGGCAAAAATAATGAGCATTAATCAATTTTTGGCGGCAGTAAAAACTAGTGGGTTTGCAAAGTCTAGTAGATACATGGTTGTTATGGGTATACCTAGAGATAAGTCTGCAAACGCAAATGGCAGTTCTAGTATGTTCGGGCAAGGTAATCTTATGAGTGATTACACACAGATGAATAGAGATGCAAACGGAAAGTTTATAACAAGTTTATATTGTGAAGCAACGTCAATGCCAGCATTGAATATCGATACTAAGATAAACAAGACATATGGTCCTGGTAGAGAGATGCCTTATGGTCGTAGTTACACACCTGTTAATTTTAGTTTCTATATCGATAGAGACTATATGCTCAAAAAATACTTTGATGCATGGCAGAATATGATATTTGATAAAGAGAGTGGTCATATGAATTTTTATAATGAATACACTTGTGAAATTCATATACTTGCACTTGATGCTGGAGACAATGATGGAACGGATGGCAAACCTTTGAAATGTAAGTATCAATGTACACTACAAGAATGCTATCCAAAGACTGTTGCTGAAATAGGATTCGCCGCAGGTAATGGAGAGATACCAAGATTACAAGTTTCTATGAACTACAGAAAGTGGATAGATACAACACAAGCAGAAGGATTAGGTTCAACTGGCGCACATACAATATTTGCAAATGTTAAATCATATGATCCAACTACAGGAATATTTTCACCAGATGGTTCTTCAACTGACACTGGTTCAGGTTGGGCAACAAATGGTGAATTTTTAGTAACATAACTAACAGAGATTATGAGGAGAATAATTTATGGCACTACCTAGAATTGACGCACCTGAATATGAGATTGAATTATATAATGGTGATATAATTAAATACAGACCTTTTTTGGTCAAAGAACAAAAGATACTTCTTTTAGCAATGGAAGAAGGTGAACAACAAAGTATGTTGAATGCAATTAAAAAAATTATTGATAATTGCACATTCGGTAACTTAGATGTAGATAACTTACCATTATTTGAAATCGAAAATATCTTCTTACGTTTAAGAGAAAAATCAGTGGGCGAGAGCATTGATTTTAAAGTTAAGTGTACAGAAGACGATTGTGAAGGTTTAACTAATCTACAATTAAATCTATCAGATGTAACATATGATAGGTCAAAAATTCAAGATGGTGCTATTGTTATTAATGATACCATCACTATCAATATGAAGTTTCCAACAGTTAAAACTATAACTTCAGTTAAGAACGTAGAGAAAGTAACTGATAACTTTGAGTTTTTAACTAACTGTATTGATACTATTGAAGCAAATGATAATATTATCGATACTAAGACAACTCCTAAAGAAGAGTTAAAAGACTTTATCGATAGTATGACTACTGAGCAGTTTGGTAAGATTAGAGCATTCTTAGAAGGAATGCCCAAGATTAGTACCACCCTAGAGTATTCATGTACAATGTGCGGTAAGGATCAAACTAGAGAAATAAGTGGGTTGCAGAATTTTTTAGTATAACCCTCTCGCATGATGAGTTAGTTAATTATATGCAAACGAATTTTGCATTGATGCAACATCATAAATACTCATTAACAGAACTTGAAAACATGATACCATGGGAGAGGGAGATTTACATTACTCTGTTGACCCAATACATAAAAGAAGAAAACGAAAAACAGAGACAACGGAGTGGGTAAATGACTGAAGAAATTAAAAAAGCAGGATATCATCCAGCAGATACAAATGGTGATGGTAAAGTAACACCAGGCGAACAAGAGATGTATCTTGAATTTAAACGAAAAGAACTAGAGGATGCGGATGCGAGAAGAGATGCTATGAGATTTATGACATGGTTTGCTTTGATGGGAATGTTATTTTACCCATCAGGTATTTTGATTACATCATTACTAGGACAAGAAGTAGCGGCAAGATTAATTGCAGATATCGCACCTACTTACTTTGTCGCAATTTCAGCATTAGTTGCCGCTTATTTTGGAGCAAACGCCTACGCTGATAAAAAAAGTAAATAGGAAATAAACTATGGCAGATATAAATTCAATAGCAGACGTAATTGAAAGACTACAAGTAGAGAATGGTATTAAGTTAGATACACAGTCTACTCATCTTGCTACTATGGAAACATATCTGGCAGATATATTAGGTACACTAGCACCACAAACTGATTTACTAGAACAGATTGCTAAAGCACTTGCACCTGACGCATTTGGTTCAGCACAAGGAACAGAAAACGATAGAGAAACAGGTGGTACCCCTATTGTAGCAGGTCCTCCTGGCGATAGTCAAGTGCAACCTGTTGATACTAAAAAAGGTACGAGTAAACTCGCAATGCTTGGAGTTGCCGCCGCAGGTGCGGCCGCAGGTATTGTCGCTGGTTTTGCAGGTTTCTTAGATTTCGATGCACAAAAAGTAAAAGACAAAGTATTAATACTTACAAGCATAGCAGATGAAGTTGATGGAGCGGCGACTGCAGAGACAGTTACTACTCTTGGATTACTTGGAGTAGCACTTGCCGCTTTTGGAATAGGTTCGGTTGCTAATGGTATTGCTCAATCATTTATGAAAGATAAATGGGCAGATTCAATTGTCGACCAAGTTACAACTCTTGTAAAAATTGGGGACCTATCGTTTGGAAAAGCACTCAAAGGTGCCGCAAATTTAGGAACTATTGGTGTAGGTCTTGCCGCATTTGGATTACTTTCTGGAGTTGGTGCATTAGGTCAAGGTCTTGCAAACTCTGTCCAAAAAGATGGATGGGCACAAGGTATTCTTGATAGTGTAACTACGCTTGTAAAAATTGGGGATTTATCTTTTTTTAAAGCAGTTGAAGCAGGTGCATCACTCACAACACTTGGGGCCGCACTTCTTGCTTTTGGTGTTGGCGCTGGAGTTGCTAAATTCGCATCTGGAACAAAATGGACAGAAGACATCGTAGCGAATGTTAAGACACTCGTAAAGATAGGTGATATAGGATTCGATAAAGTAAAAGACTTTGCAAAAAACATGGGACTTATAGCAACTGGTCTTGTAGCATTTTCAGTTGGTAGTGGCGCCGCAGGTGTTTCTGGAGCAATTACTAAATTTACTGGTCAAGAAGATTGGGCAGGAAAAATTAAAGAAAATGTAAAAACTCTTATGAGTATTACATCTTTACCTGGTGCCGATGAAGCATCTGTTTTACAATTTCAAAATGTGATGAAAGGATTAGCAACAGGACTCGTATCCTTCTCAAAAGGTAAATTTATTTCAGGTCTTCTAGATACTGGAAGTAAAGTTCTATCATTCTTAACTGGATCAGAAAGTCCTGTTACAGAGATGTTAAGGATAGCAACGAAAGCAGATGAACTAGACAAAGGTGCGACTGCGTTAGAAAGAATTACTAGTGCAATCGAAAAACTAGGTAAACTTAAATTTGATGGTAGTGATTTAAATATCAATGATATGGCAGAAGATTTACTTGCTTCAGTTCCTATTATTGAAAAAGCAATCATGGGTGGTAAAGTTAAAAAAGGTATGTTCTCATGGTTTAAAGACGATGTAGAATTAAAAGGATTAGCATCTGGTGATATTGATTATGATAGTGCTACTGCGAATATTACTGCATTACGAAAATCATTAGGTATGCCTTCACCTGAAGAAACTGTTGCCGCCGCACCAGCGAGTGGTAATTCTATGTTTAGTAATGATGCTCAAGTAACTAATACTGCAGATGGAATAAGAGGTTCTATTATGGTTGAGAAAAAGAATCCTGGATTTCAACAAGCACAAAATCTTAGTTTGGCATCCTCACAAGGTGCTGGAGGACCAGGTGTTGTTGCACCTACTGCAATTGTTAATACTACTAATAATCAAAATGCAACTAATACTTCTATAGCAACTAGAAACGAACATCATAAAAGAGATTTAACTAGTCTTACGAATGTTGATTTCTAATCACTCCATAACGTAGTAGAGATATCCGAAGTAACAAGCAACTATGATTGTGGTTGCAATTAAAAGTGTATATCCTACTACTTCAAAGAAAGCATAGATTTTCTGTTGTCTTCTGTTTATAGCACGAATTCTTTCTCGTTCTTTTTCTTTTCTATTCTCACTTGCTTGTGCTTGAAAACTAATCCAATCTTGCCACATACCAGGACGACCTGTGTAAATCATTAACTCACGCAGTTCATCTTCTTGTGCTTTGATTTGTTCTAGTGCGAGAAATTCTTCCAACTCATCTTTATTGCCAGACTTTCTATTAACTTTTTTCTGTAAGTTACTTTTGGCATCGAAATAGTTAAAGAGACCTGCACCCATTTCGTGAAGTTCTTTTCCGTTCTGAACAAATTCTTTAACTGTATTATATGCCGCCGAGCATAATGCGAGTTCTGCCAACATGAATAATCCTATTAGGTACTCATTGTATATCCATATTGTAGGGAAGTGCGACCACGGTCAATCGTTGCAACTATTTATACCTATAAAAAAAAGGGGACACACTCAAGGTCCCCTCTTTCTAAACTACTGTTACTTTTTCAACTCATCACTTCGCTGGCATCGCCACGATAGTCCCAAACTAGTATAAGGGGAGATTAATCAATGGAATAACTTCCTGCTTCTATAGTTGTATGTTAGTCATCGCTGGCGAGTTTACTAAAGTATGACATTGCTTCGTCATCCTCATCTTTATCGCCTGATGATTGTGTCACCTCTGGTGTAGTAGATTTCTCTTCTGCTACCCATGGTGCTTTCTCCGCAACTGGTCTTGGCGTTATTGGCGCCTGTACAGGTACGAAACTCTCTGGTGCTTGTGATAAGTTAAGAACCAAATTAAGTTTAGATGATAATTCATCATATGACTTGAAGTTTGCAGAAGCAAGAAATTCACTCAACTTGTATTGTGATTTCCACAATGCTTCAATCTTTGCATCATCACCTTCAAACAAATTAGATGAACTGTCAAATTCTGATTTATCATAATTAGTGAAACCCTCAACCTTTCTAATCTTCAACTTGAAGTTAGTACCTTTCCAAGGGTCGAATGGGTTGACAGGACTCTCATCTTCAAACTGTGGTTTCATTTGATCCATAATCTTATCAAAGATTTTCTTACCAAACTTGAAGAGTTTAACCTTGCCTTCATTCTCAGGATGCTTTGGATCAGAAACTACTAAGACGTTAGCAATATACGAAAGTCTTCGCTTTTGCTTTCTTGCTATATCTTTGTTCGCTTCAGTACCAGAGTTCCATAGTACAGAGTTATGTTCTGCAACCGGGTCTTTCTGATTTAGGGTAGTGAGAGAATTCTCAATATACCATTTACCAGTAGGACCTTGAAACCCATGATTGAAGATACGAACCCATGGTAGTTCTTCACCTTCTGCTTCGGGAAGGAATCTAATAACTGCGTAACCATTACCAGACTTATCTAGTTCTGGTCTCCAGAACCTTTCGTCTGCATTACTATTATTAGACTTTTGGGGGGTGTTTACTTTATCTACTTCTGTTAGTAGACGGGAAAGATTGTCGTTAGACTTCTTTAATTGTGCGAATGTACTCATATTTATTTTACCTCGTATGTGCGTTATATTGCGTTGTATAAGTTTATCTTATCCACATTAACATGATATAAGACTATTTATATGACTTTCATCATATTTCTGTATTCTACTATACACTATTACCTTGTACTTGTCAACATCTAAATCAAGAAAAGGTCGGTATTTGATTAACTTTCGCCGCTCTTCTTTCCAGAAGAAATCATCACCGAGCATCTTGTCCCAATATGACAAGTAGTTGTTAATAGCATCTAGTATAAGCATCGTTTCGATTTTAACATCTCCACGACTATACATCTGTAGTAGCAGAGGATGTTGTTCATCTTTTACTACAAATGATTTGTCGAACTTGTTGATATCTTCTTCTTCAAGTTCTGAACAAATTTCATCTAGGTCATTCTTTAAGTTCTTTGTTAAACTTTGTAAGCGACCTCTCCATAAATTGTATACTTGTAGTGCTTCTTCATAAATGAAAGCACCACCCCATCGATTGCCATCTACATGATTAGCAATCAGAAACTTTGGTAGTTCATCTTCACTAAACTCTTCTGCAAGTCTCTTAAAGTTAAACTGGTCTGACCTTTTATAAAAAGTCTCAGTCTTTGTTTTGACTGCACCTCTAGTCTTTGTTATATCGTATCTGTCTGTTGTAAAGTGCAACTTGAAAGCAAGGTACACATTGAAAGCATCAAATTCATTCATCGATAAGGTTTGCCGCATATCCATCCTACTAAACTATAACGAGTACCCTCTGTTACGGGAGTTACTCTATGAAATGTAAAACTAGGAAATACTATAGCACATCCTAACTTAGGTGTCAAGACTTCATTTCTATTTTTTTCGTGTGGTGACCCTAGTTCAAACTCAAAGTTACCACCAATGTAATCAGTATTCAAAATAATAGAGAAACTAATCTTTCTTATCTTTCCTCTTAGTACCTCAGAAACATCATTAGGGGCGTAAGGGAGACTTCTCTGGTCGGCGTGCCAATCATAGTGTTGCTTCTTACTACCTTCATACTTCGTAAACTGCAAATCTTCAAAAGCATCATACTCAAAGTTCCACCCATTGTTTATATTCTCTAGATATATCATCTGAAGTAAAGGTTTATAAAAGAATTCAGTCTCAGCATTTCTTTTAAACCAAGATACAGAACTAAGTCTATGGTCCTTTTCATTTGCCTCGGTACTGTCAATCTTTGCTGGTTCAATATTGGATTCGCCCATCTCAATAATCTTAGTAAGAGATGCATCATCAAATAAACGTACAGTTTCAGAAAATTGAGTTTTTAAAATCATGCCGGCAATTCAGCAGTTGTTCTAGGAAGATAATGTAAATCCTGTGCATTCACTGCTACTTTCTCTTTTAATGTTTTACTCACAAACTTCTTAACATCTTCAGGTTCTAGTTCATGGTTTTCGCAATATATAAGAATTGCATCCATATAATTAACTTGTTTGTCTTTTACAATATCTTCTACTAATTTAGAAAATCTTTTTGGCGTCATCGGTTCTACTTCATTCATTTCAATTAATCCCATCTATAAAATATGTGGTCAGCAATTTGACCAATATAAGTTTTTGTTTTCCACCATGACGGTTTCACATAGTCTGCATGATAGTGTGTTGCACCTTCTATCAATCCATCATATCTTCCAGATAATATTCTTTTCGATAACATATAAATTTTTGAATATGATACCTTATCTGTTATTACGTCTTTCTTACCATCACAGTACCAAGAGAATTGACATTTGTGTCTTATAGGATAATATATTCTATGACGATCCATCATCCATTTATGTTGCTTAGTCTTCCAACTCTCTTTCATTCTCGCTTGATACACTACATCACACACAGAGTTAGGATATCTATTATCTTTCATTCTATTAATAACTACTAGACCTACTGCAACTTGTCCTGCATCAGGTTGACCTTTTGCTTCATGGTATATATTATTTGCTAGACAAGTTAGTGGATCCTCTGCTCTTGTATTATCTGCATATGCCGAAAGCGATAGACATGATAATAATAATGTTGCTACTATTGTTTTATTCATAGTTGCATTATACTCCATTTTAGATGGGTTGTCAAGTCTTTTTATGGTAAAAGTGAAAATAAGGTGGTAGGTTATTCTGTTGCTAAGAAACCTACCGAAACTCCATTAACAATTACTGCTTACGCCGCAATTGCCATAGGTGCAAAATTATCGTTTGCGTTTGTAGTTTTTGACCAATTACGCAGTCACCCGACAGTTCTACTCTTACCTATCTCCATCAGTCGATCCTATTTCGCCCCCATCATAATTACTTGATTTACCAATACCTGATAAATATTTGATAGGAACTTCTTCCTTAATATTAAATCGTTTGATAAACCAATTAACTAATTTCTCAAACATATGTAACTCCCAAGTAATTATGGTGGAGGCGATGGGTACTGCCCCCATGTCCTGCCTGGTCTTTGGTTTGTATCAACAAACTGTAATCTTATTTATATCATACTGAAACAACTTTGTCAAGTGATTTTTCAATATTATGTTTCAATCCCTGGTGGTTTGATACCTTTAAATAGATTTGTATTATATTCTGCACCTGTGCCACTAGATAATACGCAAGTTGTCATGGATGGTGGATGATACTCTAATAAAGTTGAACTACCAGATATAGGATTTGCTAATATTTCTATAATAGTTCCTTCTGCTGAAATCCACCTAACAACTCCTACTTCACCATGTGATGATAATAGTTTTCCTTTAACTGCTTCATAACTGTCATTGGTACATGATACTGGTTTATGTAAACGAAACATTTCACCTGTAAATGGTTGCTCTGGTTTTTCAGTATCTTTAGGTAATTCTTCTCCAAATGCAAAACCACAAGATATTAATACTATCCATATGGTAACACAACCTATTAGATATTTATCTATTTTCATTATAGTCTCCTTATCAGATTCCGTTTGCCTGTCTATACCGATTTCTTATATCGATATATTTTGCAATATAATCATCTCTCTTCACTCTAAAGAGTTGAGGTTCATCACCCTCTACTGCTATAAGGATTGCAATAGTATCAACAGGTACACCTGTTAGTTCTTCATACATTACTGCATATGCTGAACCTTGACAAAAGTAATTTGTAATCCATTCTTTAGATTTAGGTTTACTTGAAGTTTTAAAATCGATAATAGATAATCGACCATCAAACTCAGCGATACAATCTACACGACCAGCAGTTTCTAAATGATTAGAATACAAACTCTTTTCTTGTAGTTGAATATTGTTTATTCTATTGAGAAAAGGTTTGATGCTATTGAACATCATCTTCTCTGCAGGACCTACTATCTTAGGTTCCTTATTATTAAGATAGTCTTCACATTGATAGTGAAAACGACTACCTCTGGCAGATGCTTGGCGACTAATCTTATTCGCTACTTCTTCACCTACACGTTTACGCCATGCTAAGATACCTTTTTTAGTATCCCAACCTAGGACTGTAGTGACTGAAGGATATTGCTTACCTTCTGGTGTCACATACAGTCTTTGGTTGTTCTCATTAATTGTTTTTAGTTCAACTAATTTTTTATAGTAGTCTTCATTTAGATGTTTAAATAACACATTATAATCCTCAAGTTGTAATTATACCTTCAGTATAACACACCTACATAGTAAAGTCAAGTATTTATTTCGCCGCTTCTTCTTCTGCTTTTATTTGAGCAATTTCTTCTTCCGACTGGTCATTCCATGCTTCAGGCCATTCTGCCATCTCTAAAGCGTATTCGGTTGTATCATTATTTCTAGCAGTCCAACCTCTACCGAATGTATCAAAGTGTTTTAGACTTTCATAATATGCTTGACGTTTTAACTGATATAAGTTAATGACTTCTTCAAGTCCATCTTTTTCTACTAGAGCATTAATTGCTTTAATACTATTAGGACCTATACCACCATCAACAGTAGTACCTGCCATCTTCTGTATCATCTTGGCGGCACGACTAGGTCCTGCATTTACGCCAAAGTCAAAGATACACAAATCTAAACCTTGAGGAAGGTCATCACCTTTGATTTTATTCCAATAGTTTTCCTCGTAGATTGGTTTTACTTCTTCATCGCCTAATGCTTTCATTTGGTCTACTGTACTTTCTTTTCCAATCCATGCATCATAGACTTTCTTAGTAACTCCCAAATTTGTAATTCCACCTGGATCATCAGGATGATTTACATATCCACCTTCATGTCGTAGTACCTTATGAACGCAGTTTCCGAAATTATTTTTTGCCATTTTACTTTATCCTTTTTTAACGATTGTCCAAAATCCCCAAGCAATCGCAATGCCGGCGGCAATCTTTGCTAGTGGTGATAAGAATAGAACTAGGCAACCAAGGAGTATTAATCCGGCGCCGTCCCAACTCGTTCTTTCTTTAATTCTGTTTTTAATCCATTTAGTCATTTTGATTCTCCTATTATTTATGCACAAAGATTTTGTTGAAATTTTTTATCCACACTCTCAAACAATCCTTTATACTCTTTACGGTTCTTCGCTAAGATATATTCCTTAACTAAACCGCTTCGTACTATATCTTCTTCTGAAAAATCTATCGTTTCAAAAGAAGGCATATTCTTTATAATATTCATAAACTGAATAATTCCAGTTTGCTCCGATTGTTTTACTAAATCGGTTTGCATAAAGTCCCCACAAAATGCGATGCGAGAATTTTCACCTACCCTTGTTACTATTGTATCTAATTCGTGAAAATTTAAATTTTGACATTCATCTACAATAATATAGGAATCTTTTAATGTTATACCTCTTATATATGATGTGGGCATAAACTCTAGTATGTCTTGATATTTAGCAAGTTCATATGGGTTCTCTACGTCAGGAAACAACTCATCGAATAGGGAATAATAAGGTTCAGTATAAACAGACATCTTCTCTTCTTGTGAACCAGGTAAGAAACCTATATCTCTTGTTGGTAACATAGAGCGAACAATGACAACTTTTGTCTGGTCTACTCTTCGTGAAAGTACTGCCTTCATTGCAAGATATATCATAATAAATGTTTTACCTGTTCCAGCACAACCATGTAACATCAAATTCTTATCATCATCAAAAGCATCAAAAGTTTTACTTTGATTATATGTCATAGGTTTAATATTTTTTAACGATGTCTTCGTTAAGCATTTAGCACGAACTGGTACGGGTTTATTTTTTCGTTGTCTTGACATGAGTTCTCCTTGTTGAATGGGTCAGCATTTTATAAGGTCATCAAAATCTCATCATCAGTGTTTATATGGACACTTATCTCCTTTCTCGTTTTCTTGCTTAAATCCTAATGCTTTTCTTGCTAGTCTATATGCTTTAGAACCTTGCCATTGAGATGTGTGAAGATAAAATATCTCTTTGTCTCGTTCTAAATCTCTTTCGTTTGCTTGACGTAATTCAAGAGGAAGTCTTTCTCTCTTGATAGGAATATGTGTAATTAAAGGTTGACCAAACTCCATTGAAAATTGTACACCTTTTTTCTTTACAAAAAAGAACATATTACTTTCATGCCAGTAGTCAGTATTAAGTACACCAGGAACTGCTTGTATGCAATCATTGAAATGAAATGTAGGATCAACCAAAAGCATACTCCAACCTTTAGGTGTTACTACTCTCCACTGAGTTTCTAATTTAAGAAGTTCAGTACACCAGGTATCGGGTAAGTGTTCTATCATGGTTGAGTATTGATTTTCAGGATGCGTCTTCCAACTTGGAGATACTTCCTCTCTCTTATGAAATTCACGCCAGTCTCCAACATCTTCTGCAGTATAACCTAATCCCATGAGATATGCTTTAACTTCATTACTATCAGGTTCTAAACCTTTTGCAATATTAAAGTCTCCATTTGCTTCTGCTGGATTCCCTACATTAGTAGCAGAACCATTTGTTGGTGAATGAGTTAGTATTTGTTTACCATCATGTGTTGTACTAATAATAGTATTCGACCAAAAGGGCATTGTATAACCAAGAGTAAGAATATCTTGCATACCAGGACACGACTTAATAGTATGACCCCAAGTATTAAAGTCTGGATGAATACCATGAGGTATTGCTCTTGCTTGTGCCATACCTTCTTTGTGTTCTAGTGTTTGTTCAGGACCAGTATCTATTTTAGGTAAGTTGCGAAACCAAGAAGGCATAAACTTAGCAGTAGGTTGAACTGGTGCCCACTTTTGCATACCAGGAATATGTGAGTAGTATTCTACCTTAGGTGCAGTATAACTTTTCTTTGCTAACCATTGTGAAAAGTCGTGAATTAATTCTTTCACTTTTTCATTTTCCTATGTTTCTCTACAATTGATTTTGTTTTAATTTCTTTATGAGATTTGCTACGATATCCATCTAAAGATGAACCCGGATTCTTTTCTGCTATCTTAGACATAACTTCTTTAAATCCATCAGACTGTTTATTTCTAATTTCTACTCCACTAATAATAGCAGGTGCAGTAATTACTTTCTCTAAGTGAGGATTTGTTGCATGAAAATCTTCTAGTTCAGTCCAAGACATGAAATGGTCTTCAACTTCTCCTGTTGCTTGATTAATAAATGTATATGTTGGCATTATAAAGTTTACTCCAGTATTATTATTTAGTTAGTGCATTTGCTTTCGCTTGAGTTCTTCCATATAATTGATGACGTTTTGCCATAGATTTTTAAACTGAGGGTCTTTAGCATTGTCTTTTACTTTATATAGAAGATTTAATTTATAATTGATTGTGGGGATATTCATACCAGTACGGTGCCTCTCTCAGTTTCCAGTTTGCAAAGGTTTTCTTTGCCACTCTATAAAAATTACGATAAGCAAGAATACTATCACCAGGTACCATACACTCTGGAAATTGTTTCATTGCTTGAGGTGGTTCATTAAAACTAATCGATGTGTTTATATTTTTAGGTGGATGAATTAAAAACTCTTGCAAAAGCGTATAACTGCGGTGTTGCTTTCCATATCGTAACTGGAACTCTTTATGCAGTTCATTCCATAGTTGGTACAACCATGTGTAGTTAGAAGCAGAATAGCGAACCCAAATAGCAGACGGATGATTGACATGACACGCTTTGTAGATTGTATTTTCTTCATTTGTATTACTTAATCGCCATCTCTTAACTCTTCTGTTGTTCGCATTGTAAGCAGTGTACTCAACACCATCTAAGACCCTATGAGCAGTACTCATAAGTTGAGCATACTCAACAAGCATCTTCGAAACGTGTTTGTCAACGTGCCATATCGCACATTGTTTTGGATCATTGTGTAGGTAGAATATATTCATGGTCAGTTTCCTCACATAGTAAAGGCATCTCAATATAGATTGAATCCATATAATGTTTCATATCTGTTATTTCAATATGTATTTGATATGCTATCATAGTTATAATCAAAAGTAAAGCAAAACATAATGACAAAAGAAATTTTAAAAAACTCATAGTTGTTCTTCCAACTTCTTTTGTATCTTTCTCCATCGCTTCACTGCTTCTTTTTTTCTACGTTGTTTTTTCTCGGATGGTTTTTCGTAGAATGCTTTTTGTTTTAAATCTTTGAGAAGACCAGACTTTTGAATTTTACGTTTAAAAATCTTTAATGCTTTCTCAAGGTCACCATTACGAACAGTAACTTCTAAACCCCCATCTCTAGGTCTTTCTTTGAAATTAGGTCTTCGTGGTTTATCATAAGTTTTATTAAATGTTTTCATACTACACACTATACTCTACTATTTTCTATTTGTCAAGTCTTTTTATGGCAAAAGTGATTATAAATATCTCATGCCATCATCATTCTTTACCCTTGATAGTATATCTTCTTCATGCTTGTGAAAGTTCATGGCAATAGTAATTCTATTCTTTTCTACTAATTCACTATCTTGAAACATACCTGTTCTAATATAAGGTACAGAATGTAACATATACCCTGGAAAGATAATTAGATTACCTGTCTTAGGAAATGTTTTATGATATCTATTCGTTACAGAACTCTCTCTTCCAGGACTGGCAGTTAAGTTAGAATGAACTGTATAGTAATTTGGGTTGTGAAATAAAGTTGGTATAGTGTCATTACTTACATAATAGATTGCACAGACTTCATGTGCGCCATGATGGTGTGCTTCTTGAAAGTGATGTTTTTCATCGTACTTGTTCCACCAACACTGTGTAACTTTATTAGGTTTACTAGGTTCGTACCAACCAACTTCAACCATGTACTGATTTACTTCTCTATTAACAATCTCTAAAAACTCAGTATGACTTTTCGCAAACTTCATCATCTGTACATCATTCTCAAAAGATGTTTTTACTTTACAATCCCACACTCTAGCACCAGTATCATCTTCAACACCTACTGCTAATTCTTCTATTGTATTTTGGATTGCTTCGTTATCTACTTCATCGGTTAGGTCCACATTACCTATGGCGTGTGGAAATACATAATCAATAATCATAATGATCCTTCTTTATATTTTGTCTATATTGTCATCGTCTTCTTTTACGATATCAGTTCGAACACGTTTCATATCATTAGGAAGTGTGCCATCATTTCTTCGTACTACTGTATATTCATCTACAGTCAATATTTCTTTCATACCAGCATAATCTCCTTCAAATATTGTACAGGAAATTGAATAGTCTTGAAAATTTCTAACGTGTACAACTCTTGCTAACATATCATGTTGTCTAGGAATATGAGGTCGTACAATTTTTATAACATCACCAGGAAATAACTTTGAAGTTTTAGGATATCTCTTATTACCATAATAGATATGTGTTACTTCATCATCTGTTTCATCAGCATATATAAATTTAAGACCTTCTTCTTTTAATTTTAGTTGGTCTATTATTCCCATACTTTCTAATTGTTTCATATTCTTTCTAGAAATCTCAGGCGGTAGCATATCTGCCATTGCCGCCATAACGTCACCAGGACTAATAACTCCAACTTTTCCAATTATATCATCTCTAGTACCAGAGGATTGATGTCTACTTCCACCAGAAACGTATTGAGTTATTCCACTAGGTAATATCTTTCGCTTTGTTTTATCATAGTCTGAATCTGACACTTTTAACTCCTTTAATTAGTATACTAGTATTTATACGTTTTGTCAAGGTATAAATAATACTATAATATATAGCATACTGAGGAAACAATGTCAAGAAAATTTACAGATATTAAATCAGACTTGTTTATCGAACAAGTTAAAGAGTTAAACGAAGGTGTTTATGATCCAGGAATCTTTAAGGCATTCTTCTTAGCAGGTGGTCCTGGTTCAGGTAAATCATATGTTCAGAAAAAAACTACTGGTGCGTCAGGTCTCAAGATAGTTAACTCAGATGATATATTTACAAAGTTTCTCAAAGATGCTGGTTTGCAAACTACACCAGATGATATCTATTCAGACAAAGGGCAAGAAATTCGTGGTAGAGCAAAAAAGGTAACCAGCAACAAACAATCTAATTATTTGATGGGTAGACTAGGTCTAGTTATTGACGGCACTGGTAAAGAGTATCCTAAGATACAAAAACAAGTTGCATCTCTTAAAGGTCTAGGTTACGAGACTTATATGATATTTGTTAATACTAGTGAAGAAGTTGCTCAAAAAAGAAATCTTGAAAGAGAAAGAACTCTTGATCCAAAAGAAGTTTCTAAAATGTGGAATGAAGTTCAAAGAAACATGGGTAAGTATCAACAACTATTTGGTAATAAGAATTTTATTATTGTTGATAATAATGATGCATCTGATAAGTATCTTTTCACAGTATGGAAAAATGTTAGAAAATTAGTTAAATCAAAAATTACTAATCATCTTGCGAAGGCATGGATAGCAAAAGAACTCAGGAACAAAAAACGATAATTACTTACCGTTTATAAATTCTAATTCGTCATCGTTATATGGAAACATTATAGTATTCCTATTCCACCACTCATTAAAAAAATGAATACGAAAGTTCCAGTGATAAACATTATTGGTTGTATGTGCATCATAACCACACTCCTTTACGTTTAAGATTTTTCATTCTACTTTCTAGGTCTACTAAGTCAGCAGAGTTAGATAGGTATTTTTCGATGGGATCCATCGTTACATTATTCCACCATTTTACAATCATATTAATCATCTATCTTTTCCTCTTGAAATATTTCTTTACCAAGCATTAATGCTTTTGCTTCTTCATAATATCCCATTCTAGTTAATTCGTTTGCCGCTCTTGCTCTACCAGCAGTTTCACATAAACCTACCATTGCAATCAATGCTATTGTAAATAATTTATTTACGTTTTTGCAAATCTCACAAGTAAGTTCGTAACCATTATGTAGTACTAAACCTATTGTCATTATTATAGTCTCCTGTTTTTAAAAAATGAATTATAGAAAGCGAGGCAGTCTTCATCTCTCATATGTCTTGTATCTTTTGCGTACTCGGTTCTTACGAACTGTACCATGTCTGCAGTATTCGGTTTACTTTTGAATAAGTTTTTTAACCAGTGTATCATCTAAATCGTTCCTTATATAACAAGCACCTTTGTTATCACTATACTAAGTGTGTACTTGTTTTCTGTTTAATATGAGTTCGTAAACTGTCTCTAATTTACACAACTATATATACAGTAGAGTGTAAAATTAAGCATACTCATTAGGCATAACAGTAGTGCAAATATTGCACAAATTAAAACATAATGGAGTTACATATTGAAAGTCAGATTAATTAGTTATAGTCAACCACATGAAGAAGAACTTTATGTAGGAAATGATATACAAGAACTTATTGCTTATTGTGCAAGAGTTTCAAATCCATCAAATCAATTGAATGAAGATACGTCAGCAAAGTTACTGAACTATCTAGCAAAACATAAACACTGGTCTCCATTCGAAATGGTATCTGCTTGTTTAGAGATTGAGACTACTAGAGATATAGGAAGACAGATTTTAAGACA
>TARA_R110000822_G_C15338795_1_pt1 | contig 40744 bp, 53 predicted proteins | sample TARA_R110000822 | Tara Oceans TARA_R110000822 (sample SAMEA4397666) | marine metagenome | biome: Polar Biome; feature: [SRF] surface water layer (ENVO:00010504); material: water (ENVO:00002006), including particulate matter (ENVO:01000060) such as... | depth 5 m | reverse complement strand
ATTAATGAGAAAAAAGGGGGGGGTGGTAGTGCTAGAGCATTGTTCTTTACAGCAGGCTTCACCCATACAGATCCCGCTGTAGTTTCTGACATTGCATCGAAAATAGCCAAAAGCCCTTATTATAATTCTGTTCTATCTGTTTTGGATCTGCAATCTGGAAGATCTTATATTTTTGGAGGAAGAAGTGGAGTCGGTATTCACCCACAGGCTATAGCGAATATAAATACGTTTAAATCGAAAGGGGTGAGACCAATCGTTATAATAAGAAACGATTGGGCGGCTAGGACTGGTCGGGGTTCAATACCGAGCATTGGCGGAAGGGGGTCCAACTCAAATTTTTATACACAAGGGGTTCTTTCTCAAGAAGTTATTTTTATATCAAATTTTAACGATTCTGTTAAAGGCGTCGATATAATGTATGCGTTCGAACCTAGTTCTCCAGCCTCTGTGGGTTTCTACTTGGAGCTTATAAAAAAAGCGAGGAGTGTGGGGGGTTTTGGTGGAAAGATATATGTTAATTTTATTGGAAACGCAAAGACAGAATCTAATTCAAGGTGGTCGGAGTTCTCTTCTATGGGGGTCCTCTCCGCGACATCACAGAACACAACTAATTGGAATTTAAACGAGTCGGTTATAAATACAGACGGGAACACCTCTATAAACGCCTCAAATGCCCCTGAAGTGATAAAAGCAATCCGAGAGACTGGTAAGCCGTATTTTATTTGGGCTCCAGAAACGGCAGGATACAGCGTGCCAGACTCATTTTTCTAAATATAGTTTTTTGGACCGCACATGGTTGCCCCCCTATGCACACAAGACTTATTCCGATGTAGGGCGAAATCATCACAGATAGGAGACATGTACCCGAATAGACTCAGCGCGGACACAGATATAGCCGATATGGTAAAAATCTGAACCATTGGATATAGGTACTGAATTAACCCGCATCTGCAAAGGCAGCACAAAGACAGTAAAATAAAACATATAGAAACGGAATACCCCATCAAATTAAAAGAAAAAAATGAGATAGATGATATTACGATGGGTATTATAGATAGAATATAAAAGTATATTTTAAATACCTATTCTATAAACTTGTTTCTAGCAATATCTCCTTGAAGAGGACTGCCTTTGGGATCTGGGACATATAAAAATTCATTCCCATTTCTTAATTCACTAGCAAACCAAGTCATTTCTGGAGTTTTTCTCCACTGGCCCTCATTCATTTCAGCTACTAGTTCTTCCAAATGTACTGTCCTCATATAAACCGAGCTTAATTCGCCCGTCATTCTTGAAAGTATGTTTATTAAAAGCAAAACCGTTATAACGAGTACAAGCAGTATGGCTCTACAGCCTATGGCAACTTTTGTAATCATTCCTATGAATCTTTCCCTCTGGAATTCTCCTTTTTGTACCACTTATTCAATAGAATCCACTTGGCCCCAAATTTACTCAAATAAAGGTATATGATTACGGCCCACGGTATAAGGGTATTCCAGTTATCATTGAAGAAACTGAGAACTTTTATATTCATGGGTGGTATTGACTCAGAGTAAGATGCTGGAGCCAAGTTCTTGGACAGAAGAGGCTCTACTATAGAGTAGAAGTGTTTAAAATTACCATCTTCATCCCTTATCGCCTGAACTGTAAGTCTAGTTCGGAGTGCAGTATCATATTTGCCTAAATATGTTTTTAATATAGTATAACCCTCAAGCTCACCTTGTGACACTTTTTTCGACATTGAAGAGTCGGCTTCTACGTCTGATGGGTGTGTTATTGCCTGAAAGTTAGTTTTTAGAAGTTCGGTCTCTGTGAACCCAAGATATTTGGAGAATGCACCATTTATGGCTAAAAAATCTCCATCTTCAGATACGAAAGCTTGACAAACTGGTGAATTTTTAAACATTACCTCGTAATAAGGGGTTTGTGTAAAGATTGTTCTTGGCCGACTGGGAGAAACCGAATCTACAGCAAAACCAATTGTTATGGCAAAAACACTCCAAATAAATAAAACTTTTAAAAATCTTTCCATGCTACCATGAAGTACACCCAATACGTTGGTAATTGTTAATCTTTAGTGCTATTTCATATTTTTTTTACTTTTACTGCGCCTGAAGGAGAATTCGTCGAAACCGTGAGATTGTATCTTGAGTTTGTCCGAAACCTCGTGGTCTATTACATCCCTGTCAACAAGCTCATTCGCTATATATTGTTCTATTTTTTGAAACGCTTCGTATGCACCAAATACCTTATAAAATTCTAATTTTTTCAGAGAGGGGTAGGATATTACCTTGTTTTTCACACTTCGGGCAATAGCACCTTTCAAAATGATATGGTGCGAGGTGGTCCATTTCGCGAAACCACTCTCGCGGAAATAGCCGCCGCCAAAGTATTCAAATGGAAATAGATCTTTCATGCGTTTAGCTTCATGTTGCCTTATAGCAATTGAACGATTCGCACTCCTTTATATCTGTAAGTGCAAGTTTTTGTATTATAGGATTTTTCATTAATTTGTGATGAAGTTCGTATGTCGGGTGCCAAGAATGATCCTCGTTTCTATACGACCAATTGCGGCAACCTTGACCCGCACTACCACTCCAAAGGGTATGTGTTAACCCCCTTTTATAATAACGTATGCTTTCTATGCGCTCGAAATCCTCTTCTTTTGGGAACGCAACCCACTCGCCGTTTTCGTCGTGGAGCCAGTGGGAACAACTTATAGGACACCTCAAAAGCCTTTTAAAATCGCTCTCATTAAAGTAAAGGTCCCTTTCGTTGAATTCAATTGGCTCGTCAATATTTATCTTGAATGCTTCTAGCGTTTCTGTGTCTATAAATTCGAAATAATCTACGTCCCTTTTGAAAACTGGGGCGTATTTTCCCGTATGGACACCTATCCCCATTGGCTTTAATACCGAAAGTGATACCCTGAACTCCAGTACATTTTCGTATGTCGCGGGAAAATCGACTCTGGTTACACGAATGTTAAAAGAACTGTCGTAGTTAAACTCTCCTTTTATAGAGTTTAAATAAAATAAGTATTTACTTTCACGCCTGTTCTCTCCGATAAATTTGCGGGTGCCATCGGGAAATGTAGCTCTGACTATATATTTCTTTTTCATATGATTAATATAACACGAGAAGGAGTGGGTTTCAACCAGAATATGCGCAAAACTCGTTGCCGCAAAGTGCTATCTAACTGGAAGGAAAATAGATATTTCAGACAAGAGTTCTTATCAATTAGATCATATTATCCCAAGGTCAAAAGGGGGTTCGTGTGGGATAGATAATTTGCAAATAACAGAAAAAAACGCTAACCGTGCAAAGGGGAGTATGCTGCTAGACGAGTTTATAGATCTTTGCAAAAGAATCGTGGAAAATAATGGATATATAGTTAAGAAAAAAGATGGCGGAGGGTAACGGTTACGCTCCGTTTCACTGGGCTTCAAAAACCCGTATGCTCCTATTACATCAACCCTCTACTATAAAATTTGGCTCCTAGGGCAGGATTCCAACCTGCAACCTACGTGTTAACAGCACGTTTCTCTAGCAATTGAGATACCTAGGAACAATATTCTTCTTCAAATTGGTGCGGGTGACAGGGATCGAACCTGCGACTTCACGCTCCCAAAGCGTGACCTCTACCAGACTGAGTTACACCCACATATTAAATTGGCCGCTAGAGCAGGTCTTCCACCCGCACCTTATCCCCCTATACGGAGGCTGTTCTACTTAAACTACCTAGCGTTCTATAAATTGGTCGCTAGAACAGGACATCCCCTGCATCTCCACCTTAACTGGGTGGCGCTTTGACTTAAGCTACCTAGCTGTTTTCGCGTTGAAGCGGGGTTTTAAAATACCCGCATTTTCACCCCGAACAGAGTGAGGTCCTCACCTAGACGATTCAACGCTATAAATTGGTCGAGTACCAAGCCACTTCCTCTTGGACTAGCCGCCTCTCTCACGGCGACCGCACTTTCTTATACTATACTCGAAATTGGTATCCCATAGCGGCGACGATCCGCTTTTTTCTGGATGAAAACCAGAGGTCCTAACCAACGTAGACGAATGGGACAACTTAAATTCTACTATCAAAAAACAGCGGGTCTTTGTTACAGCAGGACCGCGAAGACTGCCTTGTTTGGCGTGTTGCTCTCTTACGCTATAACCGCGAACGGCCAGCGGGATTTGAACCCGCATCCTCCAAAATTCTATAACGTACTATAAACTTATCATTAACCATGCTTAATGTACAATATACAGTACATTGTCTCCCACCCGAAAACAAAAAAAACCCCACGTTACCGAAGTAAGGTGGGGTTGAAATCGTTTGAGTACAACTCAACAACCACCTAATAGGCGTTTTCCTCTGGATTGGGCTGTTGATTGTTTTTCATTCTATAACTATTATACACTAAAGTTGGGATAAGTCAAACACTTATTTTAATAAACTTCATTAGGAGTGGCCAGTATTGGATTCGGCACCTTACACAGGCTGCTACAGTCTTGATAAGCGTGGCCCATTAAATACTCAGAATCCCACATTTCTTCAAGGGAGCCGAATGGGAACATATTCAACAGCTTCCCTCCCAACTTGTGACATAAAACTACATTTTGCGGCGAATTACCAAAGATCATGTGTTCCTCTGGGCAGTAGTTTTGAGAAATCCCCCATTCAAACTCTCTTGAAACAGATTTCTCATGAGAATCTTTGTATTTATAGTACCTTCTCTTATTTAAGAAGTTATAAGATGTTACCTTACAGTCTTCTACCCACACATGCTCTGGCTTTATGTATTGCGTAAAAATAAACCTAAAAATGTCAGGGATGTCAGTATAGCCAAGTTCCTCTTTCGCGTATAGCCCAGCCAGTGGCCCGAAGGCCAATCCTCCAACTATATTTTTTCCGAATTCTCTTCTGTTCATTAAAAAGTCAGTCTCCTTATTAAAAAATCGTATCAATTATCATGAGGGGCAATATCAAGTCTGTTATATCGGTTGAGTTGCCTTTTCTTTTGCTGGTCTTTGAATTGTTCCTACTACACCTTGGGCACGAAATTTCACCCTTTCCGCCGCAGCACGCACAACTCGCAGCTTTGTTTCCAGAACAACCTTAACACTCTACTACGCACCTTCCCTTGCATTTGTCACATATAGGAAGTGTTGGTCTATGAGGGCTTACAGTTGCGGCCATCTAAAAGTCCCCTTTTCCCCTTTGCCATTAAAATCAGTTGTAAAGTTTCGTCTTCAATATTGATTTTAAATGGACTGCCGTACTCTTCTCCTGAGATGTAAATCTTAAACTCTGCTCCCGCGCCCTTCCAGTAGCTAATGGTCTCTCTCATTCTGCTATAGCTAGGAGAGGATAGATCTTGAGAATCAGCATCAAAATTTGTAGGAAACCGAAAGCAGGGAACATCATAAACCCCATCTACCATCTTTATGCGCCCTTCAAAATGGATAAACCTAATATCGCCAAAGAAAGCCCCTCCATCCACTCTGGGCTCTATTGGGGCAGAAACCGACTTACCGAAATCATCATCTTTTAATGCCAAAGGTGCAGCCGCAATCCCCAAGGGCGCGGCCAATATTGTCTTTATAAACTTACTTCTTTTCATTATTTAATCCTTATTACCTACAATAAATTTTTCCATAAAAAGCCCAATACCTTTAAGGAGCATTTTGTCTGGATCTTCGTCTTCATTTATTTCCTGTCTAGACAAGACCAGCTTTTTATCTCCAATTTCCCCTTTAAAACACCAGTCTCCTTCATCGTGCCCGCGCTTAATGAGAATAATACTATTTCTATCATAACTTTACCTTTTCTCCATCAGCCATTCTTCTCCATGGCCCTTTCTTTCCTGTACTGTAGTCCCACCTATACTTCATTCTGGGGAACTCGTTGTCGTGGCGCTCTTTGTTCGTCTCTACTGACCTTTCTTCCCCGCATCTACAAATTTGACGCGTAGGAAGCATATAGCCGTTTGTATGTGTTGTATTCCATTTGTGAAAGTGGAATCTCACTTTATATATCTCAAAGGATTGTTTTCCCAGTCCCACTTTTCGTCATAGTATTCTTCTACAAACTGTATATAATCATCTTTAGGTTTTAAAAGCTTATATTCAGACCCGCTTTCTGTCGTTACCGAGGTTCCGCTAATCGCTATGATTTGAGAGGTCCTAACCCTTTTTCCGTCTTCTCTTTCTCCAACGATAGTTCTCTGAACAAGCTCTGGTGCTAGATAAGGGTCGCTAGGCGCGTCCATATACCAATTGTTTAAAGTCTTCATTAAACCTCGTTCCACTTTTTCAGGAGTTGGCGGTGCTCTTCTTTGGTGCCGTATACGACCACATCGTAGCCACCTTTCATGGTTAGATAAAAACTGGCTATGTCCTCCTCTTCCCTCTGTGTCCACGCGCCGAAGACAGAAATGTCTCTAAAGTCGATTCCCCGACCATTAACTATTCTTTTATTTGGATTCATAATAAAGGGTAAACATTTCTTTGTTCTTGTAAGAATGCACTAAAAAGGTTCCTTTGTCAACTTGTTTCTTTAAGTCTTTTCCGTGCGTGGTTAAGTCTTCGATAGAGCCTTCTTTATTCTCACCCATAACTACGAAGGTTTGGCCCTTGAATTTGTATACGAACTGGGAGGTTCGTTCAGTTATGGGGGTTATTTGCGGAGAAACCTCTTGGAATATGACTGTGGCCGCGAATAAAAACAAGAATATAAGATTACGCATAAATCTTATCGACGGTTGTATGTTTGAGCCACTGGTGGTCAATATAATAATGAGACTCCGACATCTCTCTTTCGGAGTTAAAGCCAAAAAGATTCAGCGTTCTTCCTTTATAAGAGTGTGCTAGTACAAATTCTGACTTTAGAATACCGATAACGTTCTCTACACTTGTACTTGCATTACAAACCATACGGGAGAGTTGGTCTGTCCTGTAATCTGGGCTAAAGTCACCTTCATAAAATACGCAGTCTATAACCTCTTGGTAAACTATCGTTTGTTTGGGGACTCTTGGCTTGAGCGTTTCTACAACCCCTTTTATCTGCTCTCCTTGAAGAGGGGCGATAGGGACCAAACTAGCCGCGCCAACTGATGTTATGAATTGTCTTCTATTCACTAGAAAGACACCCTGCATTTTGGACATGGGCAACTGATCATATGAACACAAAAGGTTCCATCTTTCTTCTTACCAGTGCCGTGACACTGGTCGCATGCTTTGTGAAGGCATTCGCTCGAAATGGGTGTTTTGTTCCAACGCGTGGGGTCGGGTTTTATCATCGCGGACCTCTTTATTAGAAATTGTGTAACCTTTTTATCGAGGTATTCCACCTCTTCAGCGACAATTGTTTTATATTTATCTGCCATACAAACACTATACCAGAGTATAGTATATTTGTCAAGTTAAAAGTTTGATGGGCCTGAAGAACTTCGACCATGACGGTCAACTGATCGGAACCTTACATCATTTGCCCCTTCGCGCAGATTAACTCTGGCAAATTCGTGACGCCAAGGCTCGGCGCGGTCCCATAGAACCTTTAATTCGCCGCTCTTTTTGGGCAGGGTATATATGTGTCTGCTTCCATCTCGTCTGCCTGTTGGCATTAAGAAATATTTGTGGTGGTTTATTTCTATCAGGATTGGGCTTTTTTCACTACTAGAGAGTCTTTTTCTCTGACCAAGCCTGTGATACCTGTCTGGAACAGCAATGAAGTTACCCTTTACTCCCCACTGATTTGCATTGCCGCCAAATCCACCAGATGGACTTGGGCCACTTTCAACCACAGGATCTGGGATTGGGTTTACGGAATGACCGCTGGCTGTGACGGTTTTAAATTGTGGATTATAAGATCCGTCTTTACTGAAGTCTACCTGAGACACTTCATGCCTCCAAGGTGCGGCTGTGTCCCATAGAACCTCTAGCTGCCCTTTGGTGGCGGCTAATTTGTAGATGTAGCGCGTTCCATCTCTTTTGCCAGTATTGGTAAAGAAGTGCTTGCCGCTGTCGTTCTGGATGAGTATAGGGCTTTTCTCAAAGCTGGCGAGGTTTTTCTTCTGTCCAAGATCGTGATACTTCTTGGGGATGGCTACTAAATCGCCTGCAACTCCCCATTCACTATCAGATCCAGAAAACGCGTTGGGGCTTGGGGTCGGGGTTGGTTTGGGCTGTGTCGGCTTGGGGTTGTCATCAACTTCTGCAAGCTCACCACTTAAAAGGTCAAATTCTATAAGGTTCAATATGTTGCGCATTGCTGCAATATATAGCTTTAACCTTTTGGGGTTTTTCTTTATATTTTCAGATAAAAAGTGAAGTTTACCGAGTTTATCTTTAAGATCCATAACTTTATATACACTAAAATTACGGAAGCCGCCGTTTTACCCGTTTAAACTACTTGCAGGAGTTGAACCTGATCTGCGGCTATTTTAGATCTTTGGATAAGGTTTTATTTCATACTTTAAGCTTCTTTTTACAGCTTTTTTGTATGACTTGCTACCCGTTATATACACATATCTGTGTTTTCTGGGGCGGTGATACGGGTAGTAGTCGTCACCGTATTTTTCTCTCATCGCTTGTGCTCTATTCTTTACACCGCGAAATTCGTCCGTGATTGTCTGGGGGTGAAGGTGTTCTTTACCCCTAACTCTCCAGTCTACTCTCTTTGCACTAAGACCATAATAAAGGAAATTTGTAGCTTGGTATACATAACCAACGTGGCCCTCGCTTGTATCTGCAAAACTTATTACAATCTTACCCTTGGGAAGAAGTTTTAAACTCCTGCCAACAAGCATACTTGCGTTATTAGGCTCGTTTTTGTACATGCACAAACGGTTTAGCTCTAAGACGTCACCTTTAAAACATTCTCCCGCTATACTTTTTCTAACGTTGGCGCTGGGAGGGGTTCCGTAGGTTACTATACCAGCCAATTCGCCATCTTTAAACAGGCCGAAGGCGTAGCTTACGCTTGGCCATCTTTTTGCGTAATGAACATTTAATATAAGATCTTCGCAGGCAGACCTTTTGACTTCCTTAACTTCGTAATTCATGGCCTTATTATGCCACTATTTTTTATATCTGTCAAGTATTTGTTTTTCTGTTAGTTCTTCTTTTCCAACCCCACGGACCTTCCAGTAGGCTCCCCCTTTAGAACAAATAAGAGCGTGTTTTTTAGCCTTTTCCACAGCGACCCACCTAAATGAGGTTTCCCCCGTCATCACCCTTACTAACCCGCAACGACGGTAAAGCTGCTCTTTCTTTTCTTTCTTTTTCTTTTTTAACCATTTCATTGCTTTCTCTTTGGTTTATACTGTTTAGACAAAGCTCGCAAACTGGAAGCCACCTGCCGCGAACGTCCAAGATCTCACCGACAACCTTTTCGGGGCAATAAATTTTCTTCCCATTTTTTTTAAAAAAAGTGGAACACTGAGCTTTGTGGGGAGTTCCTTGATACACCGAGCAGAATTCTTGAACTTGGTTCATTCTGTAACTTTTTTTATAACAAATTCACTAAAGGCGCTCTTACAATCTCCTTCTATAACAAAGGAATAGTCGCCGTGATAAAGACTGATCTCATGATTGCAAAACATATAGTTCTCATTCCAATCGTGAAAATTCACTATTTCCCCGCCACCCATCTCTCCATACTCGTGTCTTGGGTGAAAAAACTCATCAGATTTTCGGCCTCTCTTTTTAAGTTCGGGTAAATGATTCTTCTTCCACCAATCTAGGAATTCTTCCGCCACCTCTTTGTGGTTTCCGCAACAAATTACAGACGCCCCGTCCCCTCCAGAGTCACCAACATGTTGATAAAACCACTGAAACAGGTCTTCTGCATATATATTGCTAACTCTTACTTTTGGATTAAATCCAACACGATTCTGTGTACTCGATCCTTTTGCTTCGTTTTTCATCTATATCCTCCCGTGGATTCTCCACAATTCTTACACGCTGGATTCATAACCTGATACGTGCCGCATTCTTCGTGAGTGTTGAATATCCCACAGTCGGGACAAACAACACCTTCTTTTGAGAATCTATCTAAATCATCTTCCATATCTTCTCTCCGACAGGGTTTATCCAAATCCAAGGTTTATCTTTCTCTATCAACTGTTGCACGACATTATGCGTACCGCCTTTATTCCCGTCCCAAACGACAATAGCGTTGTCGGACTCTTCTAGCATCTGAGAATTTCTGCAATTCTTCACACAAGTAGCGTGATCAATATGAAGATCTCTTATCTGAGCTTCCTGCATCTCCATGCACTTATCCTGATCTCTGAATGGGATGCAGGCTTGATATGGAATATCTAAACACAAGCACTCGGCGCAAAACCAGAGATCCACGCCGCTCGCCATCCCAGATAAACCGTAGCTTGTATTTAAGACTCTATTACTCAAGACATTGGCAATAGCGCTTCTTATAAATTGATAGCTATAGTTCTCTAATTTAAATAGCCTATGCCCCGTTATTAGCGTTTTCATTTCTTTGGGTGATCCTTTAAAAACTGTTCCGCTGCAAAGCCATCTCCAAGTCTGTGCCAAACATCGCGGGGAGCGGCACCATTTATCCAACCCTCTTTCTTTTTTATTTCGGCTATTGACTCTTCTACCTCTTTTCTTATCTTGCGCCAAGCTTTGATATTTCTTTTTTTAGGAACCCTCCTCTGCCAGCCATAGTTATAAAGGTCTCCCCCGCAATCTGGGCATGGTCCGTAGCTAAACTTCTTGCGGCAGTCAATGCAAATATAATTGACAAATTTACCAGACCACTTTTCTTGTTTGTAAGATCTCATTTATTCTCCCTTGTCGTGACAATCCATATAACACTGGTAAAACCAAACCCTAAACTCGCTAGTTAAATGTAGAGTATATCTCCAGCGGCCCGTATCCCAAGTTTTTAATTCTTTTGTCATAATATAGTTGCCCCGCTGGGATTCACACCCTTTTACAGCGAGCGGGCTCGCTACCATGATTGCTAGCCTCGTAAAGGGAGGGTCGCCCTATCGGTGGGCATCATTGCATTATATAGTGTCTCTCATTAAAATTGGTCCCAGCGGAGGAATTGAACCTCCTTGAAAGCCGTTTCTTATGCCTGCACAAACAGCAAACCATTGCACGCTGGGTTAATATACTATACATTATTTTATGAATATGTCAAATAAAAAGAAGATAATAACGATTGGGCGTTACTCCAACTCTCGGCTTACTTCTAAATGGGGTGACTGGGGGAAATTGAATCCCTCTCCTTCTCATTCACAGTGAGATATGCCGCCATTACACCACAGTCACATTCTACGCTTTCGCGATTTAAATTGGTGCGGCAGACAGGGGTCGAACCTGCGACTTGAAGTTTGGAAAACTCCCACTCTACCAACTGAGTTACAACCGCATATTTATAAATTTGCGTTAACGTTCCAAGCGAAGGATATCTAGAATCCCGCGCAAGTCAATCCGCCTCCCCCGTTAACGTAGGGTCTTTAAACTGGTGCGACGTGGGAATCTCGAAATCCCAATTCCGACTTGGCAAGCCAGTATGTTTCCTTTAGCATCAACGCCGCATATTAAATTGGTGCTGGTAGAAGGTAACGCTCCCTCGTCTCATACATACCACGTATGGGTTCTACTATTAAACTATACCAGCAATAAATTATGGAGCCCCCAGCAGGAATTCAACCCGCATTTCCTGAGTACAAAACAGGAGTAATAAGCATTATACGATAAGGGCATTATTAAATTGGCGGTAACGTTCCTCACAAGGTCGTTCTAGAATCCCGTTGCGAGTCAATCTTCCTCACCCGTTACCATAGTGTCTTAAATTGTCAAATAACCAAATTGGTGGAGCCTACAGGAATCGAACCTGCCTATAAACTCCGTGCAAGGGAGTCGTGTCTCCTTGATCGAGACCCCATAAAAAAACCCGCTAAGTCAATGACCAAGCGGGTAAATCGTAAAAATGATTAGTCCGCGAAGTCTACAAACCTCCACCCGCCCCGTGGGTCGTCGCTGTGCTGGCTGTATGTATCGTGTTTTTCATTTTATTCAAATTGGTGGCGCAGACGGGATTTGCACCCGTGATCTTTTGCTTATGAGGCAAACGAGATGACTAGACTTCTCTACCGCGCTATCAATATTATACACTATTTCTTCTCTATGTCAATAGCTTTTGTTTTCTTTTTTTAATAAAACATAACAATAAACGAGCTTACCGCTAACATTAATACAGACGCGACCATTCTAAATGCAAATTCGCTAGGCTCCAAAAGAGGGTTTGCAGACGTTATCAACAACATCCAGCCGCCAAACCAATAAAAAATGGACATAATTTGTATAAAAATCTTCACTTCACTCTTTTATCCAAAATTCTTTCAAACTCATCAATATTGGTGCAAAGTCTTCCAAGAGGTCTCCTCACAACGCTTCCCGTTACAGGGAGATCGCCAATAAAAGGAGTGCCTGTTGTGCGTCCTATAAAGGGATCTATAATAATTTGGCCAGTTGGTACTGTCGAGACACTACTGAGAGGGTGTGTGTCTCTGAAGGATCTTTTTATTAAACTATAAATACTCATTTTTTAGTAATTCATTCTTTTCTTCTGTTGTTATAGCCCTGAGAGCATCTTGATCGACAACCATTGACTTGGGCACAAAAGACTTTATTGACCCGTCATTATTAAATATTATTACGTATTCTGGTGTTCCGTTCATATCATTGTCCATCTATTCAAACCCGTCCATGTTGTAGACGCCGCTCATAGGCATTATATCGAGAGGGCTTTCAACGTCTATATACCTTCCCGATACCGCGATAGGAAGTCTTCTTGGATCGTGAGCAACCCCCCGCTTTGACCTTTGGACTTGAGATGTTCTTCTGGGTTCGGGTTTAGTGTCTCCCGCCGTAGCAAGCTCATCTATAAGATCTTCTATAAGATCTTCTATCTCTTTAAAATCTTCTTTAAAGTCTTCATAATTAATTACTTCACTCATTTTTGATAATTAGTAAGTTTTATTTGTTTTTAAAGGGGTTTATTGCAAAAAGATCTTCACTCAGATCTTCATTTTAAACTGAATAACCATATAACTGGCATCTTCTTCGTAGTCGTTGTTGAGATAATCTATAACGTCCATCTTCTTATATTTGGGCCTAATGTCAAAAGCCGCACATCCAGAACACACCGCCATAATCAAGGCGACTACAATAATCTTCATTCTTTAAATATACCCTTTATCTTGATTTTGTCAAGCAAAACCCTGATCTGATTTGAAGGTATTGCAACTACGAAGTGAGAGGAGTCCATCATACTGACTAAGCCAACGTATTTGCCGTCTGACTTTCTGAACACCCCGCCGCCACTGAACCCGTGGGTTATCTTTGTGCTTATGATATCGTAATAATGACCTCTGGCTGGGAGGAATAGATTGTTAGCAGACATCATGCCGTCTACCGTTAATATACCTATATTATTTGGATTTCCCACTATATATACGTCTTCCCCCACTCTTGGAGATAAAGAGTTTGTGCTTATTGAGGCTATGTTGAATATTTCAGTGTTGTTTGTGGCTACTAGGAGGGCGCAATCAAATCCTATCTCAAGAGCTTTTTCGCTCAATATCATATCCTTTATATTAGACTGCCCCTTGGGCGTTCTTGCTATAACCTTCTGGGGAAACGTTCTTTCTCCCGTTATGTTGCTGTCAATTAAAACGTGGGCGCACGTTATAATGAAAACCGCATCAATATCATCCTCGGTTTTCCCTTTGAAAGCCACTCCAGACCCAAACTGATGGGTTCCGCTTTCGTTTACAACCTCAACCTTTACCCCTTGACTGTGAACCTTTTGTGCAATAGGTTCTGAAAAACAACAGGCGGCAAATATTGCTGACAGGATTATCAGTTTAAATTTCACATTTTATATCCTCAAAACTCATGGAATTAAAACGATCAATGTCTTTTTTTGGAATTCCAGACCAAAGAACTACTTCTGAAGGACACGAAAAGGTCTTGTTTAAGAACGTGCCCCAATCGGAAAAGATTACCCAGCTATTTAGATCTATATCCCACTCTTCTCCGAATTCTTTTGAATACAGGTCGCATAAAACCCCAGCAAAGCTATACTCATTCTGTACCCGTAGGGGTGTTTCTGTCATCTTGTCACCAGAGGGGTGAGAAATGTCTATCTGATCGTAGTTGTCTAAATTACTTTTTAGCAGCTCTCTTAATTTCTTGTTCATTTAGATTGTCCTTGATATAACGATAGTAGTCTTCTTGGTTGTGATCGGAAAAAAACTCAACCTTGCCGTCTATTTTAAAATCCCTTAAGCCGTCTTTAATCCTGTAAGACCTCTTGCTATTTGTTACAATTTCCCCATCTTTATTAATGTAATACAGGCTTGAGGTTCCCCAATAGTTTATGGTTGGTATCCTAGGTATGATATCGTTATTTAGAACAAAGTGGAAGGACTTTTTTACTTTTTCGTTGTAACGTTTGTGAGCCTTGTAGGCAAAGATTTTGGGCGCACCAAATGTGTAGACCTCTATTTCAGCGTTTGGGTAGAAAACGGACCATTCTAAAGCAGCTATCTGAGCAATTGCCCCGCCAAGGCTGTGACCAGTAAAGACAACCTTTTTACAGGGTGGAGGTATCAAGAGGGGCCTTATAGATTCATAAGCGTCACAGAATCCCTTGTGTACCCTTCCATAATGTCTTCTAGTCTTCCAGAAGGAAAAGTCAGTCTTCCAGTCTTTGTACCTTTTTTCTGTACCCCTGAAGGAGATGTACTGGGTATCTCCATCTACAAGGCTAAACCCTTCCGTTCCTGAACCTTTATCTGAAAAAGACTCCTCACCCGAAATATGCCTGTCATCAGGGTTTAAATAAACCTCCTTACTCAAAGAGATGCATATATATGCCTTTAAAATATCCATTGTTGCAAGTATTTACACTTGCTAGGGTATTTTATGACGTATTCGGTGTTTATAAGGGTTAAAGTATTCTCAGATCTGGGTTTGGGGTCGATATGAGTTGCTTATCTTTTTCCTCTTGTATTTTTCTGGCCATTTCTTTGACTTCTTCTTCAACCCTGTCTTCAAACGAACCAAAACAATCATCAAGGCTGGTTTCTCCTTCAAAATGGAAGAACCTATCGACGTTTCCGTATTCTGTTTTTATGGTGAATATTCCGTAGTATTCAGGGATGGAGTCGGAACCTGAAACGGGTTCGTGCATTATTACGGTTTTATTACCCTGAACAAACTCTTTTTTCTCGTATATTTCTGATGAGTTTTCTTTAGTTCCCATTCTTTTTTAATCCTTTTTCCTTTTCGAGTTCGGAACATTTTTTAGATGTGTAAATCTTGACCCTATTTCTCTCTCCGTCTTCTCCCTGTTTCTCGCCAAAAACTCTTCCTTTTTCGTAATCCGCACAATCGCATGCTTCTGCATACGCTTCTTTTCTTATTGTGCTGTAACTGTTTCTGAATTTGTTGCCGTAGTTCGTTACAACAAATCTATCATACTTCTCTGCAAAGTCTGCGTATACTATTTCTTTTACCATAATTTAAAATCGAGGGTTCCCTCGGCCTTTTCCATTCTTGCTATAGGTTTATTAGATTTCGAATCCAACCATAAAACGATTAAGTCTCCTTCTTTTTTTATCAGGAAGTTGTTATACTTTCTGCTAACTTTAAGGGTTCCTAAGTCTATCTCTTCTACGGTTATCATTGTACATGATGATACCGCCCAACGGCTTAAAGTACAAGTTCATTCTTGATACAAATGTCTATGTTTGAAGACTCTTCGGTGTTTATTTGTCTGTAGTTTATTCCATAGAAGTCAAGAATTCTTTTGTATTTGTTGCATCTGTGGTACTCTTCTTTATAAAAGATGTTTTTTATACCCATTGAAGCTATCCTTAAGCAACAATTAGCACATGGGGATGTGGTTATATAAATGGTAGAGGGTTCGTCATTTTTGTTTGTAAGGTCTAGAGCATTACTTTCTGCGTGAACCATGAAGAGGAGTTTATCTTCTCTGGAGATGGACTTTAGGTCAAAATTCTTACCCTCAACTAAACCGTTATATCCAGAGGACAGAATCCTGTTGCCCTTGTTAACCACAATAGCCCCGACTTTTGTATGAGGGTCCTCGGACCTTCTGGAGGCGCTCATAGCCATGAGAATCCCGTACTCTATTTTGCTTAGGCGATCAACTTGCAAGACTCCAACTTCCTTATCTCTGAGGTCTCTATTCTGGTTATAAGGTCTTCTCTGCCTTTTCTACTGTATGTCTTGTATATAGCTGAATAAGGGTTGTTTGCCCTTTGAGAGAAATTAACACGGGTTTCGCAAAATCTAACTAGATCTTTTCTGTCAACTAAAAGAAAGCCATCGGAAACCTCAAAGGCTATTCGGTCGGCCTCCCCATAAAGCCATCCTAAATCCCCTCTAACGTTTTGAAACTCTATCCAAGTATATTCGTCATCAACTGCGTCGTCTGATCTAGAGGCCCTCTTTCGAGCTTTTACGTCAACCGAAAAGTCGCCGTGACCGCTTTTTACAAGGAAGTCTATATGTTCTTTTGTGTTCTGAAAGAATGTAGAATCCTCTACTACAAAACCCAAAGACTCCAATAAATCTCGGAACCTAAGTTCTCCACTCATTCCCTCTTTGCGGGATTGTTCAAATCTAGACATCTGTTTTTATACCTTTCTTTAAGTAATCTTTTGACGCAAGGTGGGAGGCTGCTAACTATTTTAGCAAGCTGATTCTACCTACCCAATGGCCATAATAATAAGGGGATCTACTGTCGGGGTGCATATTCCAATAGATGCGGCGTTCCTCTCTCAATTTGATTGCCAAGACTGAGCGGAATGGGTTCCCTTTCATTGCTTGTTAGTCTCATTGGAGAATTCCATAATTTCAGCATTCTCTTTGAGAGATTTCATGGCCAAGTGCCTCATATCCCAAGGTAAAGACTTATAACCCTTTTTAAGGGCCTTGTAATACCTTTTGTTCTTTGCTCTGTCTTCCTCGTCTGGAAACAAGGATTTGCACAGCTTCTTTATTTCTTTTGCTCTTTTGCTTCTCATTTTAGATCTTAGATGCTTGGATTAATACAACCGTGAGAATAATAAAACTAATCGTTACCATCTTGTTCCTTTAGTATTTCGTCTATGTTAATATTACCACCAGTTGATGACATCTCAACAAGGAGGTCGCAAAGCTTGTCTGATAAAAAGCTGGATATCTCGGAATCGAGGCTGTCCAGTGTTATGTTATTTCCGAAGTGCTCTAGAATCATTTTTGCAATCTTGTCTTCGGTAAATGATACAGTTATATCTGGAAACTTTTGTGTTATTTTATGGATAATTTTGATAGATCTCTCAACCGCGACTCTATTCAAAACGTCTCTGTCTACTTTCTTGAGAAGTACAGACGAGTCAACAAATGGTACGGCCTGTTTTTTCAAATCCTTCGCACCATCAAACCCTATAGTTGACGCAGCCTCCTCTTTAACAGAGGAAAGTATGATACAACAGTGTTTGCACCAAACCCTGCTACCAAAGCCGTCCAAAACATAACCCTCAGAAACCATCGTCTCAAAGAATTTGCTCAACACTCCATCGGTATGGTCGAAGTTATCAAAATAAAGAGTGCAAAATAAGCCTTTATTCAATGACTCAACAAGAGCTTCAAGGCTTATAGATTCACAATTGAAGTATCTAAAGGTTTCTTGACTAGAAAAGAGGCACTCGTTTAGCTTTCTTGCTACATACTCTTTTCCGCTACCCTTTTGGCCGCAAAAAAGGAAGCTGAACATTGAACCTCCTTCCTTGTCAAATCCTAAGTAATTTCTTTTCACTGTCTTGCAAATTGATTTTATTGCAGATTCTTGACCGAAAGTTTTGGACAGCATTTTAGACTCAAGAGACATTAGACCTTCTTTGCCATCTTTGTTTAAAAGAACCTTTGATATATTAAACTTCTGATAAAACAAGGAATAAATATCATCCTCTGTAACAGTTGGCACGTCCTGAACCTTTTCTCCCCATTTTGCTATTTCCTCGTCGTACTCTTTCATTATACTATTAAAGGACGCGACATCAAAACTGTCAGACTCTACGTCTATTTTAGACGCGTCTTTTGCCAGCTCCTTCATAGGTTCTGAGTAATCCCAGTGGGAAGACTTTACCATTGAACAGGTTTCGTCAAGTATGTCGATAGCCTTGTCTGGAAAGTTCTTGTTTGGAACAAATCTGTCGGAAAGCTCTACAACTTTGGGAATAAGAGAACTGGGGAATGTAACGCCGTGATGGGACTCATAGCTGCCGATTATACCTTCTAAAATCTGAATGGTTTCAGTTCTTGTAGGCTCGTTAACCATTACCTTTTCAAAGCGTCTATCTAGAGCCTTGTCCCCTCTGATATACTTTCTATACTCGTCCAGTGTCGTAGCTCCAAGACACTTCAGAGAGCCTCTCGCCAGATACGGTTTAAGCATGTTGCTTGCATCAAGCTGGCCCATTGAACCGCTTCCAGCCCCGACTAAAGTATGAAGCTCGTCAATAAAAAGAATAACTTTGGAGAATCTTGAAGCTTCTTTTATTATACCTTCAAGTCTCTCTTCAAACTGCCCCCTTAACGTAGAGTTACTTATAATCGAGGACATTTTTAATTCATAAACAACGTGGTCAAGAATGAGGGGGCTACAATCTCCAGTAACTATGTTGAGAGCAAGGTTTTCTGCGATGGCGGTTTTGCCAACCCCAGCCTCTCCGACTAAAACGGGATTGTTCTTATTCTTTCTACAAAGAATAGTGACCGCCGCAGCTGTTTCTCTATCCCTTCCTATTATGTTGTCTATGTTTCCTTGTTCTGCTTCTTTGTTAAGGTTTCTGCAATACTTTTCAAGGTAACTTTTTGGTTTTTGAGAAAACATCGACTGAGGATGTTGAGATGGGATATTCTCTACATCTTCTTGGGACACTTGCCCTTCTTGAAGCGTGTCAGTCTTAATGCTGCTATTTTCACGGGTTGCGTCTGTTGTGATGTAGCTTCTTAATATAGAGATAGAGCTTCCAGCGGCGGGGGTGTGATTTACAAAGTAGTTGTTAATCAAAGATTCCTTTCTGGTGAGGGAGGCGTATATGTAAACCTCTGGAGAGATGTATTCATCTCCTAATACTTTTGCAATTCTGCTAGCTCTTATAAGATCTCTTTCGGGGCCTGACCCTAGATCTAAAACTCCATCAGGGGTCATCAAAAGGTCATTGTATAACGGCTCTGAGAACTTGGAAGGGAGGACACTTTTTATAAAAGCCAGAGGTCTGTCAGAACCACACGAAGCGTTTGCCCAAAAGAAAGGAGAGCTGTCAGAAAAATCGAAAGCCCAGAAAATAACCCCCTCATCAACAAATGGGAGTTTATTAATCACACAAGCCTCTTCAGCCAAAGCGAAAATTCTGTCTAAGTTTCTATTTAAGTACATCATCTTTTTTGAGTTTAAATCCAATTGGTATCTTTACTATTCTGGCGTTGTCGCAGTAAACTATATCACCATTCTTCGACCCAGTCAACACTAATATGTTTCCATTGACGGGTTCTCCATATTTTTTAAGGAAATCATCTAGTTTATTACTGTTCCTTGAGTTCCCTATAAGGAAGGTCCTGTTAGCAAAATCATCGCAGACTTCCATTCTCATATATTTGTTGCCAGCGCCGCTGATGGATATATTGAAATCCCTCAACTGCCCGACGCATTTAATCAAAGATTTATCCTCAAGATCCTCAAACTCGTCTAGGTTCATGAAGGTTGAGGCATCCTCTTCTTTAAACACATTTTTTAGCTTTTCGCTGTAAGAGTATCCTAAAATATCAGTCTCAAAAAACCAATTGGACAACCTGTCGAACTTTTTATTCTGAAGGAAGACCTTCTTTGGCTTTTCGCATCTCTTTTGTATGGTTTCAAACCTACTGTCACTAATATGACGCCTTCCACTGGACCCGCGAGACTCATTTTTTATAACCCCTGCTATTAGGTTTAAAATATCATAGTCATAGTCTTTGCCTATGAGTTGAAACTCCCTCTTCTCCACATCACTCATTATGTTATATATTTGAGCCTCAAGAACCAGTCTCGACCTGCTGCCATCAACGCCGAGAATGCCAGCTCTTATAAGGTTAGACACTGCTGTTATGTTTAACCCAGAGTGCTTTAAGGCATCAAACATTTCAAACTTATTGTCAAACTTCTTTCCTTTTATCGACAATATAGACTCAAAAGTCTTTTCACTGATGTTTTTAATAGCCTTTAAACCGTAGCGTATATTTTTACCCTCAACTTTGAAATCAATGTCGGAATTGTTTATATCTGGGGGTAACAACTTTATGCCGAAGTAGGGTAACTCATTTGCTATATCTCTTATTTCTTTGTGGGGCTTAGTCTCCTTCACGGACATATTAAGCAAGGAGGTGTGAAACTCAACGGGGTATTTGAACTTGTAGAAGAGAGTAGTCGCTGTCAAAGAGGCATAAGCTATGCTGTGTGATTTATTGAACGAATAGTCCGCAGAATCATCAAGAACCTTCCAATAGAAGTCGGCAACATCTATGTCTATATTAAGCTTTTCGGCTTGCTTGTAGATTATGGGCTTCCACAGGTCCATGTCTTTTTTTATCTTCTTCCCGCACGCCCTTCTTATACTTTCAGAATCCTCAAGGGGTAGTTGAAAGACAGCGTTAGCTATTTTCATTAACTGCTCTTGAAATAGTAAACACCCCTTGCTTTGAAGTAGTATTTTATCAAGCTCTGGATGCCTCTGCTCCACCCCTTTGTGGCCGTCCTTTACCTCTACGTAATCTTTAACAAAACCGAGAGCCCCTGGTCTTGCCAGAGCAACAACGTCAGAGACCTCATATATGGAAGATGGACGAACGGACTTGCATACACTGAGGTTTGTTTTTTCACCTATTTGGAACAAGCCCTTTGAAACCCTTAAGTCTTTTGTCGGCTCGTATATTGATGGGTCATGTATGTCAATCTCTTTTGGGTCTATACCCGTTAACTTTTTTGTAAGATCCACCACCGATAGAGTTCTTAATCCGAGGATGTCAAACTTTACCGCGTATCTTGCGACGTATTTCATATCGTAACCCGACACAAGGTCGCCGTCATTCGTATATTGAATTGGACACAGGTCAATTATCGGCTTTTTGGATATCGCTATTCCAGATGGGTGAACACCTGTGTTTTTAACGAGTCCTTCAAGCTTTCTGGAAATGGCGTACTCTTTTTCGTGGTGTTCGCACCATTCCTTAAACTTCTCCGACTCTTCCCTGCTCTTCTTTAGAGTAAAGGGTTTGTTGAACTGCAACGGGATGAATTTACTTATTTCGTTAGCCTTTTCTTGAGAATATTCGCTGACAAGCTTAACGCATTCTTTTATACAGATCTTGGACGACAAAGTATTAAGGGTTAATATCTTGCTTGTTTTATTTGGGTATTTTTTCTCAATATACTCAATGACCCTACCCCTGTTAACATAGTCAATATCGTTGTCAATATCTGGGAGAAGGTCCCCGTCAAGGTACATCTTTCCGTCAACCTCTACCCTTTTAGCCCTGCTTCTGGAGATAAATCTTTCAAAATATAGGTCATATCTGATTGGGTCTATGTCTGTTACTTTGATCAAGTACAGAACCAAAGATCCAGCAGCTGACCCCCTTGCTCTTCCTGTTGGTATGTCTTCTTCGTGGCAGAAGTTAAGGACGTCCCAGTTCAGGAGGATGTAATCTACAAATCCCAGATCTTTAAAGGTATCGAGTTCAACCTTTACCCTCTTGTAGTATTCATCTTTGTTTTCCTTCTGATCTATAAGTCTGTCCTTTACACCTTTTATGCAAAGCTGTCTAAGAAACTCATAATTACCGCATCTGTGAATACCTATATTATCATAATGTCTTTTATCTATTATGATGTCTGGAAGCTCTACCCCGTGCGGAACGGGGGAGTTATAATTTGTGAATTTATCTTTCAAATCTCTATTTCCCAAATCTGCTTACGAAATATCTCAAAGTTTTTCCCTATATCGTACAGAGCGTTGTGTAGCATTCCTTCGCTATGCTTTATTTCGTACTGTTTGAGTAGCGCCTCTAACGATGTCTTTATCTTTCTCTTGAAGATCCCGTTAAGCTTGTATTGCCACTCTATCATTGAGACGTTGTTATTATACTGTATGTCTAATGCTATAGCTTTAGCTAGGCAGTTGGTGTCTATACACCTATCTATGTAAGAAAGATCAAGGTCAATACCCAGATCCCTACAAGCGGAGTTTAATATATAGCAGTCGAAACCTATTATGTTGTGACCGAGTATGATAACCTCTTCCGAGGAAATGTCTTCTATAAAATCTTCAAGAACTTTTGTTGGATCTTCCGCGTTTGCCTTGTATGACTCTTCCCTGAAGCCAGTTATAACCTTTGCCCCTTCTGAAACATTCAGATCTTCGTAGAAAAGGTACCTGTCATGTTGTTTTATTATGTTGTTCCCTTCTGCCACAAGCCAAGCCAACTGCCAAGGCCTGCTTTTTACAAGATTCAGACCCTCCGTTTCAAAATCGAACAGAACATATTTTTGTTTTTTATCGTACCTTAGCACAGTAAGACTCCCAAGAAAAGTTATCAACCCCGAAGTGGTTGAGGTTGGGGGCTGACAAGGTGAGTTTTCTACCCTTGCCGTGACCCTTTCTTCCGCATATACACCTGTATACTTGGTATGCTGTAACATCGTTATCCGTCTCGTAGAATATAGAGTGAGTATCTATTATTTCGGAATTATTTCTTTTGCAGTAGGATTCAAGGTTCTTTTTTAATATATGGTCAAAGGGAAGCCCGTGGTCTTCTCTGAAAAAGACATGCTCTACCCCTTTTAGGTCTGGAATTTGAGAGGAAAATGTAAGAGCGTTCACAGCCAAAAAGCTGTCGTAAAAGGGTATAGCTACAAACACGTCTTCTGTAAACGCCTCTTTTATTAAGTTAAAATCTTTTGGAGACGGCATGGACCTGAAGTATATCTCCTTTAAGTCTTTGTACCCTTTGTCGTTTTTTGCCCAAACTATAATCTTGGAATCGTTTTTATAATCCTCTTCAAAGGAAGACCCAATATTAACGTCCAGAATTATACCAAGCCTAAGGTTTATGTTGTACTTTTTACATTTCTCCAGAGCAATAGGGAATCCTATCATTGTTGTATCTGCAAGGAATAAATCGTCGCCTTCCTTTAATAAGGATAGTATACTGGTTGAACCCCCATCGTCTTTTTCTGTAGGGTCGTCAAGGGAGAGTATGGATTTCCCGATACTATAGGTCGAAGAGAATACTGGTATCATGTTTACAGTATATACTAATCTAGTGATAAAGTCAACAATTAATTTTAATTATGAGCGGGGCAACCGTCATACACTTTGTGTTTAATTGTGCAATCTAAGAAGTCTGGGTGATCGCAAAGATCCTCAAAGTCAAGGGATGAAGAAATGATTTTTCCTGTTTTGTCAACTAGGGAATAATAATCAAAATCAAACTTATAAGGGCAGTGCCACATAGGCTCTCCGTTAAGTTTTTTCTCACCTTTGCTTTTTGCTCTACCGCAGAGCATTTTACCAGAAAAAGAACCGTCAGAAGGCCAGCCTTTATGAGCAGCTAATCCAGACTTTGCGTCGGCTAGAGAGAAATTTTCAAGATTACTCTGTATTTCCTTTAAATATTCCTCAAACCCGTCCAGCTCATTGTTTCCAACTTCAAACCTTACGACGTCTCCTTTTCTCCCTGTCAACCTGAGGAAAACGAACTCTACAAGTATTTTATCTCTAAAAGATTCTGGGTACAGATCCCTTACTGCCAGAGCATACATGAGAGCTTGTATATTGTCGTACAGGTCCTCTCCTTTAAGGGATGATTTGGAAGTTTTGAAATCTCTTATGAGGGCCGTCCCCTCTTTTTTGTATATAAAGAGTTTGTCAATAAACCCTACAGCGTTATAGCCTTCTTTTTTTAGGGTGAACTTAATCTCGTCGTGAGATTCTGAGGGTTCCCCTATTGCCGTTCCATAAAAATCATAATTAAGACCCTCGTCTATCATGTGATATACTAGGCCTAGGTTTGATATATCTTCTCCATCAACATGGTGACTTATTAAATCTTTTCCTTTGACTAAATTCTTGCTTATTATGGGGACATACTTGTCAAGATCTAACTCTAGCCTTTTAGCCCATTTAACTATAAGCCTGTGGATGGACGTGTCATTTTTAACCCCGTCTTTAAGTAGTTTTTTATAATGCCTCTTCTTGTGCCTTGGGTTGCCAAGACACTCAAGAACTAGGTGACAGATAGAGCCCCTCCTTGAACCGTCGTTGTCTGAGTCTGGAGCTTTTTGTATATACTTTAGCCAATATATCCAAGAGCAACTTTTATATGTTTTTATTCTTGAGGCTGAGAGGGTTACTGTATTTGACATATGACCTTACTGTATTTTTTAGGAATCTGCTTCTTAGAGATCATCTCTTCAGCAAGCTTTATTACCTTTTTTATTTGAGGTCCGTTTTTTATGGTTTCTTCTTTTTTCTTAGACCATTTGGAAAAATCAAGCTTATTCATGCATCCAAAATCGTTTTTATTTGGAAGACAGATGAAGATCTTTGAGGGGTCCATGATTTGTGACAGAGATAGAAATGTCTTAACAGCGGAGCATAGTCCAGCGTTAACCTCTTTATCTGTGTCGTTGTTAGATGATATAATTACGCTATCCAAATCGAGAGACATCAAGTGGCACCTCAATGCAGGAGAGGCGTTTAACCCAAATGTTACGCCTATATTTTTTATGCCATTTTCGTAACAACTGAGGGCGTCACCTATGCTCTCCATAAGGATAACCTGCTTTGTTTTTTCTATTTTATCGGAAATTTCAAGATCCCCTTCCTCGTTCGGTATAAAAAACGGATAAACAAAACCCTTTCTATTGCAGAAGTGCTTCCACTTGGGGGCTTTATCCCTATCCATTATATCTCTGCCAGAGAACCCATTAATCAAATTATTTCTTTTGTATATGGGGAAAACAAACCTGCCATAAAGCTGACCAGACATGGCAACGCCACCCTTGAAGAACTTTAAGGTGTGTTCGCTTATACCTCTATCCATGTAGAAAGAGAAGTTAGGAACCAACCTGTCTAAACTTTTTTCCGTGAAGGTCTTCTCGATCATTGATATTAAGGCTTTCTGCTCTTTGTTGTCTTTTGGCTTGAAGTCGAACTTACCATTGAACCCGCTTTCGTCCAGAAGGTCTTCTATCGGTCTATACTCGTTGTCACCCCCATAGTCAATCCAAACCCCCGTGTCTTTATAAATCTGTACGGAGGCTTCGTTTTCCCCATTTCTAAATAACGCACTGGTTCTCCAGTGATCTCCGTTATCCGTTAGTTTGTAGCCTAGATCTGTTAGTGTTTCTTTAATCAACCGCTTTCCTCCAGATTCCCCTCAACGTTCATATGCTTCACCATTTTATGCAGGTCTCCGCACTCATCAAACGCAAAGTATTTGTTGTATTGAAAGAGTAGGTAGTTGGAGGCGTTTGTTCCGTCAGGCATAACAACCTTGTTGAAATGTCTGTCTTTTTGCTCACCTAAGTGGCGGCATTTCAAGCTTTGCAGGACATGTGACCCGAAGCCGATGGGGTCTGAATGAATTTCATCATCTGTTTTTTGACGAAGGAGAAAGAGATGGCTGGCGAGTTTTGATATCTCGTCAGAAAGAGCCACTACGCTTTCATCTTGAACTATCTCTTGTCTGGATCTGTTATTTACAATACCCAGTCTGTTGGTCTGGGCCGATGTGATCATTGAGATCATGGGTTCGTCATGGTGCTTTATTTCACTATTTATAACCTGTTTGAAATTATCAAGGAGGTCTCCTATAGCCTCGTGCTTTGCTTGACCGTATGACATATTAGCAGACCTCATTTTTATATAATCGTAATTAAATATAAGGGGGTTGCCTCTTCCTATTTCGGAATAATAAGTTCTGATCAAAGTGTTCATGATCTCGTCTGGCTTTTTACCGCCAATATCAAAGTAAATAAACCTATGGTCTTTGACAAGAGAGAGGGTGTCTCTAACTCGCCTAGTATATTCCATATTTTTGCGCCAAGTTCCGTTCTCGACATAGGAATACGGAACCTCTGACAGGTTTGAAACCAAGCGGTCCATTATTTCTCTCTCACTCATTTCGCCATTATCAAAATGAAGCACTGGAATGTCATACTTTAGGCCAGTTTTAAGAGCGTAATCAGTTGTAAAGTTTGTTTTACCAACCCCAGTTCTGGCTACAATGCAGGAAATATTTCCTGGTTTAAGAATCTCGCCGTAAATGCCATGCATAAGCTTGTGGGGGCCAACAAACCCAGCATTTTCTTTGGGGGCGTCTCCTCTATTTTCAATATCCCACTGAGCTTTCTCGAAAAGGTCTACTGGTTTTTGGTGTTTGTTTGTGTAATAGCTAAGTTTGTTGTAAGTAGAGTCTGCTGTACTTACCATTTCTTTTATGGAAGCGTCAGAGCCCAGCTCATCTATGCTATTTGCAATTTGAAATCCTATGCTTCTTATGTTTCGGCGTGTAAAGAGAACCATAATAGCTTTTGCGCTATCCGTGGTGATCTTTTCACTTGTTCTTATCATATCAATACTGTTTAGATATTCAAGAACCGATATATTGTCAAGAAAATCAACCCTAAGATCTCCTAAATAGTTGGCTATTATTACGGGATCTAAACTGGACCCCTCTCCTATAATCTTTTCTATGGACTTATATATGTTATAGTGAACGGAGCTTCTTTCTGATTTTAAAGCTTCTGCCTCAAAAAACAAGGCTACGTCATTATAAACTTCTGGGTATTTCATGATACCCGCAATGAACTTTCTCTCTAGCTCAAAAGATTGGTTGTGATTTGACATCGTGTAAAAACTTCTCCAGTGTGTCTTTTAAAATCCCTTTTGAAAACGGATCGCCGTGTTTGTAAAAAAAGCTGTACCCTCTTTCGTTATCGTCAACAAAGACGGAAAACAAACCCTTCTCACCGTCTTTCAAACTGTTGTATATCTCTTTATGAGCTTCTATTTTCAAATTGTCTTTTGTGTCTGTTAAATGGGTATCTTTTTTCGAGTCGGCCATCTTAGGCAAAACCTCTGATATACAGTTGGCTAGAAAGAGGCGAATGGATGGAGACCTACCTCCCCAGTACATTATTGGTGATTCGTGCTGACAAACCGTAAGGAACAAACCCTTATGGCCCCCAGAGAAGCACAGGTCGTACAGGTTGTCTGCCTTCCTTATCTTGAAGGAGGGTTCGTTATTCATAAATTAACACCTTTATCTTTAAAGATTTTATAACTAAGTATATCATTATCTCTTATTTCAACCATTTGAATTTGATTCTTTTCGCACCACTCCCTTTTCTTTGCGTCTCTTTTTAACTGATTCCAGAATCCAGTTTTATTTCTATGAAAGTGCTTTACGTACTCGTCATGCTGTCTTCCCTGAACTTCTACAGCTATTTTCTTTGTATCGTTGTAGAAATCTAGCTTCATTCTGGTGCCAACTACTGGAAACTCCTCAAACACTACATCGTTTGACCAGAATTCCTTCAGAAAATCCTTTACAGCTCTTTGAATGTTACTTAGGGATTTATCATGCCACTTTATTAGATACTTGTGGGGGCTTTTTACTTTTTTCAAGCTACCTTCTATTGAGTAAAACTTCACGATATAAACATACCATGATATGAGTTACAAGTCAAGTGAATTTATAGCTTTTATAAGTTTGGCTTTTTAATAAGACCAAGAGAACACGAGGGTTAAATTTGCCGAGCCTTCAACATAAACATCAACACCCTCTGCAACAATAACAGGGGCCTTGAGTTTGTTTTTTCCAGACGGGATATAACATATAACATCACCGTCAACGGTGTTCTCTCTGAGGGTGCAATTTGCGGAGCTGTTAGATGACAAAATTATTGCCTTCTTCCAGTTTCTTGAGTTGACGGCAACCTCATCTCCAGAAGAAGCGGCAAATGTCAAGTTCTTAATCTCGTCTCCAACGGGAGCGGGTGGCGCGGAGTATGTATAACTAACGGTTATTTCTTTAAAATCGGGATCTTGAGAGAGGGAGGGTTTATCGCTTAATATCTTATAGTAAAAATCGTTGACAAGAGATAGTGAGGACAAGTCTATAACTTCTGTTTTTGAAGATGGCCCTGATATGGTTCCAATATCGGTGACACCAGAATTTGATCCGTTGTTTGGCCCAACCGCATCTGCAAAGTCATCAACCAAAGGCCAGTAACTTATAAGGTCAGCGTCTCCCGTGTCAACGGGGACTATGTTTTGATAATCGGCCAAAATCTCCTCATCGGTTCTTGTATCTCCCCATATAGCGGCGTGACACATAAAACCTTGATAATAAGCCCCGCCATTGTATGTACCCCCTAAAGCTGGGTTGCCTGAAGACCCCCCGTCTGGATTGTATTGTAAGGATGAGGTATATACAAGTTGTCCGTTATGGTACATTTTTATAGTAGTTTGTTGACTACTTACGTCTCCAGCGCCAACATCTCTGGTGAACCCAACGTGTTGCCATTCATCATCTGTCCCCATAATAGCCAAAGGACTTAATAATGTATTAGAACCGTTTCCTCTTTCATGAAAATAACGAGCATCGCCATCTGTTGCTACTCCAAAACCATAATTCCAATTTGTTGCTTGGGTCTCTCCAGAAGCCTGCATTGTTATCATATATTCAGCAGACGAGGTAGATTCCACCTTACACCAACAAAAGAAAGACATGTCCCCAGTTATATTGAGACCAACATGGCTGGGTATATTTATATAATCGTTTACCCCATCAAAATAATAAGAGCCTACGTTCAGGTCAGACCCTGCCGACTACATATTGGAATTCAAGCCAAAACACAGCCAGTCCAATTTAATTAAAGAAAAAAAGGACTCTTCAGCCAGCTTGTTCGTAAATAAAAAGAAAGGGCACTTGGCTCATGTAAAAATATGTAAATCCGAAAACGAAAGCACTGGATGTATTGTAGAATATCCTATAAAATACGAAGATGGCGTAGGAAGGGTGTGGATTGAAAAAGAAATTTACGATTATATGGTTTTATTCGGTGTAGTTTCAAATTCAACATGGCCATCACTTCCGAGCGAGAAAGATGACCCTCTTTATGAATTGGATAAAGACAATATAATAGAGGTGGGTATGAAAAAACACGGTGAAAAAGGTTGGATTTCAGAGTTAGAGTCAAATAAGCCTCTCAGAGACCTTCTTTATCAATATTTATTGGAACTCTATCTTGATTTGTAGTGTATTAGCAGTATAGGACGCACAATTAATGAAAAGATATTTACTTCAAATAACAAGACAATCCCGTGGAGAAAGACCATCAGAAACGCAAATTTATCTAGATTCTAAGGCTGCTGATGAAGCTGATTTTTCGAGTATAAGTCAAATGTCGTCAGAGGACAATTATTTTGTGCTTTCCGCTGGGGCAGCTGGAATTGCGATTACTTTGATAAAGCTATTGGCGACAATGCCATACACGCCCATGAAATTGAATGCTGGGGATGGGTTCCGAGTTATTGAGTACCCCCATTCAGAGAAGTGGACCCTATCACAAGGTCTTAGAGAGGGCAGTAAATGCCAGATATTCTCATCTTCAGAGAATGGTGTCAGCGAATTTAATGAATTTAATGATTTCGGGAGTGCAATGATTTTCGTTTCTGGATTAAATTCGTCTGACGGATATACTATTATAGACGAAGGGGGAGACACACAAGTTATATCTTCGAGGCCATCCCTGTGGATTACAGATAATGAATTTGAAAATAGTTCAATATTAAATCAAAAAACATTTTTCCTGAACAGAACTAGTGAAAAAGATAGAATTTAATGCCAACATTTCAAGATCCATTTGATAATGAAGATTATTTAAATCTTCTATCTGGTTGCTCCGTAACAGGAGGACGCCTTGTTGGTTCAACTGGGGTGGTTTTTTGGACAGCTTCTTCGACCAATTTGGGAAGCAACTTTTCTTCTAGCAGTATAGACTCTATACTCCACACTACTGCGAATCAAGGTGGGTCTTCAGCCCATATGCAACTTTCTTGTGATGGGGCCTCTTGGATGTCAAGCGGGGGTGACGATGTCTCTATAGGGTCTTACCTTTTTGACGGTATAAATGATAAAATTAGCTTTTCATCTAGCGCCTCATTAAGTAATACTGGGGCAAGATCCATTATGGGCTGGGTTAATTTTACAAGCATGGGGGCAACTCACACATTAATACAAAAAGGTAGAGGTTTCGGGGCACCACATCTATATGAATGGTTTATAGGTGTTGCATATGGAAATTTATATGCGAGAATAACAGACGGCTCGACCCATATCATAGATATAAACTTCCCAGTCGAAAGCGGGTTTAAACTTGGGCAGTGGCAACAGTTTGCGCTTACTTGGGACGGAACAACTGGTGCAGGTGGGGCGAAGTTTTACATAGATGGAAGCGAGTTTTTATCTGTTGCTTCGAGTAGTTCGTCTGCCGTGTCTGGAAGTGATAATGTTTGTATTGGCCTTCGGGAAGACCTTGGCGGCGGCGGCTTTGATGGGAGCATTTCGGATATAAGAATATACTCGGCTGAAATATCATCCTCCGCTATTTCTAACTTATATCTATACAACATAGAACCACCAACAGATGATTTAGAAGCTCACTGGAGGTTTAACGGGGATGCTCTCGACGAGACGGCAAATAATAACGATGGAACTATTAGTGGTGCGGTGAATTCCACGGCACTTGCCGATATACCAAATATAGGGGACTCATTAGGCCCTTATAGAACTCAAAAGTTTGACGGTATAAACGATTACGTTAATTGCGGTAGTGACGCATCTCTTGATGATATGCATACAAGCGGGTTTACTTTTTCAGCTTGGATACATCCAGACACTGTAGGGGGTGGTAACTTCGGTAGAATATTTGATAAAAGTACAAACACAACCTATCTATATTTACACTCAGCCTCTGGCAGTAGAGCAAAAATAGGATTTGTAAAAAATACAACCTCCACAGGATGGGTTAAAGGCTCTGCTGACTATGTAATTAATTTAGGTGAATGGAATCACATCGGCATAAGGTGGACAGGATTGCTATCTAATGATCCTGCAATATATGTCAACGGCAATTTGGTTGTGCTGACCAGCAATACTGCTGGCGGAACTTTTACTAGTGATGCTGGTGGAGATTTATATTTAGGTAACAGGACAGGTGCAAATAGATCGTTTGATGGAAAAATGTCAGACGTTATTTTTTATTCTTCTGAATTAACAGAAGCTCAAGTGCAAGACATATATTTAAAAGGCGAAATACCGAGCGGGTATGTTTCTCGCTGGAAGCTAGAGGGGGACTTCACCGACGAAGCAGGCACGAATAACGGGACTAATAGTGGCTCTACAGAGGTTATTGATATAAGTAGGCCAAGGACAGACGATGTAGGGCAAGCAGAGATTGATGTATCTTCTATAGGCTGTCTCGACGACTTTTATTACAGAATCTTGGGCCAAAAACTCTCTGGAGAATCTAATACTGGGTTAAACGAGATTACAGTCAGCTATACATATACTTCTTCAGCAGGGGAAGAAATAAAAAATATGTCATTCGCATCTTCGTCTGGAAATGAAGTTTTAATAAATTCAAGAGATAAATTTTGCGTTATGATTCTAGCAGTATCATCCTCTTCCAACTGCACGTTGAGAAAAAATTCATCTTCTGGCGAGATAATTTGTCACGTACCAGCTGGAAACTCTAAATTTAAGGCGTCCATTGGCGTCGAAGACGGCAACAATATATATGTGGAAGGATCTTCTAATATTTCCATTGTTTATACATGGGCAGCTGATTAAAATAAATACTTGACAAACCCACACCAATAGACTACCTTGTAGAGTGAAGTTTATAACTCTGAAGGGCACGTCTAAAACTATAACCAAACCTTATAAATACAGAATAGACTGGAACGGTGAATGCAGGAGCATAATGCAAGAAACCGTAAAAGTATTTCTATCTGAATATTGGATTGAAGATGTAGTTTTTGAGGAATTCCCCGTCGCAACTCCTAGTAATTTGTAATAGATATTTTTTCATAAATGGGCATTGTCACATTCCTTTACACCCACAAACCCAATAAATACTCATAAAAAGAATTTGTAATTTTGGGATTATCCTCCAAATACTCAACAAAAGCGTTAGCACCTTGAAATGAAACCTTTTCCTGTATTGGTGTTTTGTTCTTGGAGAGGAATTTATACAATGGGTCTTCCATATTAGAGGGGGTTGAAAACCAAGAACCTTTTGTTTCAATACATTTCATAACTTTAAGCATTTCAAAAACCTCCTTCTCTACCCATATCTTTCCATGTTTATTTACATATTTAATAGGGTAATCAACAGTGTAGCCGCTAGATTCGTTCTCAGATTTGCATATTTTAACATAGGCGGTGTGACCAAACTGTTTATTCTTTATGATATGGGCAGAACTGTCGTCTTTATCCTTCATCAAGTTTCCTTGGTTTCTTTTGGCAACAAACTCAAATATGTAATCAGAGGCGTGGAGAAGGGCGTTGCCTCCAGTAGAATTAACCTGTTCGGCAGGGGCGTGGCCCATACCTTGGTGAATTTTTGATCTTACCTGAGAAACAAGGATGATCATGTGTCCAAATTTTCTGGTTGGTATTGCTATTCTCTTTGAAAGGTTTGACGCTATAACCGCCCCTCCAGCTACCTTATTTGAATCCCCGAAGGTTTTGGCTACGTCTGCATCAGACATAAGAGCGTCTAAAGAATCAACAACGATACAGTATTCAACATCGGTATATTTTACCATAGTGTTGATGAAGTGAGCGACGGTTTCGTAGCTGTTGGTGTCGAGAACCAAGCATGTTCCCACCTCCCAATTTTCAATATCATCCTGCTCTACAAACTTAAAAGATACGGAATCTCTTTTCTGACTGGACAGCCTGAACTCGGCATTTACAAAAATTCCTTTTCTTGGTCCATTGCCCTTATCTGAAAGAAAATTACTCATAACAACTAAAGATTCGGCGGTTTTACCTCCCTCATTCCCGCCGCAAAATCTATGGATGCCAGCCCCAAGGCCTCCTTCTGTAGCTAGATCGAGCTGTAGACTCCCAGTAGATACCTTGTAATTTGGTTTTTGTTTTCCCTTAAATACTTCCTTTTTCTCTAGAAGTTTTTTGGCAATACTTATATCATTGTTGGCTTTGTTTTCTGTTTTACTCATAATTCGTCTAAGTATAGACCTTTTCTCTTTAAGTTTAAGTCTTTTCCCACTTTTTGAGACTCCATAACTGGGAGGCTCTCCATCTCTGGAGGCTTGTATTTGTATTCATTATACTTGTTTTTAAGGAGTTCGCTACCTCTCTCTGTCTTTAAGAAGGCTAAAGACTTCATTTTCCAAGGAAATGAAAGCTTTACCCAGAAGTCATCTTCTGGATATTTCAGCCATAAAGAGTTCGCCAGCTTTATTTCCCTAGGCCAAAACGTCCTAGAAAAGGGATCGTTATTGCTTGGTGGGTCTGTGAGATTGGATATAGTCTCTTTCTTCGGATTTCTTTTTTTTGAAGCCATGTTTTATTTTCCCATAAATCTAGACTAGAGTCTATAAAAAAGTGTATATAAAAACAATGAGCAATACAGATTTTAAAATAACTGGTCACCCTGAAGCGGGAAGAACTGCAAATCTTAGTGGGGCTGGGTCTATTATAGCGTCACCTGGTTCGCTGAGATTTATAGCAATACACGATGTACTTGCTAGCGAAGCAACCACATTAAGAATAGATTCCGTAACTGGATCTATCATAGCTTATATACCTGCGGGCGCAAGTAACCTGTCCTCCAGTGTTACTGGTGGAAAAGACAAAGCTATATACAATACTGCGGGTAATGTGACAATTACCTACAGCGAATTGAATATATAAACCTTTATTTAACCGTATCTGAAGGGTCTTTTGCGAGGGACTCGTAAAGAAACTCGTCATCAAGCTTTTTGGTTGAAGCTTTAGAGGATTTGTTGCTAGCTTTCTTCTCTGGAACTTTAACCTCTTCAACGCCCAACTCTTTCTTAAGAGCGTCTTTTAGGTCTTCGCAACAAACGTCTATTGCAGCAGAAAGGTCTTTTTCTTCTCTGTCTATATCCGATGAGTATATCATGACGTCTTGACCTCCTTTTCGGGTGGCTCCAATAATCGTTACTTTTGTTCTAGTTAGTGATTTGTTTATTTTCATATTAGTTGTACCTACACTTAAAACTCGTCTAAGTCATCCTCCAGAGCGTCGCTTTTGCGGTAATTGGTCTCTCTGGTCTCAAAAAATGCAGCCATGTCCTTTCCTTCAAGAACTTCAGAAATCCAAGGGAAGGGGTTTTTGTCAGTTTCAAATTTAAAATCAAGACCGATATCTTCCAAGCGCCGATTAGCTATATAATGAACAAACTGAATAGCCATATCAGCAGACATACCCATCATTGACTCTGGAACAGCCTCTCTGGCGTAATCTCCTTCCAGTGAGACTGCCTCTTTCATCAACTCTACCAAGGATGCGTCAAATTCTTTTGTGAACACCTCAGGGTACCCTTTGCGCAGGAAGTTGATGACGTGGATTCCGAAATTCAAGTGGTTTGTTTCGTCTTTTAGAGTATACTTTATCTGAGAGTGAAGCCCCAACAGCTTACCCCTCTTAAAGATACTGGCCAAAAGGACAAAAGAGGTCCAGAAGAAAATCCCCTCGCAGAGGATGTAATAACAAAACAGGTTTTTTACAAAGGCCTGCTTGCCCTCTGTAGTTTCTATATCGAAATCCCTGTTGGAAAGGATGTCTGAGGTGTTTTTTAGCAAAAAGTCCGACTTAGCCTTGACAGAGCCCTTGTTTTTATAAGCTTTTGCTACTTTGTTCTCGTCTAGCATGAACGTCTCGCAGCATACAGCAACAGTATCGTTGTGAAGGGATTCCTCGAAAGCCTTTCTTGTCATGTATTGACGGCAAGAGCCGTCTGTAATGTATCTGTACTCTGAAAGGAACACATTATTGTTGACTTCAGATTCCCCAGCCGAAAACAGACCCATAGCCATCTCTACAATCTGTTTTTCTTGATCTGTCACTTCCCCAGTCTTCCACTGCTTGGCATCCGTGTTCATGTCTACATCACGCGGACGCCACTCGTTGTCGCACCCCTGCTTCCAGAGTTCGTATGGGTAATCATCTGTAGACCCTATAACTGGGTTTACCCCTGCTGGATCTCCATCTAGTAATCTATATTTGCTTTTACTCATCTTCTTCTAACAATCTTTCGTTTTTACAGTTTTCTCTACAGTTATCGCAACAGCTACATAGGGCTTTGTGATATGGACATTCATTTAGCTTTGCTGGAGACTCGCCACACTGACAGTCGTTTATTGACATGCTTCGCATTCCTCTCCGAGGATACATTGCTCAACTTCTTCCGTTTTGCTTTGTTGTTTATCGGTCGTTTTCTTTATGTTGTTCGCCGCTTCGTTTCTGAGATAGTATGTGGATTTTGCCCCCACTTCCCAAGCCCTGATGTAGATAGCACTAAGTTCCTTCATCGAGGAGCCGCTGTACCAAACATTAACTGACTGACCTTGGTCTATCCATTTTTGGCGGCGTCCAGCGTTGTTCATAAGTTTGAGCATGTCTCTTTGATATGCTGTTTTATAAATGTTCTTGTACTTTTCTGGAATTTCTTCAATGTTAGAGATATCTCCATCATGAGCAATACATATCTTTTCACACAGATCTCTGGTCCACAGGCCTTCTTTTTCGAGGTCCTTTTTTAAATACCACATTGGGTTTAAACATGTGTTCTGGCCACTAAGGTTTTTATACGTAAAGAACAAGCTGGTGGATGGTTCTATACTCTGTTCGCACCCTTGAATATATGAGATTGTCGCTGTAGGGGCTATAGCCATTACGTTTGAGTTTCTCATGCCGTGGTCCTCCACACTTCTTCTTGCCTTTGCCCAATTAAGGGTTTCATGATTTGCGGGGATATCTTCCAGATTAGAACCTCTGTATTTCATCAAATCTATATAGGTGTCGATTGGAAACTTGCCCTGATCCCACAAAGACCCATTATAAGTAGAATAGGTTCCCCTCTCTTTGGCAAGGCCAGATGAAGTTAGAATAGCGTGAAATGAGATGTGCTCTTGAATTTTGCAAGCTAACGATTCCGACTCTTCTGAGTCTATAGCTACCCCCATATGATAGCAAACATCCTGATAACCCATTAAACCAATACCGATTGGCCTGTGTTTTAGATGAGCTTTGGTTTCTTCCGTTGGAAAAAAGTTTATATCAATAGCGTTGTCAATCATTCTGGTAAGAAGGGAGACGGTTTCGCCAAGGAGGGTAAAGTCCACTCCGTCTTTTGTTAGATGCCCTGTCATGTTTATAGAAGAGAGCTGACAAACAGCCGTTTCTCCCGTCTTCTTTAAGATTCCATCTTGGTATTCGGAAGGCTCCGTGTGAAGGAAAATTTCAGTGCACAAATTTGAAGACCTGACCATTCCAACATGCTGGTTTGAATACCTGATATTGGCTGGATCTTTAAACGTCATAAAAGGGTGGCCTGTCTCAAATAGAGAATTCAAGATTTTTACCCAAAGTTCTTTTGCGGTTGTTTTCTTGAAGTTTTTGATTTCCCCATTTTCTGCCTTTTTGATATACTTCTTGTAAGTCCTTGAGAAGGAATCCCCATAAGTTTCGTATAGTTTGTGGCACTCGTGTGGGTCAAAAAAGTACCAATCCTCTTTATTTTTTAAGCGTTTAAAGAACTCATCTGGCATCCATGAAGCTGTATTCATGTCGTGAGTACGACGCCTGTCGTCACCAGTGGACTTCCGAAGCTCAAGAAATTCCTCATAGTCTAAGTGCCACGGCTGGCAGTAAGCGCATCCAGAACCTTTTCTTCTGCCACCTTGATTGACAGCGAGGAGGGTGTCGTTGTCGAGTTTTAGCCACGGTATTAGCCCGCTAGACTTTCCGTTGGTACCCTTGATATAAGACCCAGTAGAACGGAGGTTCGATACATCAAACCCTAAACCTCCAGCATATTTGGACATTCTAGACTTGTTGTGTAGCGCACCGAAGATCCCGTCGATAGAATCCTCACAGCAGCTTAGAAAACACGAGGCGGTTTGTGAAAAGACCATTCCAGAATTGAAAAGGGTTGGGGTCGCAGCGCTTGCCCTGAAATTACTATACATCTCGTAGGCTTTTATAGCCCATTCTTCTGGGTTTTCTTCGTTTATACAAAGGCCCATTGAAACTCTCATCCACATAGACTGAGGGAGTTCTACGGTTTTCTCTTCAATCCTGAACATATACCTATCGTGCAGGTTCTTGATTCCAAGATATTTAAATTTAAAATCTCTTTCAGGTTTTATGGCAGAGGCTAGCCTTTTGAGATCCATATTAAGAAGTCTGGGGTCTGCGAATCCATCTCTGACCATTTTCTTAATACCTTTTATAAAGGAACTTTTATAATCGTGATCAAAAGAGTCAGAGTCAACAGATTCCTTTAAGACATCTTTGTATATACAGGAAAGGAGAAGTCTTGCGGCGACATAGGAGTAATTAGGATCTTTGGAGAGCATCTGTTTTGCAGCCTCTATGAGGGCCGCGTCGATATCCTCCGTTGTAATTTTGTCAAAAAGTTTTAAACCCGCCTCTAAAACCAACTCACTAGGGAATACCCCGCTTAAGTTTTCACAAGCTCTTTCTGCGCATTTGTTAATCTTGTCGGCGCTATAATCTTGAAGCCTTCCGTTCCTTTTCTTTACTCTTAGATTTTCTACTGTCATACTCTATTCTTTTGTTGTTTGGTCTTATGCTTCCTGATTTTTGTTTTGCTTGCTTTTTTGGGTGTTCCAACACTTGACTCCAGATTAAACACAATGATATCCTCAAGAATTGCCCAGTTTCTGATACTTCCTATGTAATCTTTGTTGAGGTAGTCTACCTTATTACTTATATCACGAAACGCTTTACAATTCAAGATCTTTTTCTTGATTTTGTCTGGCACTTGTAGGGAGAGGTTAGAACTGAGGATTTTTAAGGTTCTTGTAGGTGCCATCGCAGGGGTATAATACACGCCAAGGGAGTGTGGAGAACAAATTTTAAATACCTTTTTTATCCAAGCTGTAAATCAAATCTGGATGGTCATCAACAAGATCTTTTCTGGCCCATTTTAGATAACCGTGATCCCCTTTTGCCGCCTCAAGGGGTTGACCCCTGTACTTTCCTAGGTACCAATCATCAACTTCGTAAGGCTCCAAGGATTTGAGATATAGCTCCTCGATATCTTCTGTATCCATATAACGACGGCCAATCTCCATGAGGACCTCGTCTGTCATTTTGCAGTCCTCAAGGGCGTCATGCGAGTTTCTACGTTCAAACATCTCTTTAACCTTTTCTGTAAACAGGTAAACAAAAAGAGCGTCGAGCTTATAGCTTCCAATTTCTGACTGTTTTATAAAGTGCTTGGGAAGTCTGAGGGTATCAAGTCCTCTTGGGTTAAATGTTAAATCTTTTTTGTTGTAAAATGGTGCCTTTTCACACCTCTTTAAGAAAGTGTTAACAACATCTATGTCGAATTGTATATTGTGCGCTACAAAAATGTCGTCAGACGGTATCATCGTATTGATGATATAGTTGTATACTATTTCTCCGTTTTGAAACTGACTTAAGAACTCATCTGTTAAACCGTGGGTGCAAACCCCAATAGCTCTTTGCTTTTTTGCAGGTCTCACATATTCTACAAAAAGACCCTCTAAATCTTCTACTGGAGAGTCATCACTATTAAGATCCCTCTCTGGACGGTTGATGGCCTCATTGTCGGCGCAAGCTAGTTGAACCAGCCCTTGCTCTTCGTGGCCGTCCGTCTCCGTGTCAAAAATGTAATATTTGCTCATACCCACCATCCAAAAAAAGAACCGACTAATACTAATACCAATATCGCCCCAACAGCAAGGTATAGGGTAGCTCCAGAGGTTTTCAAACTGGGGCAACTCCCATTGTATTTGTAATATCCGTCTTCATCAAGAGATGAGTTTGTTTCTTTGTTGTTTTGTTCTTTCACTATTATTACTTGTCTGCCCTGTCTTGGGCTTGTTCGTTTGAGTATTCTCCAGACTTGTAACGGGCTGTTTTGGAGCCAATAAGCTTTTCTATATTTGTGGCTAATGTCATCTCTCTGGTGATGCCAAGGCACGATCTCAAACCTTCAAGATAAAATTCCATATCGCCCAGTTCTTCGATTATATTTTCAAAGTCTATCTCTTTTTCATAAATGACCCATTTCTTAACGGCGTCAAACGTTTCGCCAGCTTCACCATTAAGGGCAGAAGACATGTGCCATGCGTGTGCTTTTTGGGGGGTTAAAGAGTCAATTATATCCTGTCCGTCTTTGGAAAGGTTTTTGACCATATCTGCGTGATCTTGTTCTAGTTTATTCATATTTATTTAATCCTTTGTATTCGACCCAGCGGTCAAAGTCTGATTGGTAAACTCCGAAGTCTGTTTCGTCGTCAATTCTTAAAACAGACTGGCAGCTGATCCAAATGTTAAAGTCTAGGAGGAGGTCATCTGGAGATAACCTTTCAATATCACTGTACAATACATGAGGTATCGGCTTCTCGCGCCTTTCTACTTCCAAGTGCCAGATCATTATACAACCATATCCTCTTTAATCGCTGGGTGATACTTGTATCCAGATATTTCAAAGTCTTCCCATTGGAGTTTTTCGATATCCTCGATACCGTTGATATTTTTGTTTATAACTAATTTTGGTAGGGGGTAACTTTGTCTTTTGAGCTGAGTACATATTGCATCAAAGTGGGGGGAATAAAGATGAGAATCTACCATTGTCGCCGCGATTTCCCCGACTTCCATCCCAACAGCTTTCGCAAATATGTGGGTCATCAAGGATACAGATGCAAGGTTAAAGGGAAGGCCGTGAAAGTGATCAGAGGACCTGATGGTCAAATGACAACTGAGAGAGTTTTTAATAGGGTTGTGGTAAAAAACGTAAAGTATATGACATGGGGGAAGGGCCATGTATTGGGTTTGATTTGCGCTCCATCCACTGATTATAATGCGGCGGTCGAACGGGTTATCTTTTAACTTCTGAAGGACATCAGCAACTTGGTCGAAGCCTTTGAGACCTTTAGTGTCTGGGACCAGTGGATGCTCGCCGCCGAAGTTTCGCCATTGATGACTGTAAGCGCATCCTATTTCTCCTTCTGGCAAGTATTGCAGATTCCTCCCATCCAAAAACTCCCTCGACGTGTTCCCCTTCCAGATGTTCACATTCTTCGCTTCCAGATTCTTTGCGTTTGTGTCTCCCCTCAGGAACCATAGAAGCTCCTCTGTAATCCCTCGCAAAAACATCTTTCTTGTTGTAATAAGGGGAAACCCCTCTTGAAGATCAAATTTGATAAACTGAGAAAATGTAGAATTAACATAATAGCCCGTTCGATTGTCTTTGACTACACCGTTGTCGATGATATCCGACGCGATGTTTAAATATTGTTTCTC
>TARA_R110000822_G_scaffold59736_35_pt1 | contig 41044 bp, 34 predicted proteins | sample TARA_R110000822 | Tara Oceans TARA_R110000822 (sample SAMEA4397666) | marine metagenome | biome: Polar Biome; feature: [SRF] surface water layer (ENVO:00010504); material: water (ENVO:00002006), including particulate matter (ENVO:01000060) such as... | depth 5 m | reverse complement strand
CTGATCCAGATGCTGAGTTATATAGATGACCCTGAAGTTGTTGAGGTGGCCCTTGATGCCATGCAGTCCACCCGGGAGCCCATGGAGGTTTATCTGTTGTCATCCATCGTGAATGATTGGTCTGAGCCGGGTTGGCACGACGAGGGTATATTGAATTTTGTGGAGAGAGTTCTTCAACATGAAATTTTAGAGGGCAAGGTCGATTCTCTTGGTCCACTGATACAGGTGCTTGGTGAGCAGGGTGATGAAACCACCGCGGGAAAATTAGCCGATATGCCCTCGTACTTACAGCAGTCAGCGGCAGTGGCAATGGCCCAGCTACCCGATGGCAGTGGTATTCCATTCTTGGTAGATGAGATTAGAGATAGCGGAAGCTACACCTTGCAGGGGCGTCTTGCACTAAGGTTACTCGCTCAGTCTGCGGCTGCTCAGCCTAATGCTGCTAATGAATTGGTACGGTTGGCTGCGGAAAACAAAATTCCTCTTGAGATGTGGTTAGAGTTGATGAAGCTGATCAATGGCGATGAGCGGCTGCAGTTGGTGATAACGAGAGGGCAGCGGGCTGACCAGGAAATCATTTTTCATCCTGAGGGGGATGAGATTTGGTATCGCGTGAGATCGTCATCACCCGATATTCAGGGCAAACAAACCAGAGCACTGCTAGACCAGCTCTATTCGGTCACAACGGATAATGACGTGCGTAGGATGCTGAAAAACGCGAATCAGTTATTTTAAATAAAAAAGTCAGTATTGGGTTGTCGTAATGAGTCGTACTAGGGAGTAGCAGAGGTCGGGGGATTCAAAGTATGAGTTATTAATAGGCGCAGGGTATCCGGGGGCGAACCCCGGGAGGGTAACAAAATGAAAAACTGTAGAGGGTAACAAAATGAAAAACTGTAGAGGCAATCGAATGTGGCAGGTGCTGGGACTGACCTTCCTCATGGCTTTATTAAGTCCCGATATCTATGCGGCACACCCGGAAGTGAGTTTGGCTAATAGTGATTTTGAGATCGATACGGACGCCAATCTGATAGTGAATGATGCTGTACCAAGTATTGACTGGGCGGTCGTAGCCGCCGATGTTAAAGCAGATGTCGCCAGTGGATCAGGTGATGATGCTTTTGGTCAGGGTTCCAAGGAGGACACCCCTGTGCCGACACCGGTGACGGGTAGTATTCCGCCGAATAAAAGCGACTTAACCACTTTTGGTATCTATTTGGAGGATAGTGCCAGTGGTCGGTTCTTACACATGTTCTGGCATCGGGTTCAGGAGCCAAGCGGTACGACGAATATGGACTTTGAGTTCAACCAGTCCGATGACATATCCGCCAACGGTGTGACACCGGTACGAACGGCCGACGATTTACTGATTCAGTATGACTTGTCCAATGGTGGCACGAACCCCGAGCTATTTCTGTCGAGATGGATCGATGGCTCTGGTGGTGAAACGAGTAATGACTGCGAGGCGGCTAATAAATTGCCCTGTTGGAATGCTCGAGTGAACCTTTCCAGTACTGGTGATGCAACAGGATCTATTAACGATTCAATGATTCTTTCTGCAGATGCGATACCAGCATTAAGTGGGTCAACACTGGGGGATATCGACCCCCGCACCTTTGGTGAGGCGAGTATTGATTTTGATGCCATTACCAGTGCCGGTCAGTGCACCACCTTTGGTTCAGCTTATCTGAAGAGCAGATCGTCAGATTCGTTTCCCGCGGCACTGAAGGACTACATTGCACCGATCGAAATTAATGTGAGCAATTGCGGTACGCTGAAAATTATAAAAGTAGATGATGCTAAGCCGGCCAATCGGCTTGCTGGCGCAGTCTTCGAGCTACGTAATGACAAGACGCCATTCGGCGTATCTCCAGGTCCAGAGGATGACAAAGTTCAAGGTTGTACTACCACTGGTAGTGGTTCCTGTACTATGACGGGTATCCTTGCTGGTAGTTACTGGGTCGTAGAAACATATGCTCCAGTAGGTCATGACTTGCCGACACCTCCCCATAAGTTGGTCACGGTGAATATTGATTCGGAGACATCAGTAACGTTTATCGATCCCCGTAAGCCTGCGACTATCAATATCGTCAAGAAAGATGATGCGGGTGCGGCACTGCAAGGTGCTGTATTTACGCTGTTTAATGACGACAATCCACAGAACGGTAGTTACGACAGTGGCAGTGACACCAGTACAGGTAAAAGCTGTACAACCGATGTCAGCGGGTTGTGCTCGATATCCAATATCTTGCCTCCCGGTGATTTCTGTGTAGTCGAAACCACAACACCGGCGAATTACGGTACGGCAGCACCACAGTGTTTTGCCCTGACATTGGATCAGACGAAAACACTGAACTTTGTGGATCCACGTTTACGTGGCGCTATTAAGGTGACTAAAACTCGTAAACATGCGGCTTCCGGAGCAGGTGATCATCCTCATGCCGGGGTTACGTTCACCTTTACTGGCGGCTCTATTGTTGGTTCGCCAACGATGGTGACTAATGCCAGTGGTGTAGCCTGTTTGGATAACCTAGTGCTCAGTTCTCTGGCGGGTAATTACTCAGTCAGCGAAACAGTGCCCGCTGGTTACGTGGGGCTCAGTACTAATCCGCAGAGCGTGTCAGTTACTCAAGTAGCTACCTGCGGTTCAGGTAATGAGGCGTCTGTGAGCTTTAGCAATATGCCACTAACTAATATTACCGTTAGTGTTCATTCACAAGTGGTTGGCGGAACGGCTTCTACCATCAATTGTGGTTCTCCTCCTGGTACTACCAATACTGGTGCTGGTGGCGATGGGGCTTTAAATTTGACCAATCTTCAGCCAGGTACTTATACCTGTGTCATAGTAGTTGACCCCTAAGCTTATAGTATTAGGGTATAACCTAGTCCGGGCGGGGCTTTCAGCTCCGCCCGGACTCTCTGTGATACGCTATTGTCTATTTTTTGACCAATTCCGTTCATCTGGTTTTTTATACCGCTTGTCAGGGTTGGGGCGACCGGGTAGTCTGCCTCGGTCGTGAATAAAGGCGGCCTGTGTCAACTTGTTTGACGGGTAAATGCAAATAAAGCACGGCAACAAGAAGTATTAAATAATTTTAATTGCTGTTGATGGGGATGCTCGGCTTAACCGATAGCGCTTGGTTGCGAGCTGTATTTTTGTGACAGATGACCTGAAGTATCGTGACGGATCACCGCGATTTTTCTGCCAAATCCCCCCTAAATAGACTCGACTACCATTTACCACTCACAGGGCCGAGGTCGTTGTGGATGGGGGAGATATTAGGGGTATGGCTTTATGCAACCTTCGGGTAGCAGCGTTCAGCTGCGGCCTAATAGTAATGACATTATTAATGTCAATTTATTCCACTGCTGCGTTAGCAGCAAAGCCGGAAGGTAAGGGAAAGGGTGGAGGAGGAGGTGGCGGCAGCACCACCACCACCGGCTATGTGCCCATGTCGTTGGAATATGAAAACTACGATTTTCGTAACCTGTCCGGTGATAACAGTTGCCTTGGGGAAGATGATGATCTCTCTTGGCAGGCTGTCGGCTCTTTAACCCCAGGGGAAAGTTTTAGCTTCACCCCGCAATTCCCGGCTTGTAGCGGCCATCCTGCGGTTATTTCTGCAGTATCCAGCTGGACAGGCGGTGCGTTGGAGTTAACATCCCAAGTACCTGACAACGACTTTGCCACTGGAGACCAAAACCAGGCAGGGAAAATGATTTCGGCCCCTGTCGTCGGCCAAACGGCCCAGCTTTGTATGTTCCCTGCCTATGCCAGTGATGGCCTCGATTACACCATTACGATTACCAATAACAGCGCTAACACAGTACATGGCATTGTGCTGGAAGGCCGGAATGAGAATGACTGGCCTCTTTATTATTATGAGCGCTGTATCCATGCGGATGCCGATGGCGATGGCTGGAATGATAGTCTTGAACACACCATGGCGAATCTGGTTTACCCCAATGGCTATATGAATGGTGAGATTCAAACCAACATCTTGTGGGGCAGTAATTATCTCCTAGAACGCTCTGAATCTACCGCACCTAATGACGAGGTGGATGCTTACCCTCCAGATTTTAATGACGATGGCTCAGTGAACCATCTGGATCAGCTCATATTACAAAGCTATCTTGGGCAGGGTAACGGTATACCTTTGTCATCGATTAGTCCTAACTCGACGGATGCCGAGTGGTACCACTACAACACAGCCCCATGGCGACGCTATGACTTGGACGGTGACGGTTTTGTAGGGGATGAAGATGTGACAATTGTAGATGCTTTGTTAAATCAGCCTGTTCCGATGAGTTCTGACATGGTGGCACCCACTGCGCGGGTATTGATGCCGGAGCAGGGGCCAGTCGTATCAAAGGGGCAGTACTTTTTGATTGAAGGTCACGCATGGGATAACGCCAGTTTAACTCGCGTGGATTATCAGGTAGATGGAAAAACCATTTGCTCCAATACCAACCCATTGCCTGATTTTGGTTTCACTTCGCCTTTTTATCAGTGCTGGTGGAATGTGCCAAAACGCCGAGGTAGTTACGCGCTGACGATCGTTGCCTATGATGACGAAGGGAACGTGACGACCAGTCCCGAATTGTTAGTCTCATCACAATGAGCGAGATGATAGGCCTGAGGTCAGTGCCGCAATAATGGCACTGACCACTTCTTCGGGTGAATGTTGATCACAATTTATGGTGATCTCGGCGTAACGCCGATAAAGCTCAGTGCGCTCATTGAATAAATCATCAAAGCTCTGGTTGGGGTGGCATGCTATGCCGCGGGTATCCTTATCGTGGATGCGTTCCCGTAGGGTTGGCAACGGCGTATCCAAATAGATGATGACCGCATTCCTCGCTAAGTACTTAATACCAGTACTGCTGTATACCGCGCTGCCGCCAGTGGCGATCACAAAATTTTGTACATCGATCCCGGTCAGTACCGATTCTTCAATTCGACGCAGTTCTAAATAATCAGTCTCATCCATAATCTGTTGTAGGGTTTTCCCCTCGCGAACCTGAATGAGAACATCGGTATCGATAAAGTCCTTGCCGAGTGCTTTGGCCAGCAATAAACCATTGGTGCTTTTTCCAGCGCCGGGCATGCCTATCAGTACGATATTATTTTTCACGTGCGGCGACTCCTGTTTCTGCTGCTTATTGGTGCCACTGCTTATGGGTAACACTCTTTATTATCACTGCTCATTAATAGCCACTAAAGTGACGCTTTTACAAAATCCATCAACCGGGTAATCGCCTCGCTAGGCTCGTTACTCTGATCAATTAGGCTAATGCCGACCTTACCCAGTTTGGGCAGCTTTTCCGAAGGTTTCAAGATGCGCAGATTTTCGGGCACGGTACTCTTGGCGAGAACGGTGACACCTAACCCCTCATCAATAGCCGCCTGAATACCAGTAAGGTCAGGAATGGTATAGACGATGCGCCAATCCCGCTGGTTTTCTCGGAGTTTTTCAATGCCACGTTGGCGGTAAATACAGCCCTTGGGCGCCACAATTAATGGCAGTGGCACTTGCAGGTGAGCATCGTGATCGGTGCCGGTGACCCATACCAGATCGTCTTCTTTTACCAGATTGTCTCCCGCTGCGGATGGATCATCGTGTAAGGCTAGAATCAGATCGTAGCGGTGGCGTTCGGGTTCTGATAGTAACTGTTTACTCAGAGCGCAGTTCACTTCGAGAGTGACATTGGGGTAGGCCTGAGCAAAGCGTCCCACGATTTTTGGCAGCAGGGTGGTGGCAAATTCGCTGGGAATACCAAAGTGAATTTTTCCGCTAACTGATGTTTTGCTGAACTGGGTGACGGCTTCATCATTTATTGCCAGCATCTGTTTCGCGTAGCGAAACAACAGATGACCCGCTTGGCTCAGTTCTAGTTGTTGGCCGCTGCGAATTAGTAGGGTCTGTTCCAGTAATGTTTCCAGGCGTTTGATTTGCAAACTGATGGCAGGTTGAGAGCGCCCGAGCCATTGGGCTGCTTGGGTAAAACCCCCTAATTCAGTCACCGTAACAAAGGAGCGGAGCAGGTCTGTGGGTAGGTTTTTCATGGCATCAGATACTGCCCGACAGCTATAAGTATTATTAATGACAGAATTTTAACTATTAATTTTACCAATTCATAGTTGGCCGCTACTATTAGCCGCCATCATGACTGCTTTTAACGAGCTATCGTGCTAAAACATAGCGTCACAACATCATGCGACAAGGGTCTCTATGACTACGGATACTACTGATTTGAAAGCCACGCCGCTCAAGGCATTGCACATGGAACTGGGTGCGCGAATGGTGCCCTTTGCTGGTTATGACATGCCTGTTCAATACCCGGAAGGCATCAAGACTGAACATTTACACACCCGCGAGCATGCAGGCTTGTTCGATGTGTCCCATATGGGGCAGGTGGTCATCACCGGTGAAGGTGTTGCTGCAGCTTTAGAGAAGCTGGTACCGGTGGAGCTGGAAAGATTGGGTATTAACAAGCAGACCTATGCTTTGTTCACTAATGAGCAGGGCGGTATTCTGGATGATTTGATGATTGTCCGTTGGGCTGAAGATTGCTTTTTTCTCGTGGTCAATGCCGCCTGTAAAGAGCAGGACATTGCCTATCTAAGAAGCAACCTCCCCGGTCTTGAGGTTGAGTATTTGGAGGGGCGAGGATTGCTGGCACTCCAGGGCCCCGCTGCTGCCAGTGTGATGGCTCAGTTGGCTCCCGGGGTTCGTGAACTGGTATTTATGACGGGTAGTCGCGTCACTCTTGAAGGGGCTGATTGCTATATCACTCGTTCTGGGTATACCGGTGAAGATGGTTTTGAGATTTCAGTGCCTGCTGGGTCTACCGAAGCGCTGGCCCGCAAGCTGGTATCTTTTGAACATGTGAAGGCTATCGGGCTGGGTGCTAGAGACTCCCTACGGTTAGAAGCCGGATTGTGCTTGTATGGCCACGACCTCGATACTGAAACAACGCCGATTCAGGCGTCATTATTGTGGAGTATCAGCAAGTCACGTCGTGCCGATGGCGCGAAAGCCGGTGGTTTTCCCGGTGCCGATATTATTTTTAACGAACAGGCCAATGGTGCATCTCGCAAGCGGGTGGGTCTGAAGGTGGAGGGCCGTGCGCCGGTTCGAGAAGGAGCTGAACTGGTTAATGCTGAGGGAGCGCAGGTAGGCATGGTAACCAGTGGTGGTTTTGGCCCTAGTCTTGAGGCGCCATTAGCCATGGGTTATGTGGCAACAGACTATGCGGCAATCGGTACTGAACTGCATGCCATAGTCCGCGGCAAACCTCTCCCTGTGACGGTAGAGAAGATGCCTTTTGTGCCCCAGCGTTACTATCGTGGATAGAGAGCTGCGGATAAAGAGCCGTGGCTAAATAGCGTGGATAAACAGCCGCAGATAAAACGAGCTATTCCGCAGAGCCACTTAGACAGCACCCGCACTTAGCCTATAGCTCAATCCCTAATCCATCAAAAGATAAACAAGTAGAGACACCAAACATGAAGCCACTGGTAGAACTGGAAAACAGCAATGAATTTATTCGCCGTCATATTGGTCCCTCTGAGGCCAATCAGCAGGCGATGCTGGAGAGTATCGGTTATGAGAATATGGCCGACTTTATCGGTGCGGTGGTGCCGGACAATATTCGTTCCAGCCAGCCTCTTGAACTGGGTTCATCGGTTACCGAACAGCAGGCATTGGTCGAATTGCGTGCCATTGCCATTCAGAATCGGGTCTTAAAAAACTTTATTGGCCAAGGCTATTACAACAGCATTACTCCCAATGTAATTCTGCGTAATGTGCTGGAAAATCCTGCCTGGTACACCGCCTATACACCCTATCAGCCAGAAATTTCCCAAGGGCGCTTGGAAGCCCTGCTAAATTTCCAGACGATGATTACCGACCTCACCGGCATGGACCTCGCCAGTGCTTCATTACTGGATGAGGCGACGGCTGCCGGCGAAGCCATGACGCTCTGTCAGCGGATGTCCAAATCCAAGGGGAAAGTCTTCTTTGTTGACCACCAATGCTTGCCGCAAACTATCGAGGTTGTGGAAACCCGAGCCGAACCTATGGGTATCGATGTGGTGGTGGGAGATCCGGTTGAAGCGGCCCAGCATGATTGCTTCGGTGTGCTGTTGCAGTACCCCGGCGTAGATGGTGCGATCCGTGATTTCGATGACGTAATTGACAATGCCCACCAGCAGAAGGCTCTGGTGGTGATGGCTGCCGATATTCTTAGCTTGTTGCTATTGAAGAGTCCTGCAGAATTGGGTGCCGATGTCGCTATCGGTTGCACCCAGCGCTTCGGTGTACCGCTGGGTTTTGGTGGCCCACACGCGGCTTATATGGCCACCCGCGATTCGTTCAAGCGTTCATTACCGGGTCGTTTGGTGGGTATCTCTCTCGATACTCGAGGCAAGCCAGCCTATCGGTTGGCTTTACAGACCCGCGAGCAACATATTCGCCGCGAAAAGGCCACCAGTAACATCTGTACGGCGCAGGTGTTATTGGCGGTAATGGCCAGCATGTATGCGGTTTATCATGGGCCAGACGGCTTGAAGCGAATCGCAGAGAAAGTGCATTGCTACACTGCGATTCTGGCTGCTGGTTTAAAAAAACTGGGTCAGGCTCCGATCAATCAAAGTTTCTTCGATACCCTGACAGTTGCCACCGGCGAACAGACGGCAGCCATTCATCAAGAAGCGGTGGCTCAGGGTATTAACCTGCGGGTAGTGGATAGCAACCATGTGGGTATCTCTCTGGACGAAACTGTCGGCCCTGCCGATATAGAAGTGTTGTGGCGTTTGTTTGATGCCAGCACCGAGCTTATGGTTGCTGATCTGGAGTCTGCCGCCAAGAGCGGGTTACCCGAGAACTTATTGCGTACCAGTGAGCCGCTGACGCACCCAGTTTTCAATCGTTACCACTCTGAAACTGAAATGCTGCGTTACCTGCGTAAGCTGGCAGACAAAGACATTGCGTTGGATCGGGCGATGATCCCGCTCGGCTCTTGCACCATGAAGCTCAATGCGACTGCTGAAATGATTCCCGTGACCTGGCCAGAATTTTCCAATATTCACCCCTTTGCACCACAGGATCAGACCGTAGGGTATGTGGCAATGATCGAAGAACTGGAAGCTATGCTTTGTGCGGCAACAGGTTATGACTCCATTTCGCTCCAACCCAATGCTGGTTCTCAAGGGGAATATGCGGGGTTACTGGCGATTCGTGCTTATCACGCAAGTCGTGATGATTCGCATCGAAATATCTGCCTTATTCCCAGTTCTGCCCATGGTACCAACCCGGCATCGGCACAGATGTGTGGCATGAGAGTCGTCGTAACGAGTTGTGATGACCAGGGCAATGTGGATATCGATGATCTTCGCGCCAAAGCGGAACAGCACAGCGAAAATCTAGCGGCGATTATGGTGACTTACCCCTCCACTCACGGGGTATTTGAGAAAGGTATCACCGAGATTTGCGATATTATTCATCAGCACGGTGGTCAGGTGTATATCGATGGCGCCAATCTCAATGCCATGGTGGGGCTTTGCCAGCCGGGTAAGTTTGGTGGCGATGTGTCGCATCTGAATTTACACAAAACGTTTTGTATTCCCCACGGTGGTGGTGGCCCTGGTGTGGGCCCAGTGGCCGTGCGTCAACATTTGGCAGCCTATCTGCCGGGGCACCATTGTTTGTTGAGTAGTAGATTGGGTAAAGATACGGCCGTGGGTGCCGTCTCTGCTGCGCCTTGGGGCAGCGCCAGCATCCTGACGATCACCTGGATGTATATCAAAATGATGGGCGCTGACGGGTTGAAGCAGGCCACTGAGGTTGCCATTCTCAATGCCAATTACATGGCAGAGCGGCTAAAAAATGTTTATCCCATTCTCTATACGGGCGCCAATGACCGTGTAGCACATGAATGTATAGTCGATCTGCGTGGGATTAAGGATGACTCCGGCGTCACTGTGGACGATGTGGCCAAGCGCCTGATCGACTATGGTTTTCACGCACCTACTATGTCATTTCCGGTACCCGGTACCCTGATGATCGAGCCCACTGAGAGTGAGTCCAAAGAAGAGCTTGACCGGTTCTGTGATGCCATGTTGCAAATCCGTGAAGAAATTGCTGCCGTAGAGCGTGGTGACTATCCATTGGATGATAATCCCCTCTGTCATGCCCCGCACACTGCCGATATGGTGGTAGCCGATGATTGGAATAGAAGTTACTCAAGAGAGTTGGCTGCTTATCCACTGGCGTCTCTTAGGGAAGCTAAATACTGGTCGCCCGTGGGCAGAATCGACAATGTTTATGGTGATCGAAATTTGGTGTGTGCGTGTTTACCCATCGCCGAGTATGAATAAGGTTAAGTGAACTAAAATGAAATGAAAGGCGGGCTAGCGTGGAATTCCAGTGGCCCGGTTTTCATTTTAAACACTTGATAATATGTTCACCGTCACAGATAAGACAGTATTGGCCTGATTAACCTGCGGTGTCAGGTGTCAGTATTATCGTCATTGCTCGACAGTGGCTGAGCTTCCTGAGGCTGGTCATCTTCTACCTCACTCGTTATCCCACCCTTTGCCTCGGCTTTCTTCAGTCGTTTTTCTTCTTTCTTCTTCTTTTTCGCGATGTCTCGCTGGCGCTTTTCAAAGCTATAGTTAGGTTTAGCCATTCTAAATATCTTCTACTCATTTTTGGGTTAGGTGAACAGGATAAGGGTTTTTTCGGCTGAGTGCGTGCTTTTTTAGAAAGCGATTAAAAAGATATTGTGTCTCTTAAGCCGTGATAGTGGTATTTACTGTTCATTTGACTCTTTAGGATTTTTTCTCACCTTCAGAACTTCTGCTATGGTTAAACGCATGTGGAGTAGTAAGTTGCCTCAATAAAGGAAGGGGTTGTTATGTTCCGGCGCAGTAAAGACAGGTGGGTCATATTGAGTTTAGTTGGCGCCCTAATTATGGGGTCACACTCGGCAGCAGCTTGGTGTTATGAGGCCCAGAAGGAATCGTCGCTCTATGATCGGTTGGGTGGATTGGCACCCATTTCAGTTGTTGTTAGTGACTTCATTGATATTCTCGTACAGGACGTAGTCCTCAATGCAAATCCTGCTGTTGATGCTGCCAGGGAGCGTGTTCCAGCACCCTTTTTGAAGTACCACTTGACTGCCATGGTGTGTCAGGCTGCTGGTGGTCCATGTTTGTATCAGGGTCGAGAGATGAAAATCTCCCATGCGCACCTTGGAATCACAGAGCTGGAGTGGGGGCGCATGGTTGCTCTTTTTAAGGAGGTCCTGGCAAAGCACAAGCTGACGGCAAATGAGATGCAAGCTTTAGTGGCTATCGTTAATTCAACCAAAGCGGATATCGTTGATACAGGTCGGGAATAGGTTCATCTTACGCTGTCTATAGTGGTCTGAGCTTAGAGGTCACCCCTAAGACTTTTTATTATGCTCTTATCAAAAAAAAGGAAAAACGTATGAATCAGACATCACTATACGAGCGTCTCGGTGGTTACGAGGGTATTACCGCTTTTGTTGATGATTTGCTGCCACGCGTACAAACAGATAGGCAGCTGGGCCGTTTCTGGCAGAACCGGGGAGACGACGGCATAGAGAGAGAAAAGCAGTTGCTGATAGATTATTTATGTTCAAACGCCGGTGGTTCGGTGTACTACACCGGTCGAGATATGAAAGTGTCACATAAAGGCATGAATGTCAGTGAAAGTGATTGGTCCCTATTCCTAGAGCATGCCAGTGCGACAATGAAAGAGTTACAGGTGCCTCAGCAAGAATACGATGACGTGGTTGCGTTTGTTTTGAGCTTGAAAGATGACATTGTTGAGGCGTAGATCGCCGTAGGAGCAAGGGGTGACATTTGTCACTTCTTGGGTACGGAGCTTTAACCTTATTGAGAGCGGCCATTATGAATAATCCCGTTATAGCTGATAACAAACCAGTAAAGGTCAATTTGTCCAAGGGGCAGGAATATCATTTCTGCACCTGTGGAAAATCAAAAAGCCAGCCATTTTGCGACGGCTCCCATGTGGGGACGTTATTTACCCCAAAAGTCATTGTTTCTGATGAGGAGCAAGAAGCCTACTTGTGTGCTTGTAAACATACGCGTAACACCCCTTTTTGTGATGGCACCCATAAGCAGTTTTCTGATGATCAAGTGGGTTTGGAAGGTCCCGGTATTGCTGAAGATAAAAGCCTGGTCCCTCCAGTGCAGGCTACAGAGGAAGAACCGACGGTAGAATATATTCACCAGCTAGCCAGAGAGGGGTTATCTGGTGTCGGCCCGCATGGTCCAGTAAGTGCCATGGGTGTGCCGCGAAACCAGTTGCCGAGCTGGGATGATATTCAAATTATTGTTGCCCAGTTAGCCACAAAGCCATTGATGGAGAATGTGGACGTTGGCTCGGAGTTGGTTATTGGCCCGAACGCGGTGAAACCGCTGGTATTAAAAATCCCCTTGTTTGTGTCTGATATGAGTTTTGGTGCGCTGTCCGAAGAGGCAAAGGTGGCCATGGCAAAGGGTGCTGAGCTAGCGGGTACGGGTATTTGCTCTGGCGAAGGAGGTATGTTGCCAGAAGAACAGCAGGCCAATAGGCGCTATTTTTATGAGCTGGCTAGCGCCAAGTTTGGTTACAGTGAAGACGCGCTGAAAAAAGTACAGGCATTTCATTTTAAAGGTGGTCAGGGCGCAAATACCGGCACGGAAGGACACCTGCCTGCAGTGAAAAATGTGGGTAAAATTTCTCAAGTTCGGGGTATTCCTGAGGGCGAGCCAGCCATTTCTCCAGCCACCTTCAGTGACCTGAGTACCCCTGAAGATTTCAAGCGGTTTGCGGATCGAGTGAGAGAAATTACCGGTGGTATTCCGATCGGTTTCAAACTCAGTGCCAACCATATTGAACGAGATATTGAGTTTGCCCTTCAGGCCAGTGCCGAATATATTATTCTGGATGGTCGTGGTGGTGGCACTGGTGCAGCACCTTTATTGTTCCGAAATCACATTAGCGTGCCCACTATTCCAGCCTTAGCCAGAGCTCGGCACTATCTTGATCAGCGAGGAGTAGGCCGGAAGGTAACGCTAATTGCTACCGGCGGTTTACGCGTGCCCAGTGACTTTATTAAGGCCTTAGCCCTAGGGGCTGACGGCGTTGCCATTGCCAACAGTGCTATGCAATCTATAGGTTGTATCGCTGCAAGAATATGTCATACCAACAACTGCCCTGCGGGTATAGCTACCCAAAATCCCGAGTTGCGAAAAAGGTTGGACGTTGATAGTTCTGCCCAAAGGCTGGCTACTTTTTTTGATTCATCTGTTGAGTTGATGAAGGTGATGGCTCGGGCGTGCGGACATTCACATCTGAATGAATTTAATCGGGATGACATTGCCACCTTTGATGCTAAATTGGCCCAATTATCTGGGATTGAGTTTTCTGGATTTGATTTACAAAGAAAATAAGAACGGAGACGAGGATGTTGACGTTACAAAAATATCTTGGGATTGAATGGCCGCTTATTCAAGCACCTATGGCGGGTGTGCAGGGCAGTGCTTTGACGGTGGCAGTATCTAATGCAGGTGGGCTGGGATCTTTGCCCTGTGCAATGCTTAGCTTGGATACGTTGCGTGATGAATTAGTGGCGATTAAGTCTCAGACAAATCGACCTTTTAATGTGAATTTCTTTTGCCATCAAGTGCCTGAACCACGCCAAAGTCTGGACATGGCTTGGCATCAGGCGCTGACACCATTTTATATTGAGCATGGTATTGACCCCGATGTGATTCCTGTAGGAGCTGAGCGTGTACCGTTCAATTCGAAAGCCGTTGATATACTAGAAGAGTTTAAGCCGCCCGTGGTGAGTTTTCATTTTGGTTTGCCATCGGATGAATTGTTGGCACGGGTAAAGGCTTTTGATGCCAAGGTGATTTGTTCTGCGACGACAATTGAAGAAGCGCTTTGGTTGGAAGAGTATGGCGCGGATGTGATTATTGCTCAGGGAGTTGAAGCCGGTGGACATCGGGGGATGTTCTTATCGCATGACCTTAATTCTCAGGAAGGTACGTTTGCATTGCTGCCTCAAATTATTCGGGAGGTAAATATTCCTGTCGTGGCTGCTGGCGGTATTGCCGATGCCAAAGGTGTTGCTGCTGCCATGGCGCTTGGCGCCTCTGGTGTTCAGGTGGGTACGGCGTATTTGCTTTGTCATGAAGCTCTGACAAGCCCAGTGCATCGTGCCGCACTTAAAAGTGAGAGAGCAAGGCATACCGCGTTGACAAATATTTTTACCGGGCGGCCTGCTCGAGCCATCATAAATTTAGCGATGAAAGAGCTTGGTCCCATGCGTCATGGAATCCCTGGATTTCCATTGGCAGCAACTGCTATTGCACCCTTGCGTTCGGTATTGGAAGCTCAGGGCTCTGGGGATTTTTCACCTCTGTGGTCAGGGCAGAATGCGACGGGTTGCAAGGCTATACCTGCAGCAGAATTGACCCGAGAATTGGCTGCGGGCTTTTAATTGACTTAATGTTTTTTTCCAGCGAGCTCAGTATTAACTTTTTAAAATAAATCTTTTTTGTATAGGATTAATTTACATATGAAACTTGAATCCCTGGCGTTACATCACGGATATAAGTCGGAAGCGACCACTAAGGCGGCAGCGGTTCCTATTTATCAAACGACCTCCTATACCTTTGACGACACTCAACACGGCGCAGACCTTTTTGACTTAAAGGTGCCCGGTAATATTTATACCCGGATTATGAATCCAACAACCGATGTGCTTGAGCAGCGGCTGGCTGCAATGGAAGGTGGTATTGCTGCCTTAGCCGTTGCTTCCGGAATGGCGGCAATTACTTATGCTATTCAGTGTATTTGTTCGGTAGGGGATAATATTGTTAGTACCAGCCAGCTATATGGCGGAACTTATAACCTGTTTGCTCATACTTTACCTAAGCAGGGTATCGAGGCACGGATGGTGTCGGCTGATGACTTTGAAGCCCTAGAAAATGCCATTGATGAAAATACCCGACTGGTCTTTTGTGAATCCATTGGTAATCCAGCGGGCAATATTGTCGATCTGGAAAAGTTTGCCGAAATAGCACATAAGCATGGCGTGCCATTAATTGTCGATAGTACTGTCGCGACACCTTTTTTATGTCGGCCCTTTGAGCTGGGGGCAGATATTGTGATTCATTCCCTGACCAAATATATCGGTGGTCATGGCACGTCTATTGGTGGTGTCATCATTGATTCAGGGAAATTTGATTGGGTTGCCAACAAAGAGCGGTTTGCCGTTTTAAATGAACCAGATCCTTCCTACCATGGTGTTGTTTATACCGAAGCATTCGGTGCTGCTGCCTACATAGGTCGTTGTCGGGTTGTTCCTCTTCGAAGTATGGGAGCGGCTATTTCTCCCACTAACTCATTCCAAATTTTACAGGGTCTGGAGACACTGGGGCTTCGTATGGAGCGGCATTGTGAGAATGCTGAAAAGCTGGCCAGTTACCTGAGTAACCACGATAAAGTGGCATGGGTAAACTACGCCGCTTTACCGGATAGTCCTTATTACCAGAATTGCCAGAAAATGACGGGTGGTAAGGCATCGGGTATCCTGAGTTTTGGGATAAAAGGCGGATCCAAGGCTGGAGGACAATTTATTGATGCATTGGAAATGATTTTGCGATTAGTCAATATTGGCGATGCAAAGTCACTGGCCTGTCATCCAGCATCCACTACCCACCGCCAGTTGAATGATGATGAATTGGCTGCCGCAGGTGTTAGTTCAGACCTTGTGCGTATCTCTGTGGGTATTGAAAATATCGATGATATTATTGCTGATGTGAGCCAGGCTCTTGATGCTGTTAGGTGATATCTGGAAGGGTTTTATTTAACGGGAAGGGGTGGCGCTGCCATCCCTTCAATTGAGAAAAGTTCGGACAATTTTATTGAAGGTTTCGGGTTTTTCCGCATGCAGCCAATGGCCCGTATTGGCTATCATCTTGAATTGAGCATTGGGGAATAGTCTTACTACTTCGCTGCGGTGTTTATCCTGAATGTAGGCGGAGTTCTCTCCCTTGATAAACAACACGGGGCCTGAGAAGGGTTCGCCGGTAGGCGCCAGAGTCAACGTGTCGAAGTAATTAGCAACAATTCCCTCCATATTCAGGCGGAGGTCAAACCTCCCATCTTCTGCGCGTACAAGATTTTTAAGCAAAAAGGCACGCACAGAGGTTTCATTGACATGGTCGGCTAATAGCCGGTCAGCTTCCTTGCGGGAGTTTGGTCTTGTGGTCGCTAGTAAAGACAGTCCTTCCAGCACCCCCCCATGGCGGTCAGGTTTGTAATCTACTGGGGCTATATCAGCGATGATGAGTTTATTGACGCGCTCTGGGTAGTTCAAAGCAACTTGCATGGCGACTTTGCCGCCCATGGAGTGACCGAGCAGGTCTGCTTGATCGAGATTCAAATCATCCATTAACTCGACAATGTCATCCGCCAGACAAGGGTAATCCATCGACGTGCTATGTGGAGAATCCCCGTGATTTCTCAGATCAACGGCAATGACTGAATGGCTGTCTGCCAATGCTCGGGTTACTAGTCCTAGGTTGCTTAGTGAGCCAAACATGCCGTGCATGAGTATCACCGGTTGACCTGAACCCTGTATGACGTAATTTAACTTCACGTTAAAGAGACTGTGTGTGGGTTAATGTTTTGGCTCATGTTTGAGTGCATGCTTTGAATGTCAGGCGCTTATTATAAATGCGCTTTATAGGTGGCGGATACAGCCGGGAAGACTGCATAGCATTTCAAGCAATAAGTTGGCAGCCAGGAGTAGGAGGCAAAATCTCACTGTTTTGATGAGTTACGTTCGCTGAGTTGCATAATGTGGTTACAAATTTCAGCACGCTGTTGATCAGAAAGCGTATCCCAGGCCGCAGCTAAAATTTTGTCATCGTAAATAAAAGGTGTTGAGCCAAGGTTGGGGTTTTCTGTTCCAAGCCATAGCCAATGTGCAGAGACACCCAGAGTTTTAGCAATAGAAAAAATAGCTGACGTTGATTGTGAGTTACCGCTTTCCAGTTTGGATATCATTTGCTGAGTCAGGTTTGTTTCCCGAGCCAACTGGAGTTGAGACAGGCTCGATTTAAGCCGAGCCGACCTGATTCTCTCTGCCATAGTGTTCATATTTTAAGATATTACAACATTTGTTGTAATTTTGGCAGCTGTTGGCAATAAAATAGACAACTTTAGTTGTATGAAGGGCTGCCTCTGGTTATTATTTTCCTATCAACCAAGGAGTGGAAAATGACCCCGGAAGAAGCCTTGCTTAAAGTAGTGACTATTGTCGGGGGGCAAACGGCTTTAGCGAATGCCATATCACTGAAAACTGGCCGCACTATCAGACAGCAACATGTGTGGAACTGGGTAAATCGTGATGGGGGAATTCCTGCAGCCTATGCGCCATTTGTTGAGTCGCTATGCAGGGAGCTAGGTGAAGAGATACCCTGCAGCTATTTATGTCCTGACTTCTATCCTGCCTAATAAATTAGTTTTATTTTCGCTCCATTCCCTCGACTTGTTCACCATTCGTCTTTTTTCTAGATTATCTTAATCGATCGAGCTCTGATCGCAGCAGAGCTATGCCGATGCTTGTGAATTAATAAAACGGTATAGTTTCGGATTCAACGGAGCGCTGTGATGAAACTATATACCTATCCACCAGCACCCAACCCTATGCGTCTTGCTATTTTTATGGCAGAAAAAGGCGTTGATATAGAGACTGAGGTTATTGATCTCATGTCAGGAGAACAGCGTAGTGACTCATTTCGTGCGGTGAATCATTGGGGCACTCTACCCTCGCTGGTGCTGGATGATGGCACCGTGCTGACAGAGGTGGTGGGTATGTACAGTTATCTTGAGGAGATCTACCCCCAGAAGCCACTGCTGGGTACTGATCCTCTTTCCCGTGCCTTGATTCTGAGTTGGGATCATCGCTGTTTTACTGATGGTTTTCAGGCCGTAGCTGAAGCGCTTCGCAACTCGGTTCCAGCCTTTGCCGGACGTGCGTTGCCTGGCCCCGTTTCCTACGAACAAATTCCGGCGTTGGCCGATAGGGGTAAAGAGCGAATCCAGGCCTTTTACGGTGTATTGGATAAGCACCTCGAAGGGCGCGACTTTATGGTAGGAGATGATTTTACTGTTGCCGATATTACCGCTTACGTTTTTGTGGTGTTTAGTGGTTGGGTTAAGGTGGCTATTCCTGATGAATGTGTTCACCTTAGTGCTTGGCATCAACAGATTTCTACCCGAGAAAGTGTTCAGTCCTGATTAAACAGGTGGAGAAAACGTAATGAGTAAGTTGGCGGGAAAAGTAGCGCTGGTGAGTGGTTCAGGGCGTGGCATTGGACGAGAAATTGCTCTCAAGTTGGCCTCTGATGGTGCCTTGGTGGTGGTTAATGATCTGGATGCTGACCCAGCCAATCAAGTGGTTGCAGACATAAAGGCGCTCGGTTCAGACGCTGTTGCCTGTATTGGCAGTGTCACTGAAAAAGATTTCGGTGAGCGATTTGTGAAAACAGCAGTTGAGAGCTTTGGTGGTCTGGATATCATTGTTAACAATGCTGGCTACACGTGGGATAACGTGGTTCAGAAAATGGATGACGAGCAGTGGTATGCGATGATTGATGTGCATATGACGGGCCCCTACCGAATCTTGAAAGCGGCACAGCCCTACCTTAAAAAATTTCATTCCCAAGAAAAGGAAGCCGGAACGGAGATTTACCGAAAGGTAGTGAATGTCTCTTCGGTTTCTGGCCTCAATGGTAACCCTGGCCAGCTAGCTTATTCGGCAGCAAAAGCTGGTGTTGTGGGGATGACGAAAACCCTCTGTAAGGAGTGGGGGCGCTATAATGTCAATGTCAATGCAGTAGCATTTGGTTTTATTCAGACGCGTCTTACCGCGGCCGTTAGTGATGAATCAACTATCAATGTGCAGGGGCATGAGATTAAAGTTGGTATCAGTGATCAGGTCTTGCAGATGGTTGAGACAATGATTCCGCTCGGTCGACCCGGTACTCCGAAAGAAGCAGCCGATGCTGTTTATCTGTTCTGTCTTCCTGAGTCGAATTACATCAGTGGCCAGACTGTAGTAGTGGGTGGCGGATTTGAGCTGTGAAGGCCTTATCTTGTTTTGTGGTATTTGCAGTAATTTCTCGGAGATAGTCCGGTCCAATGTTTAAACGCTCTGGTGAAAGATCTGGGCTCAGCAAACCCAACGATCTCAGAGACTTCATCTACAGAAAGCCCCTCTTTGACCAGTTTGTCGATAGCCACTTCCCTGCGAACATTGTCTTTGATTGTCTGGTAGCTAGTGCCTTCCTGTTGCAGTCGCCGGTACAGAGTGAGAGAGCTGATATTCATCTTGGTTGCTAGCTCTCCGGCCTTAGGGAACAGCAGTTTCTCGCCACTCAGGTTCAAAATGTTTCGTTCAATCTGTGCCTCAAGGCTATGGTCCTCACCGGGTATAGTCATGATATCAGCTGGGTGATTGGTCAGAAAAATGTCTAACTCCCTCGATGTGCGAACCAATGATTTGTCCAGGTATTGGGCATCAAAAAACAGGCTATTTTTGGCTTGGTTAAATGATAGGCTGCCAGGAAACATGACTCGTAGCTCATCCTGATGAGCCGGAGCCGAATGGATAAAGTGCGTCTCGCGCAAGCGGATAGCTTCCGCAATGTACCAACTGGGAAAACGGTGCCAGATCACCATCAGAAATTCGGTTAAAAAATGTCCCTTGTCTAATTCGGGTCGTTGCAGATTAAAGCTGAGCTCGGCGGTATGCCCTTCTATGTTGAGCTGGATTTGCAGCTCATCGGTAATCAGGCTGTAGAAATAGGAGGCTTTCTCGAGTAATTCACCCAGTGTTTTACAGTGACTGACCAACTGGCAAAGTGTGGCAAAAATCCCGTACTTACAGGGCTGCGCAGTAAACCCCATAAATTCGTCATTTAATGCCTGTTGAGTCAGCCGGAATAACCGAGCCACCTGATCGGTGTGTACTCTATGGGTAGTTTGTTCAATGACACTGGGATTAATACCGGCACGAGCTAGCAATTCTTTATGGTTCAGCTGGCGCCGATGGATTCCATGAAGGCAGGTAGTCACGTGATAGTGAGAGATTGTGGCGATAGGCGGTCTCTGGTATGAATTGGTGAGTTTGGTGAAAATACTAACATATAATCGGGGTGTATCTTTATATCCATGACATATTAGGTGAGTTAGTGGGAATAAATCTGCCCTTGTTTCAATTTGATCACTACCTCATAGTACCTAAATAACTATACCCCTCGTATTGATAATAGTAGGGTCGATAGCAGTAGCATCGACAGTATTAGCAGACTATAAGTAAACAGCGCAGGGAAACAGATAGCACCGGTAAACAGACAGCACCGGGCAGAATTTATTTGAGGTAGCTTTCCATGACCGACATTTCCAAACCCTCTTATAACGATTGGGTTGAGTTAGCCACCAAAGAAACAAAGGGCAAATCACCGGATGATTTGGTATGGCAGACACCTGAAGGTATTGCCGTTAAACCGCTCTACACAGCAGAAGATGTAGCTGGCCTTGTGCATCAGGATAATCTTCCTGGTTTTTCACCGTTCAAGCGTGGGCCCAAGGCAACGATGTACGCGGGTCGACCCTGGACAGTCCGACAGTATGCCGGTTTCTCAACTGCCGAAGAATCCAATGCTTTTTATCGACGAAACCTGGCTGCTGGGCAGCAAGGGTTGTCCGTTGCATTCGATCTCGCGACACACCGAGGTTATGACTCTGATCACGAGCGTGTGGTGGGTGATGTGGGTAAAGCCGGTGTGGCCATTGACTCGGTAGAGGACATGAAAATTCTTTTTAATGAGATTCCACTGGATAAGGTCTCAGTGTCAATGACCATGAACGGAGCCGTGTTGCCGGTGATGGCCAGCTACATTGTGGCGGCAGAAGAGCAGGGAGTGTCACCGGAGCAGTTGGTAGGCACCTTGCAGAACGATATTCTCAAAGAGTTTATGGTTCGTAATACCTATATATATCCCCCCTCGCCGTCGATGCGCATTGTGTCTGACATTATCAGTTATACCACCGAACATATGCCCAAATTCAACTCCATCTCTATTTCCGGTTATCACATGCAAGAAGCCGGTGCTACCAATGTAGAGGAGCTGGCATTCACCATTGCCGATGGAGTCGAGTACGTGCGAACAGCGATTAATAGTGGTCAGGATGTGGACAAGTTTGCTCCGCGACTGTCATTCTTTTTCGCTATCGGTATGAATTTTTTTATGGAGATTGCCAAACTGCGAGCAGCGCGAGTTTTGTGGGCGACGCTGATGAAAGAGAAGTTTAATCCTAAGAGTGAAAAGTCGTTAATGCTGCGAACACACTGTCAGACTTCCGGCGTGAGCCTAACCAGTAAAGATCCATACAACAACGTGATACGGACCACCATTGAAGCCATGTCAGCAGTACTGGGAGGTACCCAGTCGTTGCACACCAACGCGTTTGATGAGGCTCTCGCCCTGCCTACCGAATTTTCTGCACACATTGCAAGAAATACTCAGTTGGTGATTCAGGAAGAAACGGGCATTACCAATGTAGTTGATCCGTTAGCGGGTTCCTATTATGTTGAAACACTCACCGATCAGCTGGTCAAGGAAGCCCGCGTGTTGATTGATGAAGTGGAAGATATGGGCGGTATGACCAAGGCGGTAGAGTCAGGTATGCCAAAATTACGGATTGAACGGGCTGCGGCCTTGCGTCAGGCTCGTATCGATCGTGGTGAAGAGGTCATTGTCGGGGTTAATAAATATCAGTTGGCCGAAGAGCCGGATATAGAAATTCTCAATATTGATAATACTGCCGTGCGTGAATCTCAGGTGGCACGATTGAAAAAAACTCGAACAGAACGTGATAACGAGGCATGCCAGAAGGCGCTGGACGCACTGACTGAGGCGGCTAAAACTGGCCGGGGTAATCTGTTGACGTTGTCGGTGGATGCCGCTCGCGCTCGTGCCACCGTGGGGGAGATATCCTCTGCACTGGAAAAAGAGTGGGGTCGTCATCAAGCCGAAACTCGTACCATTAGTGGTGTGTATGGTTCTGCGTACGAGGGCGATGAGGATTTTGCTGCCATTCAGGCAGGAGTGGAAGCCTTTGCCACCGAAGCGGGTCGTCGTCCACGTATGTTGGTGGCCAAGATGGGACAGGATGGCCACGACCGCGGTGCCAAGGTGATTGCAACAGCATTTGCTGATATTGGTTTTGATGTGGACATCAGTCCCATGTTTCAGACGCCAGAAGAGGCTGCCCGTATGGCCGTCGAAAATGATGTACATGTGGTGGGTGTTTCGTCTCAGGCAGCAGGGCATAAAACCCTCGTTCCGCAGCTGATCGATGCGCTCAAAAAAGAAGGTGCGACTGATATTAAGGTAATCTGTGGAGGCGTAATTCCACCCCAAGACTACCAGGAACTTTACGATGCGGGTGTAGCTGCGATATATGGCCCTGGTACCAATATCCCAGTGGCTGCCGCTGAAGTCCTTGAATTGCTCAGTAAAGGCTAATTGTTCGGCGGGGCTGGAGATGCGTCCGATCGGCGCCTGCTTATAGTGATCGTTATCGATTTAGATATAGAACCATAAGAATTTGCCAGAAACTTATTCAGTACTTATTCCAATGAAAATAAGGGCAATCAACACAGGAAAATGTTATGTACGAGATTATCGAGCAGCTGGAAGAGAAGCGTGGAAAGGCGCTCCTTGGTGGCGGTCAAAAACGTATTGATACACAACATGCTAAGGGTAAATTGACTGCTCGGGAGAGAATTGAGTTGCTGCTCGATTCTGGCACATTTGAAGAGTGGGATACGTTTGTAGAACACCGCTGTACAGATTTTGGTATGGAGCAAGATCATATTCCTGGCGATGGTGTAGTGACAGGTTATGGCACCATCAATGGTCGGTTAGTATTCGTGTTTAGCCAAGACTTCACCGTTTTCGGTGGCTCGTTATCAGAAACCCACGCTGAAAAAATATGTAAGGTCATGGATCAAGCCATGAATGTGGGCGCGCCAATTATTGGTCTAAATGATTCTGGAGGCGCTCGTATTCAGGAAGGCGTTGCTTCCCTCGGTGGCTATGCCGATGTGTTTCAGAAAAATGTCATGGCATCGGGTGTGATTCCCCAAATCTCCATGATCATGGGGCCGTGCGCAGGTGGTGCTGTTTATTCGCCAGCGATCACTGATTTCATCTTTATGGTGAAAGATAGCTCCTATATGTTTGTCACTGGTCCCGACGTTGTAAAAACCGTGACCCACGAAACAGTGACAGCCGAGGAGCTTGGTGGCGCTGTTACTCATTCCAGCAAATCAGGCGTTTCTGACTTGGCCTTTGAATCGGATGTGGATGCTCTCGTTAAGCTTCGCCGCTTTGTCAGCTATCTTCCTGCCAATAATCAGGAAAAGCCGCCAGTATGGCCCACAGATGATCCTGCCGATCGTGAAGAAATGTCACTAGACACACTTATTCCTAGTGACCCCAACAAACCCTACGACATGAAAGAACTCATCATTAAGGTCGCTGATGAGGGCGATTTCTTTGAGATACAGCCTGATTATGCCGGCAATCTAGTGATTGGCTTTATTCGCATTGAGGGATCTACGGTGGGTGTTGTTGCCAACCAACCCATGGTTCTGGCTGGTTGTCTCGATATTGATGCCTCTAAAAAAGGCGCACGTTTTATCCGTTTTTGTGATGCCTTCAATATTCCCGTCTTAACCTTCGTCGACGTGCCTGGTTTTATGCCCGGCACCAGTCAGGAATATGGCGGTATTATCAAGCATGGTGCCAAACTACTGTATGCCTATGCGGAATGTACTGTACCGAAAGTGACCGTGATTACCCGTAAGGCCTATGGCGGCGCTTATGACGTGATGTCGTCAAAGCATCTCCGAGGAGATGTAAACTTTGCTTGGCCAACAGCAGAAATTGCTGTGATGGGGCCGAAAGGCGCAGTTGAAATTATTTTCCGAAAAGATATTGGCGATTCAGAAAAAATTGCAGCGAAAGAAGCAGAATATCGTGAAAAATTTGCTAATCCGTTTATAGCAGGAAAGCGAGGATTTATTGACGACGTCATCATGCCACACCATACCCGCAAGCGGGTGGCACGTTCGCTGGCTATGTTGCGTGATAAGGATATAGAAAATCCGTGGCGCAAACACGGCAATATTCCTTTGTAAGAAGCCTTCGTGAGCGACGTTTGTAAGTGAGCTTTGTGCGTGAACGTTAGTATCGTTGAAAACAGCATTTCTAGAAGAAGATTAAATTATGTTTAAAAAAATTCTTGTGGCTAACCGAGGTGAAATAGCCTGTCGTGTCTTTCGTACGGCAAAGGCTATGGGTATCGGTACCGTTGCCGTTTATTCCGATGCAGACCGAGATGCATTGCATGTGATCATGGCCGATGAAGCCGTCAATATTGGCCCAGCCGCTTCTTCTGAAAGCTATCTGGTGATCGAAAAGATCATCGACGCCTGTCGGCAAACAGGTGCAGATGCGGTACACCCTGGATATGGTTTTTTATCTGAAAACAAAGCATTTTGTGAAGCGCTGGATGCCGCAGGTATTGCGTTTATTGGTCCGGGTGTTAAAGCTATAGAGTCTATGGGAGACAAAATCACTTCCAAGCTGATTGCGGAGAAAGCTGGGGTTAATACGATTCCTGGTTATACCGATGTAGTCTGTGATGCGGATCAAGCCGTTGAGATTTCCAGTGGTATTGGTTTTCCCGTGATGCTTAAAGCCTCTGCCGGTGGTGGTGGTAAAGGCATGCGTGTGGCTTGGGATGTAGATGAGTGCCGGGACGGTTTTGAGCGTGCAACTAACGAAGCTCGCTCCAGTTTTGGCGATGACCGAATTTTTATTGAGAAATATATTCAGGAGCCACGTCATATTGAAATTCAGGTGATGGCAGATAGTCATGGCAATGTGATTTATCTGGGTGAGCGTGAATGTTCTATTCAGCGCCGTCATCAAAAGGTCATTGAAGAGGCCCCGTCACCTTTCTTGACCGAAGAAGTTCGTAAGAAAATGGGCGAACAGTCAGTATTGTTGGCAAAGGCAGTGGATTACAAATCAGCGGGTACCGTTGAATTTATCGCTGATGCCAATATGAATTTCTACTTTTTGGAGATGAATACTCGATTACAAGTGGAGCACCCCGTCACTGAATTTGTTACCGGCCAGGACTTGGTTGAACTGATGATTCGAGTTGCGGCAGGTGAAAAGCTTCCTCTGGCTCAAGAGGATGTCAAATTAACAGGTTGGGCCATGGAAACCCGGGTGTATGCCGAAGACCCATTCAGGAACTTTATGCCCTCGACTGGCCGGTTGGTTCGTTATCTTCCCCCGGAAGGGGAAGGCGTTCGTGTTGATACTGGGGTCTATGAAGGTGGCGAAGTTTCCATGTTCTACGATCCTATGATTGCCAAACTAATCACTTATGGTGAAGATCGTAAACAGGCTATCGATAGAATGGTCGATGCTCTGGATGCTTATTACATCCGTGGAGTAAATCACAATATTAGTTTTCTGAATGCGCTCATGGTGCACCCGCGTTTTGTGGCGGGAGATCTAACGACTAACTTTATTGCTGAGGAATATCCAGACGGTTTCAATTCTGATTTGGTGCCTCAGGACGACCCTGCTGTCTGTGTTGTTGTTGCGGCAGCTATTAATAAAAAATACCAAGACCGCTGCGCCATGATTTCTGGTCAGTTACCTGGCCATGAATATCACCCCACTTCAGACTGGGTGGTGATTATGGATCAAGGTGAAGCTGAGTATCAGGTTGCTGTAGAAAATGGCGGCGATACCATTAGCGTTGAACTTGATGGAAAGAATTACCAAATTGATACGAATTGGTCTTTTGGTGATCCTTTATTTAAAGCAACCGTGAATGGAGAACCAATATGCATTCAAATCGATATGGTGGGTTCATCGCTGCGGATGTTCCATCGAGGTGCACAGAAAGAAGCGTTAGTTGTCACTGCCAGAACAGCTGAACTTAATCAGCATATGCTGATTAAAGAAGCGCCTGATATGTCTAAATATCTTCTTTCTCCTATGCCAGGCCTCTTGGTCAAACTGGCAGTGCAGGAAGGCGATACAGTGAAAGAAGGTCAAGAGTTGGTGGTGGTTGAGGCTATGAAAATGGAAAATAGCCTGCGCGCCGTTGCCGATGGTGTAGTGATGAAGGTCTCTGCCGGTGTTGGTGATAGTTTGATGGTTGACCAGCCAATTATTGAGTTTGAGTGATTGGATCGAGTTTGAATAAATAGAGGAAGCGATTCCCCGTTGCTTAGTTGTCGCTAAGCTTGCCCTTTGTGTTATGTGCTAAGTTCGATGTGCTAGTTTTCATGTGGAAGGATTGATGTGGCCGTTAGGATATAGAATACAATGTGCTCATCCATCACCATGTTAAGGGAGGTTGAACGTTGACGATGACCCCATACGAACTTGCAGACAGCCTTCAACGGGGTGATCGACGTGCTTTGGCTAAGTGCATAACCTTGGTTGAGTCAACGCATCCCACGCACCGAGAGCCGGCAGCTCAGTTGCTAGAACTCATCATGCCTCATACAGGAAATTCCATCAGGCTTGGTATTTCGGGTGTGCCAGGTGTCGGTAAATCCACGTTCATCGAATCTTTTGGTAACCATGTCATTGACCAGGGGCATCGCGTCGCTGTATTGGCTGTGGATCCCACCTCCTCGGTGAGCGGAGGTTCTATTCTCGGTGACAAAACCCGGATGGAGACGTTGTCGCGCAACCCTAACGCCTATATTCGGCCATCTCCCGCTGGTAAGACCTTGGGTGGTGTCACCAGAAGAACACGTGAAACCCTATTGCTTTGTGAAGCGGCGGGCTTTGATGTGATTTTTGTGGAAACCGTGGGTGTAGGACAATCAGAAACCGCTGTGGCGGAAATGACAGATATGTTTCTGTTGTTACTGTTGCCAGGTGGTGGAGACGAGTTGCAGGGCATTAAGCGTGGCATTATGGAGCTTGCTGATCTGGTGTTGGTTAATAAGTCCGATGGTGATCAGCAGGCAGCGGCTGGCCGTACGGTAGCAGACTACCAAATGGCTATGCATTTTTTGCATCCTAGAAGTCGCCATTGGCAGGCCCGAGTACAAGCACTGTCAGCGCTTAAAAAACAAGGTGTTGATGAGGTTTGGCAAACGGTAGAAGAGTATCGTGAACTACTCGGAAATGCCGGTGAAATAACCTCACGTCGCGCTGCACAGGCTTGTGCGTGGATGTGGAGTGAAACCGCCGACGCTTTGTTAACAGAATTAAAAGAGAGTAAAGCCGTCAAGGCCTTGGTCAAAACGTTGGAATGCGACGTGATTGAAGGAAAGATACCGCCGACAATTGCGGCAAGAAAACTAATTGATGCCTTTCGACAATAGTTTTTGTTGCAACAGCGAGACTTAGCGTAAGAAAAAACTGAGAGAACCAATGCCATACAAAAAGAGAATAGCATGATTGGAAACCTTAACCATGTAGCCATTGTAGTCCCAAATCTGGATAAAGCCGTAGACACGTATCGTTATGCGTTGGGCGCAAAAACGTCAGAACCCAAAGACCTACCAGAACATGGTGTTCGTGTGGTATTTGTAGAACTGCCCAACACTAAGATAGAGCTGTTATTACCTATTGGTGAGAACTCACCTGTAGCAACATTTCTCGAACGCAACCCCGACGGCGGAATGCATCATATTTGTTACGAAGTGGATGATATTCTTGCCGCGCGAGATAAGCTGGTGGCCGGGGGAGCTCGTGTACTTGGACATGGCGAACCTAAAATTGGAGCCCATGGTAAACCGGTTCTGTTTCTTCATCCCAAAGATTTTTGTGGCACCTTACTTGAGTTGGAACAGATAGCTTGAGTTGGAAAAGGCAGGCATTGACTGAGTGTGATAACGGTCCTTGAGTAGAAAAAAGCCCTGTTAATGCGGGGCTTTTTTATGGATGTCGATGGCGGGGCGGAGAAAGGACAGATAGACTCAGTCATGGCAGTGCCATATTTTTCTAGTATGCTTTAATTGAATGTGGTGCCAATTCTCTTTACATCGATATTAGAGAGCCGAATTTTATGGAAGAATTTCAGGATATATCCGCTGAGTGTAGTGAAAGTAATACGGCTCAGTTTGAAGCCAGTTTGAAGAGTTGGCTGGTAGAGGCTAGTGCCGTTAAAGAAATGGATTTCGCCCGCGCTAAACGGGTGAAAGGAGAGCAGCTGGAGGACGAATCACTTGTGGCACTGTTGGTGCGATTGGGGATGGTGTCCGAGAGGTCCATGGCTGAAGCGGTGGCGGAGGTGACAGGCCAATGTCTGATTAAAGCGGCTGACTATCCCGATATCCCTCTCTTAAAAGATCAGTTATCTGGTCGTTTCCTCAAGGAACAGGTAGTTATTCCTATTCGAGTTGACGGCGGTGTGCTGGAATTAGCGATGGCTGACCCCATGGCTGATTATCCATTGCGAGCGGTTGCCATGGCCTCAGGGATGACGGTTAAACCTTGTGTCGGCATTGGTTCAGACATTCAGAAGTCTGTTGTTCGGCTCTATCTAAGTGAAAGTGATATCGATAATCGTCGAGATTTAGCAGATACAGATGGTGTGAGTGAACATGATGTAGCCCAACTGAGGGATATGGCCAGTGAGGCCCCCGTCATTCGGTTAGTGAACCAGTTTGTGCAACGGGCTGTGGATGCTAGGGCTTCTGATATCCATATTGAGCCATTTGAAACCCAGCTGAAGATCCGTTATCGGATTGATGGTGTGTTACGAGATGAAGCTTCTCCCTCCCAGCAGATGGCCCCCGCTGTTATCTCCAGAGTAAAAATCATGGCCGACCTGGATATTGCGGAGCGTCGCTTGCCTCAGGATGGTCGGATTAACCTACGGGTGCAGGGGCAAGATCTGGATATTCGTGTTTCTACCATTCCCACCATGTACGGGGAGAGTGTGGTAATGCGGTTATTGCACCGCGAAACAGTGACTCTTGATTTTTCTTGCTTGGGTTTTAGTGATACGGCTCGACAGCGGCTTAAACAATCACTGGATATGCCCCACGGCATGATTATCGTCACCGGCCCAACGGGCAGTGGTAAAACCACGACACTGTATACCGCACTGAACAGTCTCAATACAGAAGAGAGAAAGGTTATTACCGTCGAAGACCCTGTGGAGTACAACCTAGAGGGTATCAACCAGATTCAGGTGAACTCATCCATCGGGCTCAATTTTTCTAGTGCACTACGCTCTATTGTCCGTCAGGATCCCGATGTGATTATGGTGGGCGAAATGCGTGATTTGGAGACCGCCAAAATTTGTGTCCAGTCAGCCCTGACAGGCCATCTGGTCTTGTCCACACTACATACTAATGATGCCGCTAGTAGTATTACCCGACTGATGGAAATGGGAGTGGATGACTATCTATTGAACTCTACCTTGAACATGGTCGTGGCTCAGCGTTTGGTCCGAACGCTCTGTGAGCATTGTCGAGAACCCTACGCTCCCAATAAAGGTATTATTGGAGAGTTTGCTCTGGACAAGCTGCATTCCGGTGGCAAATTACTGCTATTCCATGCTCGCGGTTGTGAACATTGTGGCGGTACGGGTTATCGCGGACGGGTTGGTATTATTGAAATGCTGCCTATGTCAGACCCAATACGCGAGCTGATCTTGCAGCATGCCAGTGCTAGAAAAATTGAGCAGATAGCAAAAGAGGAAGGCATGCACTCCATGTACGAAGATGGTTGTTACAAAGCATTGCAGGGTTTCACTACCATTGAAGAAGTGGTACGTGTGACACAGGAGGCTTGATTTTGCCTGTTTTTCAGTACAAAGCAGTCAACAACCAAGGCGAAGTTAAGACGGGTAGTATGTCTGCTTTGTCTCAACAGGATGTGATCACAAAAATTCAGCAGTTGGGGCTTATTCCCATCAGTGCCGAGACAGCAATAGTGTCTGTGGCTGGAAAGAATAAGGCAGTTTGGCGGTATAGAAAAAGTCGACTTGGTACGACCGATATTGCTGGCTTTACACGCCAGGTGGCTATTCTTGTGGGTGCCGGGTTGCCACTGGATCGAGCACTGGATATCATCCGGCAAGTATCATCTTTACCGCCGATGGTTGAACTTGTGGAGGAGTTGCAAAGTGCCGTTCGCAGTGGTGATTCGTTATCAAAAGCACTCATGGCACAGCCAAAATATTTCTCTGATTTTTATATAAATTTTATTCGCTCAGCAGAAATTTCCGGCAACATGGCCGAGAGTCTAGAAGACCTTTCCCGTTATATCGAAAAAGCACAGGCTCTTAAAAATCAGTTGATGTCAGCGATGCTGTACCCGGCCATTTTGGTCGGGGTTACATTGCTATCACTGGGCATTATCATGGTTTATGTATTGCCTGAATTTTCCAAACTCTTTGAAGATATGGACGCGTCCCTGCCCGCGAGTACCGCTTTTGTCTTGGGTGTGGCGGATAGTGTGCGCGATTATGGTTTACTGTTTATAGGGATACTGGTGCTGTTGGTGGTGTATTTTAGGCGCCGCCGACAGGATGAGGCCTGGCGAATGCGTTGGGATGGTCGTATTTTATCGATGCCACTGTTGGGCGACCTCACTAAAAAGGTAGAAATGGCTCGGTTAAGCCGTAGTCTCGGCACTCTGTTGAAGGGCGGGGTGCCATTGCTGGCAGCGATTAAAATAGCCCGTGATAGTCTGCAAAACCGAGTGATGGCAGGTAGTTTGGATGCAGTGACCTCCAGTTTACAAGAAGGGTCAGGCTTGGCTGGACCGCTCATGGAGGCTGGAGTGTTCCCCGAATTTGCCCTGCAAATGGTTCAGGTGGGAGAGGAAACGGGAAAACTCGATCAGATGCTGATCAAGGTAGCAGATATATATGACGACGAGGTGTCCACCTCGACGCAGCGGATGTTGTCGATATTGGAACCATTGATAATTATTGGGCTGGGGATGTTGATCGGTGGCATTATCATGTCAATTTTGGTGGCTATCCTGAGTATTAATGAGCTGCCTCTTTAAAAACAGAATATTGTGTCGGGAGTTTTTTCATGGAATGCAAACATCGCGGATTTACCTTATTGGAATTATTGGTTGTACTTGTCATTCTGGGATTGCTGGCTAGTCTTGTGGGTCCTCAGGTACTCAAGCAAGTGGGCGGGTCTAAAAGCAAGGCTGCAGCCCTACAAATTGCAGAATTTGGTACGGCGCTCGATCTATTTAATTTGGAGGTGGGCCGCTATCCAACCAGTCAGGAAGGAATGGAAGCACTGATTCAAAAACCAGGCAATGCACGATTTTGGAACGGCCCCTACCTAAAGAAAAAAGTGATTCGAACCGACCCTTGGGGGAATGACTATATCTACCGCGCCCCTGGTGATCATAGCGATTATGACCTTTATTCATTAGGAGCGGACAATCAAGATGGAGGTGAAGGGGATGATGCTGATGTGGTCAGCTGGGAATAACTTTCACTATTATTGAATAGCTACTGAGCCATATATGATAAGTCGTCAGCGGTCAGTTCAGGGTTTTACCTTGCTTGAACTACTGGTGGTCATGTTCTTGGCGGCACTGACTATTGGCGTAGTCGCCACACGGTTTTCAGGTGTTACCAGTGGTGCCGAGTTAAAAACAGAATCCCGGAAACTGGTGGCATTGCTACGCCATACTCGCACTCGGGCCATTTCACAAAGCTTGTCTCTGGGCGTCGTGTCTCTGGGCGACGGAACCCAATACCAAATCGTACCCGGCGGTGATGAAATTGTTTTACCTGAGGGTGTTCATATCTCGATCAACCCGGGAGCCGATGAGGCTGTGGTAAATCAGCCGGGTATTTATTTCTATCCCGATGGCAGCTCAAATGGTGGCACTCTTCAACTGCAATCAACCGTGGGTGATTTTACAGTGGAGGTTAATTGGTTAACCGGGGAGGTCGCTTTTGCCAATCGGGAATAGTCGCAGGCAAGCGGGTTTCTCGTTACTAGAGGTCATTGTCGCACTGGCCGTGCTAGGTATTTGCGTCAGCGTTATTTTGCGTATTTTTTCTGGGGTAACGGGCGCCACGCGAATTGTAGATGACTACGCTCAGGCAGTTGAAATTGCAGAAACTCAAATGGCCTTACTAGTAGCCCAGGATAACCCCTTAGGTGCAGATACAGGCATGGTGGGCGATTATTATCGCTGGAATACCCAGGTAAAAGAATTTAAGTTGGATTCAAATAGCCCTTTGTTAGGTCCTGGTAGCTTCACTGATCTGGAAGCAGTTTATCTTCCCTACCATTACAAGGTTGCCGTGAGCTGGGGTGATAAGAAAAAGAGGCAATTGGAAATCTCAACGATCCGCCTAGGTGTCAGGCCATGACATGGTGTTTCAAGAACAGGATCGTTAGGGGGTTTACACTGGTAGAACTCCAGGTGGCATTGCTGTTGGTGGCGCTGATAGCGGTATTGTTGGTCGGGGCACTTCGGCTCTCTTCCCAAACCTGGACTAAAGTCACTGAAAAACAGGATCTATCTGAACACCGGTTTATGGTGTCCCGATTATTGCGAAAGCACCTGAGCAATATGCGGTTTCTCAGGGTGAGAACTGACCGTAGTGTGATTATGACGAGCTTTCTTGGTGATGGGGAGCAGCTACATTTCTTGGCGCCCTATCCCAGTTTCACAAATGATGGCTCGTTGTATTGGTGGCATTTAAAAAACCATTGGGACGAAGGTAAGAGTCGATATGAGTTGGTGATGGACTACTGGCCATATTTACCAGGAGCATCGGTCATAATTGATGTGGAAGGGAATCTTACCTACGAAGAACAGCAGCACTCCAGTTTAGTTATTGCCGAGGGTATTCGGTTAACCGATTTACAATACTACAGCCGTGATCAACAGGGTATCGAATCGTGGGAAGATCAATGGGAACCCCGTGTCGCGACGCCGCTGGTGATACGTTTTACTCTCACAGAAACTGATTACAACGGTATTGAAACCGAGCTACCAGAAATTGCAGTGGCACCCCGTTTTGCTAGTCAGCAGCTGTATACCGAAACGGAGAGGCAGTGATGATTTATCGCATATCATCACCTCAGGTCGCTGGTGGCTTTGCATTGATAACGGTGCTCTGGTTGATTGTACTGCTCACAGTGATTGCCGGTGGCTTGTCCTATACCAGTCGCCAGTCCACGCAAGCTATGTCGGCACTAATGGGTGGAACCCAGGCACATTATTTGGCTGATGGCGCAGCCCAGCTCGTCATGATGAACTTGTTATCAAGAACACCGACAGATCGTTTACTGGCCGATGGAGAAACAATTGAAGTGACATTGCCAGGTGGTCATGCGCTTGTCACGGTGACGGATGAGAATGGCAAGATTGATATCAATGCCGCGAAAGCAAACCTACTGGCCCGGCTGCTTTATAGCCTCGATGTAGAGCAGTCCGATGCTGATGCGTTGGCTGATGCCATTGCGGATTATCGGGATAAGGATGAGCTAAAGCGGCTCAATGGTGCGGAGAATGATGATTATTTGGCGGCAGGACTAGCTTGGGGAACAAAGGATAGCGCATTCACCCGTGTGGGTGAGTTACAAAGGGTATATGGCATGCGGCCAGAGATTTATAGAGCGATGTTGCCGTACGTGACCATTTATTCACGACACCAGGGCATTAATCCCGAGGTTGCTTCTCTTCAGGTGTTAACGGCTGTATCGGATGATTCAATACCGACATTGGAAAGTTATATCAGTCAGCGCCGCGATAACCATCAGAATGGGTTGCCTCTTCCAACGCCTCCAACGATAGCTCGTGAAATTTTGTCGCGTACTCGAGGTGTCACCTATTTATTAACAGCGGTAGGCGTGACTGAATCGGGGCAGGAATCGGGGTTGAGTACTACAATTCGTTTACGTAGGGGGCGAAACCGGTTGTCTATCGAAACCATTGATTGGCAGCCTTATATTAATAAACTGGTTGAGCCAGATAAGCAGGGTGATACTCTGCTTGGTAAAGAAATAAGTGGCGAAGAAACCTAAGGGAATTATTTCGATTATGGATTTAAAACAACAACAGCAGGGAGTGGATACCCTGAAGCAATTCTGGCGTTGGTGGTCGTCGGAACTGAGTCAGTTGTCCCCCAGTGGCCTAAGCCGTTATTTTTCAAAAAATGTAGGTACGTTGTCTATTTATCTGGAGCAGGACGTTGCGCGTTTTCAGTTGAAAACGGAGAGTGGAAAACGTCTGTTAGGTGTTGCTGATCTGGACTCAGTAGATGACCAAGCACTCAAAGAGTTGAAAAATAATTTTCTTGTAGATATCCCCGAAGGGGTATCGGTTGAAGTTTACTTGCCCAGTGAGAATTTATTGGTCAGCGAGCAATTTTTACCGTTGGCCACAGAAGACAATCTGGATAGTGTCCTGAAATTTGAAATTGACCGCCTAACGCCATTTCACTCTGAGCAAGTGAGCTATGGCTATCAAGTAAAAGCGCGATACCCAGAAAACGATAAAATTCAACTTGAGCTTAGCGTGCTTCAAAAGACTTATTTGGAACAGTTGTTGTATCGGTTAAAATTATTAGGATTAACGCCAGATGCTATCTGGCCAACGCTGCATAACGAGGGCAGTTTAATCCCAACTCAAAATTTATTACCCCTTGATCAACGCCCAACTGTTGAATCTATCTGGAATAACAGGGCTAGGCAGTTTGGCGTCGTAGCGGCGCTGTTACTGTTGGGGGTGTTGGCTTATCCGGCTTATCAGCTTGACCTGAATATTAGCAGCGTGGAAAAACGGATCTCGAATATCCGTGAGCCAGCGATGGTGGTGGGTCGAAAGCAGTCTCTTCTAGCATCAAGGCTTGCCGCTCAGGATATTTTGGTTCAGCGTAAAAATCTGTCCCCTGGAAAATTAAATATTATTCGCGAAGTGACAAAGTTGCTACCGGACAATACTTGGGTATCTCGATTGAAAATAGATGACCAAGGTGTGAATCTTCAGGGTGAATCCCGTAAGGCTTCAGATTTGATCGAATTGCTGGAAAAATCTGAGCAATTTCAGAACGTAGTTTTTGTCTCGCCCATTACCAGAAACTCCTCTACTAATATGGAGCGTTATGAAATCAGAATGGAATTGGGGCGTGGTGCCTGATGAGCAGCCTTTCTCCTGCTACCAGTCGGTTTTCAGCCATCGCTATTTTATTGTTGATTATATTATTTGTGGTGTCTTATGTACTGGTGCCATTGGGGCTCTTTTACGTAGAAAAGAATGAAACATTACAAACGCTTCAGCATCAACTATCGCGCTTTGAATATTTGGTGGCTCACGAGGAAAAAATTAATACGGAGCTTAAACGTATCGATGATCTCGGGTCTAAAGGAGATCTCTTTTTGAGCGGCAATAAAAAATCTATAGCCTCTGCCAATTTACGTGAATTTATCAATGAAGCCGTTAAACGCAGTGGAGGTCAACTGGTCAGTAGCCAGGGCTATGATGCCGACCCAGTAGCATCTGCCACGCCCATAGGCCTTCGTTTGCAGGTTAGTGGCGAAGCGCAGAATTTGGTTGATTTTCTCCACGAAATCGAAAGTGCTCGACCCATTATTTTTATTGATGACCTATCGGTGACCAGCTCGTCTTCTCGTGTGAGAGCGTCGACGAGCCGTCGCAACACGACCAAACCAAAAAATCGCAACAGCCTGGATGTTCGTATGGATGTGGTAGGGTATTTGGCAGGAGAGGAAAAATAATATGCCCATGCCAATCATTAACCCGCTGGTAAAGCTGTTTAAAATCACCATTATCTTGTTAGTGCTGATTTTGGCTTTGGAGGTCGCCTGGTTTGGTATTGGCAGTCAATTATTCAATGTTAAAAATAATGAAGTGGTCATAGATTACGCGACTAAACCACCCGATATTACTCAGATTGCGGTCTTAGATACTTTTAGGGTCGTCGTAAGCCGTTCACTGTTTAATTGGAACCGACGGCCCAAAACCATAGACCAGCAGCCAGTCAGCGAAGAGGGCCTTTCGTCCCGCTGGTTGCTATCTGGAGTTGTCAATACGGGAAATGCGATCTACGCTTTATTTGGTGAAGTCTCTGGAGATCGCCGTTTGCGGCTAGAGCAGGGCATGTATCTGGAAAAATGGAAACTGAGTTTCATTACTTCAGAGCAGGTAAGGCTGAATAGTGAGGATGAGGAGGAAGTTTTTTACCTCAAGGAGACAGCGCGCATTCAAACGCCTTCAAAAAATAGAGTGAAAAAGACAAAAGTAGAGAATAGAGAGAAAACAAAAAGTAACGAGAGCGACTAACAGGTGAGAAAAGCTTAACTTGCCAGTTTTAGCCAACAGGTAATTGATCATTAACAAGGGGAGAAGGCCAATGAAGTATGTCTTCGGGCATTTGATGTCAGTTGCTGTGTTGTCATTATTTATCACGTCTTGCACATCAACCAGCACCATGCCTTCTACTAGTGTGCCTGCAGTAGGGAAAGCTGTGCCAACAGCTGTCAGCAGCATGCCGCCTTATAAAGAAGTATCCGGCCCAGTAATTCCAACCCAAGAAGGGGATCCGGTACCTTTGAAGGAGGTGTTCAAGGGTAGTGGTCATTTTATTAACCCCGGTGCAGCAGGTGGTCAGCAGGATACTGAAGGTGAAGTTACCTTGAACTTTCAGAATTCTCCGATTGCGGAAGTAGTAAAAACTATCCTCGGAGATATTCTCGGGGTTAATTATGCAATTAATGAGGCGGTAAGTGGTTCAGTGTCCATGCGCACTGCACGTCCGGTCGCACAGGATGCCCTAATTTCAGTGCTGGACAACTTGCTGAGAATGAATGGCGCGGCCATTATCAAAAGCCAGGATTTCTACGAAATTGTTCCCATCGATGAAGGGGCTCTGTCTGGTTTAACACCGGGCACTCGATTGAGTGCAGACCGCGGATATCAGATGTTAGTTGTACCTTTGCGTTATATAGGCGCGAAGGAAATGGCAAAAATTCTGGAGCCCGTTAAATCCGGGAAATCAAAGGTGCAGGCTGATGAATTTCGTAACCTGTTGACTTTGACAGGGACTCATGGCGAGTTATTTAACCTACGAGAAACCATTTCAATTTTTGATGTTGACCAACTTAAGGGCATGTCTGTAGGGCTATTCCGTATGCAGAATGTGGATGCCGGCACCATGCTAAATGAGCTGGAATCTATTTTTGGTAGTAGTGCCGAGGGGCCTTTGGCTGGTTTAGTGCGCTTTACAGTAATGGATCGACTTAATGCATTACTGGTCATTTCTCCCCAGCAGAAATACCTCAAGGACGTGGAAATTTGGGTCGAACGCCTGGATCAGGCAGAAAATCCCCACGGTCTAAACATGTATGTTTACTATGTACAAAACGGCAAGGCGGAAAACCTTGCTGATATGTTGAACCAGCTATTTGAAAGCAGGCGCCGCAATGCGATGTCTCAAGATCAACGAGAATCTGCAACGCCGTTACCGGCACCAACCGAAGGTGAAGATAGCGCTCCGGTTTCACGGGCAAATGAACGGGTTTCGAGTGTTGATGTTGGTGATGTCACTATTATCTCTGATGCAATAAACAATTCTCTCTTGATTCTGGCTACGCCAGCAGATTACGACAAAGTGGAAAAAGCCGTAGAAAAACTTGATGTGCTCCCGATGCAGGTTTTGGTTGAGGCCTCCATTGTGGAAGTGACTCTCGAAAATGATTTGGAATATGGCCTACAGTGGTTTTTTAAAGGTAGCCACGGTAAATATAATAGCGTTGGTGGGTTGAATATTGGTAATGATGGTGGGTTGCCCGGTCTTCCTGACTTGGGTGGCGTACTGACTAGCCCTGCCAACTTCACCTACGCTATTTTCGATGCGGCGGGTACCAGAGCAGTACTAAATGCGGCGGCGGGGGATAGCAAGCTGAAAGTCCTGTCATCCCCCTCGCTGATGGTGCTGGATAACCATACTGCGGTCATCCGTGTTGGTGATCAGGTGCCTATTCGTACGTCTGAAACCACCAATACGAGCAGTAGTGTGCCGGTAGACGATGGGTTCTCATCTAACATTACAAGCGAAATTCAATACCGGGATACCGGTGTCACCCTTGAAGTAACACCTCGGGTAAACTCCGGCGGCATGGTGATGTTGGATATTACTCAGCGGGTTGATGATGTGGACGAAACTACATCGTCTGGTATTGATTCACCTACCATCCTCCAACGGGAAATCACCACCAGCGTCGCGGTGCAGAGCGGTGAAACTATCGTGCTGGGTGGTTTAATTCGTGAGAATAAGGAAGAATCTGAGAGTGGTATCCCCTACCTCAAAGATCTTCCCTTTGTGGGCCCTTTGTTTGGTAGCAAGAGAACCGGGAAAAGTAAAACTGAACTTGTGGTCATGATTACCCCAAGCGCAGTGGCTAATCCACAAGAGGCTCGTCAGGTGACTGATGAGTATAAAGCCAAGCTACAAGGTGTAGATTTGTCCAGTTTCAAATAACATCCCCTCCCCACCACTCCGTCTAAAGAGTGAAGGCAACCAGCTGCAGAAAAACTGCAGCTGGTTTTTTTATATTCAAATTCCACTGGTCTGGACGGTGTTAATAACTGAATCATTTAGATCAGGAATTATCTCTAATAATACCAACTGGTCCAGATCTACCACTCATCCAAAAGAAAAGACCGCTTGTCATCGCATACCGAAATAACGGACTGCGGAGTCCTAATTATTCTAATAAAAATAGGTTGAATATTAACCTATTTTATTCATATGGTTACATAGTGTTATTAAAGTAAAAAGCTATTTATATCAGGTCTGCTCTATTGGTTTGTAATATGTTTTATACAACATGGACGGTGAATTTAAACATTGAAAGTATGCCATTGCTCTACTAAAACTAAAACGCAGCTACGAAAAGGCACAGTTTTGCTAGGGATATATTAAGTAGTAAAAAGAAGTTAGCAAACTACGCAAAGCCACGGGTCATATCCAGACGGCCGGACTATCGAAAAGCTTCAGACGACAGTTTGGGGTCGCGGTGGTTTTTTGTTGTTTGGCAGTCAATTCAAACAAATCTATCTCCGAAGTTCTTTCACCCACCCAACTGTAACTAACAGATTTATTTATTGGGATATCGTGATGATACCTAGTGAGGGGCGTAACCCCGTTACAGTTTTTAAATTAGTTATGACGCAGATAATTGAGTTTATCTGTAGCGAATTTATTTTGCTGAGGCTGAGGCTTTCAGAAGGAGTTGGGTCGTGAAAAAGGTATCAGGGTTTATTCATAAACATATGTCGGCGGTAGTCATTATTTTCGCCATATTAATGAGCATAACAGTGGCGGTGTTTGCTATAAATGACACCCCGTTTTTTGACACAGACGGCGATTCGTTGCAAACCGATGTGTTGAACGATACAGATGATATATACAATGATTTTATTGGCAGCCCGACTTGGTTGATTGTGCCGAGTTTGTCATCTTTCTCACCTGATAATTCTGTATCTGTACCCGACCCGACTTATCACCGTCCAAGCAACAAAGATCATCAACCGCTTTCAGAGTGGGGTTGTGTTATAAAAATGAACCCATCGAACAAAGGTGATATTCAAGCGGCCATGATGGCAGGCTTTGACGATGGTGGAGAACTCCTACTGTTTGGTGCCGCTGATCGTTACTCAAACAACGGTAATGCTCAAATGGGTTTGTGGCTATTCCAAGAAGAAGTGGGGTGTGATTCTAGTGGTACTGGAGATTTCGTTGGTAAAAGAACGGATAGAGATGTTTTATTTATTAGTAATTTTACCAATGGGGGTACGCTATCCAACATCGAAGCTTTCTATTGGTTGGATCCCGACTATTGGCAATGTATTGATGTTGGAGGTGACGCTGTAACTTGTGCGCCTTTAAAAGAAAACGGTGACGAATGCGTGGGTGACCCTGGTGCTAACGATATATCGGAGTGTAGTGAAGACTCCCCAGCAGATGACTCGATAGAAATACCATTCATCACGGCGAACACTTGTGCTTCTCAAGGATCCTCTCCTGGATCTTTAACGGTGGACTTATGCGCTTCTACCAACATCGGCAATATGATGCCTGCGTGGCCTACAGAGTCTAATGATGGTGGTGAAGGTACTCTGGCTGACAATATGTACTTTGAAATTGCGACTAATTTTACAGGTTTGCTACCCAATGCAAGTGAAATTTGTCTTGGGTCATTTATGTTTGAAACACGTGCTTCTCAATCCCTCTCAGCTAACCTGTTTGACTATGCGTTAGGGAGCCTAAATACCTGTAGTGAATTGATTGTTATTAAAGAAACCGACCCAACACCTGATAGTACGCTCTTCGACTTTAGTGCTACCGAAGATGCTGGAACTGGTGGTGCAGCATTGCCTGGATCGCCTGATTCAACGAGCGATGATGGTTCAGCACTAGAATTTGGTGACTTAATACCAGGTACCTACAACGTGGCTGAACCTTCCTCTCTAGCAGGGTGGGATTTGGACGATATTACTTGCCGAGATGCTTCTAACGCTGTTGTTGCTTCAGATGCTAATCCGACTGCGGGGGGTGATGATATTGATGTGACGCTCGGAGTAGGTGACTCTGTTACCTGTACCTTCCACAATACAAAGCGCGGTCAGATCGTGATTGAGAAAGAGACCGTGGGTGGTTTTGGTGCCTTTACCTTCACACCCGGTGGTTTCACCATGAACGGTGGTACTACGTTGACCACCACGGCTGCTGGTGAGGTCGGTGTTGATAGTTCGACTACTGAGGTTGCCCCCGGCAATTACTCCATCAGTGAGAATGGTCCCCCCGCTGGTTGGACAGAAACCAGTGCCACT
>TARA_R110000822_G_scaffold307176_1_pt1 | contig 41275 bp, 38 predicted proteins | sample TARA_R110000822 | Tara Oceans TARA_R110000822 (sample SAMEA4397666) | marine metagenome | biome: Polar Biome; feature: [SRF] surface water layer (ENVO:00010504); material: water (ENVO:00002006), including particulate matter (ENVO:01000060) such as... | depth 5 m | reverse complement strand
TGAGAAAAGCAGCAGAGCGTCAAGGTGGCGTCGGCGGACGGTTACAACGTAGGCGGCTTTTTTTGAGCGTGAACTCAGCTCAGTTGGTCTGGCTTTGCGAAGACGCCTCTTCGAGCATCTTCTGCAATTCTCCAGATTGAAAAAGGTCGAGCGTGATGTCGCAGCCGCCGATCAGCTCACCCTTCACGTACAGCTGGGGGAAGGTCGGCCAATTCGCAAATTTCGGCAGCGCCCGATAAACCTCTTCGTCCTCATAAATATTGATGTACCCAAACGGCACGCCACAGGATTTGAGCGCGCCCACCGTGCGTGCGGAAAAACCACACTGCGGAAAATCGGGAGAACCCTTCATGTAAAGCATCACCGGGTTGTCGGTGACTTGCTGCTTGATGCGTTCGAGTGCGTCCATCTTGGCCTCGCGTGCGATATGAGTTTGATTAACGGTGCGACCTGACTGGGCCACCTGAGCACGGCCTCGCAAGGTGCGTGCCGTAAGTCATTCTGGGTCAGACAACCCTTTGCGGTGAGCGTTCATTGAGCGCTGGTCTGAGATTTGGCATGCCCCCCCGAATCGACCCGGATGCCGTGCCTCAGGCCCGCACCGCCCTTCCACGGGGCGCGATCATAGCACCGAGCGCCCCAGAAAATATGAGGCGGCGATCACAGATCATGGGCATTCAAACGAATGCGTCATCGTGCCTTGCATGGCCCTGCCGTCATCCCGCTACCAGCGACACGACCCACACTGCGAAACGCGACCCCAAAAATAAAACGGCGCCTCATGGGCGCCGTCAACACATTGATGCTTATGGTGAATTGGTCGGGGCGATAGGATTCGAACCTACGACCCCCTGCCCCCCAGGCAGGTGCGCTACCAAGCTGCGCTACGCCCCGACAAACACACCACAAGAGCCCAGATTATACCGCGCTGCCGCCGTTACCGCAGCTTTATTTCAGCGTGGTGGCTGACCCGGCAACAACCGCAGCAATGATTCCAGCTCATCCCGCAGGTGCCCGATTTCGGTCTGCCGATCCTGCCGCGCAGAAGCCGCCGGTTGGCCAGATTCGGCCAGGGCAGCGCGCTGCAGGTCGCGCAGCCGCTGGCGGGCGCCGGTGATGGTGAACCCTTCCTCATAGAGCAGGCTGCGAATCGTCCGCACCATCTGCACGTCAGCCTGCTGGTAGTAACGACGATTGCCACGGCGCTTCAGCGGCTTGAGTTGCGGAAACTCCTGCTCCCAGTACCGCAGTACGTGCGGACGCACGTCGCACAGGGTGGCTACCTCGCCGATTGCGAAATAGCGCTTGTCGGGGATCTCGGGCAGCGCTGCGGTGGGGGTTTCAAGTGCGCGCATCAACGTCCACCCTCAGTCGCAATTTTTGGCCGGGCCGAAAGGTCACCACGCGTCGCGCGGAGATGGGAATCTCTTCGCCGGTTTTGGGGTTGCGACCGGGACGGCTGTTCTTGGTGCGCAGTTCGAAATTGCCGAAGCCTGAGAGTTTGACCTCATCCCCCTTTTCGAGACAGTTGCGCAGGGTCTCGAAGAACAGGTCAACAAATTCCTTGGCCTCTCGCTTGTTGAGGCCAAGATCATCGAACAACGCTTCGGCAAGTTCAGCTTTTGTCAGTGCCACCGCGTTCCCCGTGTGGTCAGGCACGAACCGTTGCTTGGCATTGAACCTTCCATTGTTCCAGAAGCGCCGCCACGCATTGGTCGATTTCTTCAGTTTTCAGCGTGCGTGAATAGTCGTTGAAAATCAAACCGATCGCAACACTTTTGAAGCCCTCGCCCACAGACTCGCCGCGGTAAAGATCGAACACTTTCACATCGACCAGTGGAATGTCGGCATGCGCGCGCGCGCAATCAACCAAGGCCTGCACCGGCAAGGTCTCGGCAACCACCAGGGCCAGGTCGCGCCGGCTCGACGGATACTCCGACAGCGCCTGGGCACGCGGAACGCCCCGCTCGCGCACGGCACCGGCACTGACTTCGAACAAGAGAACGGCCTCGGGCAGGTCCAGGGCCTGTTGCTGCGCCGGATGGATGCGGCCCGCCCAGCCCACCGGACGATCACCCAGACGCAACTGCGCCGACTGCCCCGGATGCAGCGCCGGATGTGCGGTGGCGACGTAGGTCAGTTGCGCGGCCAAGGGCCCGAACAGCGCTTCCAGATCCGACTTAAGGTCAAAGAAATCGACGGGGCGATCGGGCTGGTCCCATTGCTCGGTTGCGGCCGTGCCGCTCAGCAATCCGCCGATGACTTCGTGCTCCTCGAAGCCCTCCGCGGCGGCCGCGAAACAGACCCCGACCTCGAACAGCCGTTGCCGCAAGGCCTGGCGTTGCCCATTGAGGCGATAGGTTTGCAGCAGGCCAGGCCAGAGGCTGGCGCGCAGCTCGCCCAGCGTTTCGGCAATGGGATTGTCGACCGCAACGCGGGCGGCATTCGGCATCAGGCCCGCCTGGGTGCCGGCGTCGGTAAAGGCCAGGGTGACCACTTCTTGCCAGCCCCGCGCCACCAGCACGTCCCGCACCCGGTTCAAGGGCTGCATACGCTCGGGCAGCGGCGCCGGCGCCAGCGCGGCGGCATAGGGCTGCGCTGCGATCTGGTCGTAGCCCATCAGCCGGGCGATCTCTTCGATCAGGTCCACTTCCAGCCGCAGATCGGTGCGGTGGCTGGGCACCTTGACCTGCCAACTGCCCCCCCGCTCGTGACGCAGGGTCATGCCCAGGCGGCCGAGCAAGGCTTCGATCTGCTTCGGCGGCACAGCGATCCCCAGCAAGCGGTCGATGCGCGTCTGTCGCAGATTGAGGCCGGTCAGCTCGGGCTGGTGACGGCCGGCCTGGGTGATGGGATGCACCTCACCGCCGCAGATCTGCACGATGAGCTGGCTTGCGCGGTCCAGCGCGATGCGCTGCAACGCCGGGTCGACACCGCGCTCGAACCGGTGTGAAGAGTCGGAGTGCAGCTTGTGACGCCGCGCCGTGCCCGCCACCGCAGGCGGTGAAAACAGTGCCGACTCCAGAAAAATGGCGTCGGTCTCGCGCGCGACGGAAGACGCCTTGCCGCCCATGACGCCCGCCAGTGCGATGGGGCCCGATTCATCGGCAATCACCAGCTCCTCGTTGGCCAGCGCAACGGTCTGGTCGTTGAGCAGGGTCAGCGACTCGGTCGCTGTGGCGCGGCGCACCGTCACCCCGCCCTGCAGCTTGGCGAGGTCGAAGGCGTGCATGGGCTGACCCAGTTCCATCATCACGAAGTTGGTGATGTCGACAATGGGGTGGATGCAGCGAATGCCGCTGCGACGCAGGCGCTCGCGCATCCAGTCGGGCGTGCGCCGCCCCGGCTTCAGGCGCGTGATCATGCGTCCCGCATACAGCGGGCAGGCCTCGGCGTCGGCCACATCGACCTTGAGCACCTTGTCGCCGACCACCACGGCGGGCGGCAGGCTGGGGCGCCGCATGGGAATGTCGGTGAGCGCCGAGACTTCGCGGGCCAGCCCCAAAACCGACAGGCAGTCGCCGCGATTGGGCGTCAGTTCCAGCACCAGCACCACGTCGTCGAGGGCCAGATGATCGGCCACCGCCGCGCCGGGCCGGGCGGTTTCGTCGAGTTCGAGCAGGCCATCAGCCTTGTCGACCAAGCCCAGCTCCTCGGCCGAGCAGAGCATGCCGGCGCTGTCCACCCCACGCAGTGTCGCCTGGGTGATGGTCATGCCATTGGGCAACACCGCGCCCACGGTTGCACAGGGCACGCGAATCCCGACCCGCGCATTGCTGGCACCGCAGACGATGCTCAAGGCGGCGGCCTGGCCAATATCAACCGTGCACACCTGCAACCGATCGGCCTGCGGGTGCGGCACTGCGGCGGTGATCTGCCCGACCACGACGCCGGAGAGGCGCGTGTCGCCCTGGGGCAGCACTTCACTTTCCAGCCCGGCGAGCGTCAGTCGGGTGGCCAGGTCTGCGGGCGCCTCATCGAACGCCACCCATTCACGCAGCCAGTTCAGACTCAGTTTCATGATTCAGATACTCGTGACATCGACCCGCGCGGACCGCGTCCGCACCGGCAAACTTAGTGGAATTGGGCAAGAAACCGCAGGTCGTTGGCGAAAAACTGGCGAAGGTCGTTCACGCCATAACGGAGCATTGCGAAGCGCTCCACCCCAAGGCCGAAGGCGAATCCGGTATAGCGCTCAGGGTCGAGCGACACGGCCTCGAACACCTTGGGATGCACCATGCCGCAGCCCAGAACTTCCAGCCAGCGACCCTGCTCGTCGAGAATATCGACCTCGGCCGAGGGCTCGGTAAACGGGAAGTAGCTGGGCCGGAAGCGAACCGTCACTTCACGCTCGAAGAAGCGGGCCAGAAAACGCTTCAGCTCGTGCTGCAGGTCGGCAAACGACACATTTTCGGCCACGTACAGCCCTTCGACCTGATGAAACATCGGGCTGTGTGTGCGATCCGAATCGCAGCGGTACACGCGTCCCGGCGCAATCACGCGCACCGGTGGCGCGCCGCCCCCGGCCAGCAAGGCTTCCAACGTGCGGATCTGCACCGGGCTGGTGTGGGTGCGCAGCACCTTGGCGCCGTTGCCGACATAAAAGGTGTCGTGCATGGCACGCGCCGGATGGAACTCCGGAATGTTGAGCGCCGAGAAGTTGTGGAAATCATCCTCGATCTCGGGCCCTTCAACGGTCGAGAAGCCCAGATCGTTGAACAGTCGTTCGATGCGCTGCACGGTGCGGGTAATGGGGTGTAGACCACCTGCCCGCTCTCCACGGGCCGGCAGGCTGACGTCGATGCGCTCGGCGGCCAGGCGCGCTTCCAGCGCTGCCGCCGCCAGGGTCGTCTGGCGGGACTCGATCCGCTCGGTCACCGCCTGCTTGATGCGGTTGACCTTTTCACCAAAGGCCTTCTTCTCGTAACCGGTCAGCTGCGCCAGCTGCTTGAGCTGCTCGGTGATGCGCCCCTTCTTGCCCAGCCACTCGACGCGGCACTGCTCCAGTGCGCGCAAGTCGACCGCATCCGCGATGGACCGCTCGGCGGCCTGCTGCAGCGTATCCAGAGATTCGTTCATTCCCCAAACTCCATGCGTGACGCCCCGCGTCGATCGCCAACGAAAAAGGGTGGCTGAACCAGCCACCCTTTTGACCTAACACAACCCGGTTGAGACAGCTACGACGGGCCGGTGACCGCCGTGCCGCTCAACCTTGCGGCTTCAAGCGATGGCGGCTTTGGCCTGCTCGACGAGCTTGGCGAACGCCGGCTTGTCATGCACAGCCAAGTCGGCCAGCACCTTGCGGTCGAGCTCGATGTTGGCCTTGCTCAAGCCATGAATGAAGCGGCTGTAGCTCAGACCATTTTCGACACTGGCCGCACCGATGCGGACGATCCACAGGGAGCGGAACTCGCGCTTCTTGACGCGACGGTCACGATAGGCGTACTGCCCTGCCTTGATGACCGCCTGCTTGGCCACGCGGAACACGCGTGAGCGAGCGCCGTAATAACCTTTCGCCTTGTTGAGGACTTTCTTGTGGCGCGCACGCGCCGTGACACCACGTTTGACTCTTGCCATTGAATATTCTCCTCAGTGATCAGGCGTAGGGCAGCATTTGCCGCACTTCACGAACGTCCACCGCAGCCACCTGCGAGGTGCCGCGAAGCTGACGAATCCGCTTGGCCGATTTCTTGGTGAGAATGTGGCGCTTGTACGCCTGGCCGCGCTTGAAGCCGCCTTTGCCGGTTTTGGCAAAACGCTTCGCCGCGCTCTTGATCGTTTTGATCTTGGGCATGGGTAAAACTCCTTTATGACGTAAACCGGCTTCGCATCCCGCCCCCGGGAGCTGGCCGAGCCTTCCAAACCATTCGGAAGGGCTTCTTTGTGTGTGCGCAGCGCCTGCTGGCGTCTGCACTCAACCCGTACCGCTTGCCGCTTGCTACCCACCGCAACAGGCCACGGGGGCCTGTTTCAACACACTGTTGCGACCCGGGTCAGCGGCGCCGGGGCGCCAGCATCATCACCGCCTGACGGCCTTCCATGCGCGGAAAGGACTCAACGCTGGCAATGTCATCCACGTCAGTGCGAATGCGCTCCATCAACTGCTGCCCGAGTTCCTGGTGCGCCATTTCGCGCCCGCGGAATCGCAAGGTCACCTTGATCTTGTCGCCTTCGTCCAGAAACCCGCGCATCTGCCGCATCTTGTTCTGGTAGTCGCCGATATCGGTCCCGGGCCGGAACTTGATCTCCTTGACCTGGGTGATTTTCTGCTTCTTTTTGGCGGCATGTGCGGCTTTGTCCTTTTGATAAAGGTACTTGCCGTAATCCATGATCTTGCAGACGGGCGGTTCGGCGTTGGGGGAAATTTCCACCAGATCCATGCCGTTTTCTTCTGCCCGCACAATGGCATCGCGCGTCAACATGATGCCAACCTGCTCGCCGTCTTCTGCAATTACCCGTACACGCGGCGCGGTGATCTCCCCGTTGCGCCGGTCATCACGATCTTGAGCGATGTTCAAATCCTCTTCGTTTTGGTTCAACAGTGACCCAAGGTCACCATCACATTGCACCCGAAAGGGCGCGAACAACGCGTGAGTGTAAGGGAGTGGCGGGCGGGACTCAATATGCGAGCGCGTCAAAGTCGCCCTTGTGTCGGCCCCCGCAACCGAAAAACAGGCCGCCGCAACGGCCCGCTTTCATCGTCGTCCGGAATCAGGGGGCTTCGGCGCGCAGCGCTTCGGCCTGAATGCGCAGCTTCACCTCGCCCAGGGGGCCATCGGCGTACTTGTCCATTCCAAACGCGGCACGGTTGAACTGACCCACCGCATCGGCGCCGCAGACTTCGCGCTTGAGCAAGGGATGCTCAATGCACTTGAAACTGACAATCTGCAGCTTCAGCGGCTGGGTGTTGCCCAACAGCGTCATTTGCCCGTCGACACCGCTGGGCACGCCATCGGCAAAGGTGATCTTGCCGGTATAGGTGATGGTGGGGTGCTCGGCGACATTGAAAAAGTCCTCGCTCAAGGCGTGCTCATTCATCTTGTCGTGGCCAAAATCGACGCTGGCTGCATCCAGGGTGAGGTCGACCGTGCCGGTCTGCGCTTCGCGATCGAGAACCACTTTGCCCTCGCGGCTGTTGACCTTGCCACGCCACCACGAAATACCCATGTGCGGGGCCTCGAAGGACGGATAGGTGTGCGACGGATCGATGGTGTAGGTGACCGGTGCCGCGTTGGCCAGCGACACGCCAAGTCCCAAGGACACGGCGGTGAGGGTGGCGATGGATGCAATCTTCATGAATGACTCCCGTTGATCAAGCAAGGCGCGACGCTCAAGGCGCCGCGTGGGGTTGAAAAATACTGAACGTGACCAGCACGGTGTCGTCGATGACCCCGTCCCAGCCACTGCTGCCAATGTCAAAATCCTGCCGCTTGAGCGGCCACGCACCGCTGAAACGACGGCCGCCGTCGACGTCGGCCACCGTCACATCAGTGCTCAGATCGACCGTCTTGCCCTTGAGTTCGAGCGTGCCCGTGACCTCGTAGCGCGCACCGCCGAGCGGCTTCAGCCCCTTGGCGGTGAACACGGCTTCGGGGTGGCGCTGGCTGTCCAGCCACTCGGTCTTGGCCACTTCCTTGTTGAAGTCGCGCATGCCCAGGTCGAAGGTGGTGGTGTCGATTACCAGTCGCGCCGCACCACGTTCGGGTGCCGCAGGATCGAACTGCACCGTGCCCGACACGGACCTGAATTCGCCTTCCACCGGCACGCCCATCTGCCGAATCGTTGCGGTCAACTGGCTCTTGGCCACGTCAATCTTGACCGGCCCCGCCGCATGGCCCGCCCCGGCAAGCGCGCCGATCAATGCGGCGCAAAAACCTGCCGCCACCCATGTCTTCCACAAATTCATCGGCGACTCCAGTACGGCCGCATACGCGTCAGCAGGCCGTCGCGCAGGCGGTAGTGATGATGCAGGGCCACAGCCACGTGCCCCAGCACCAGCACCAGCAGCCCTTTGTTCAAGCCGCCATGGACGGCGTAGAGCAGATCGGCCGTTGCCTCGCGGGGGTCCAGCAGATCGGGCAGCGGCAGTACGCCCAGCCAGACCGTCTGGATGCCTGCGGCTGACGAGTACAGCCAGCCGCTGATCGGGATGACCACCATCAGCGCATAAAGCGCCAAGTGCCCCGCCGATGCGGCACGCCGCTGCCAATCGGGCGTGGTGGCGGGCAGCGGCGGCGGGCGATGCGTCAGGCGCCAGACGATGCGCACCACCACCAGCGCGAAGATGCTCACGCCCGTCCATTTATGCCAGCTGATCAGCTTGAGCTTGAACGGCGAGAACGCCATGTCCTCCAGCAGCGTTCCGGCGGCGAAGGCCCCCACGATCATCAGCGCGATCGCCCAGTGCAAGGCAATCGCCACGCGCGAATAGCGCGGCGCGGCAGGCTGTGGAGGCGTGTTGGGGATCATCACGGCAGGCTCTTGATGCGCGGCGCCCTTGTCAAGACGGGGCAGATGAATTGGGTTTTGGCCCCCCGATTTTGCCCTGTTGGCGCTCGATGAGCGCGCAGATGGCCGGCAAGGGCTGTGATGAACTCAGGCAGGCAAAAAAAATCACACCGCCCGATCCAGCCCCGGCCCGGCCGTCCATGGCCGGGCGTTCGGGACCGCAGCGAGTGCCACCGGCACTCGCTGCGGTCCCTCACCCCTGCGGGAGTTTCATGGTGTAGCGGCAGATCGCCGGGCAAACGAAGATCGCGCCCAGCATGTTGGCGAAGAACGCAAACATCAGCAGCACGCCCATGTCGGCCTGGAACTGCAGGCCCGACAGCAACCAGGTCGACACCGACCCGGTGAGCACGAGGCCAGTGAAGATGACCGGCTTGCCGGTCATGCGCAGCGTCTCGTAGTACGCCTCGGTGAGGCTCTTGCCCTTGCGCACGAACTCTTCGATGGTCGAGTAGATGTAGATTCCGTAGTCGATGCCAATGCCCACGGCCAGGGCCGCAACCGGCAGCGTGGCCACCTTCATGCCGATGTCGGTTAGCGCCATCAACCCGTAAATGAGCTGTGACACCACCACCAGCGGCAGCAGGATCGACAGCACGCCCGCCAGGTTGCGGAACGAAATGAACAGAAACACCACGATCACCAGATAGACGAACAGCACCACCTGAATTTCCTTGTCCTTCACCACCTCGTTGGTGGCGGCCATGACGCCCACGTTGGCCGTGGCCAGCGCGAAATTGACCGGGCAGTCGGTGGTCATGCTCTTCCAGGTTTCGACGGCGACAATTTCGTCCTCGCGCAGCGATTGCACCTTCGGATCGGCATCGATCTCGGCATCGGTCGCGCCGCCCGCCCGCATCTTCTCGGTGAGGCGCCGCAAGTCCAGTCGCAGATTGCCGAACTCGCGGCGTTTGGCGGTGCGGGCTTCGCAATCGGCGGCGCTGGCTTCGGGGTGGTCTTCGTAATACTCGGCCGCGTTGCGGGCGTTGAAGTCCTTCACCGCGTCGGTGGTGCGCGTGATGGTCGTGGCCTTGTGATCGGCCATGAACAGGAACACCGCCATTGCCGAGCAATCGGGGTTCAACAGGCCCGAGGTGGTGGGAATCGGCGTGATGGCCTGCACCATCACGTACTGGTTGCGCGGCAGAATGTGATGCTTGGGCGAGGCCTCGTTGAACGCCGCCGTGACCTGCTTCGCCGCCCACGGCAATGACACGTACGACTGCACGCCCTCGACGTTCTGCAGGGTCCAGGAAAATCGGTCGATCTGCGACATCACGTCATGACGGATGCACGCATCCGGTGAGGTCTCGGCGATCACCTTGAGAATGTCGGTGCCGATGGCGAAATTATCGACCACCGCCGCAGTGTCCTGGTTGTAACGTGAGTCGGGCCGCAGTTCGGGCACGCCGGCCTGGGCGTCACCGTAGATCATGTCCTTGCCTTTCCATGACGCCCAGCCAAAGGCTGATGCAGCCAGCAGAATGACGATCGCCGCCGGCACCGGCCGGGTCACAACCGTCATCGCCCGGAAAACCGGATTGAGCGCCGCCTCGCGCGCCCCCTGCTTCTGCAGGAAGGCATCGACGTCGCTGACCGAGATATAGGTCAGCCAGATCGGCATCAAGATCTTGTTGGTGATGATGATTGCGACCATGCCGTAAGTGGCGTTGATCGCCATCTCGCGGATCACGTCGATGGGGATCAGCGCAATGGTCAGGAAACCGGCGGCGTCGGTGATCAGCGCGGTCGTGCCGGGAATGGCCAGACGCCGGAAGGTTTCCAGCGAGGCGTCATGGCTGTTCTTGCCGGTGGCAAGCTCTGACACCCAGCTGCTGGTGTACTGCACACCGTGCGAGACCGACACCGACAGGATGAGAAACGGCACCAGAATCGCGAAGGGGTCCAGCCCGAAGCCGGTCAGCGTGAGCAGGCCGAATTCCCAGATCACCGCCACGAATGAGCACACCAACGGCAGCCACGACAGCTTGAAACTGCCGAGGTAGACAATCAGCAGAATGAACGTCAGCGCCAGCGCGACGAAGAAGAAGAGGACCACCTCCATCGCCGCATCAGTGACATCGCCGATGACCTTGGCGAAGCCGAGGATATGCACCTCGATCTCGTCATCCTCGAACTGGCGGATGGTCTCTTCGAGCTGCTGCGCCACCGCGCGGTAATCGAGTTTTTCGCCGGTCACCGGATCGGTTTCCAGCAGCTCGGCAAAAATCATCGCGCCGCGCTGGTCCACCGTCGTGTAGCGACCGATGATGCCGGCCTTGCCGACGTTCTCGCGAATGATGTCGAAGTATTCCTGGGTCGGCTGATACTCGGCCGGGATGACATTGCCGCCCCTGAATCCGCCTTCAACCACCTCGATGAACCGCACGTCGGGCGTGAACAACGACGACACCCGCGAACGGTCCACGCCCGGCAGGAAAAACACTTCGTCGGTGGCGGCCTTGAGCTTGTCGAGAAATTTCTCGTTGTAGATGTTGCCGTCTTTCTGGATCAGCGCCACCAGCACGGTATTGGCGCCGCCGAACTCCGCCTCGTAGTGCTTGTAGATCTCCATGTACGGGTGATCCAGCGGAATCGACTTGTCGAATCCGGCATCGACCCGGGTGCCCGAGGCGAACCAGGCGAACATCAAGGTCAACGCCACGAGGATGACGAGATTGATCTTGCGCGGCCCGTAGATCAGGGGCTCGACGACCTTGAGGATCTTGTCTTGAAGGCTGCCGGCTTCAACGGTCGATGGCGCTGCCATGGCTCCGCTCCTAAAGGGTTCGTTGGATCAACGTTCGGACAGCGTCAGCGGCGCACGTTGCACGCCGGACTCGCCAACGGCAAGCAGGCCGTCGCCAAACCCGATGACCGCCGACAGCGGCGTGCCACGCGCCGATCGAAAATGCTGGATCTGCCGGCCCTCAACGAGGGTGACCACGCCATTGAGCCCGACCATCACCGTGCGGCCATCGTCGAGGCGGGCGCTGCCGAACATGGTCGCCACATTGTCATTCTCGATCGGCTGCCAGGCGTCTGCGCCGCGCTGATTGAGCGGGTCACGGTTGGTGTAAAGCGTGCCGCGCAGGCCGTGGATCATGACGCCGGGTCCGCCGGTGCCCACCGCCCCGAAAAACGAACTTTCGTAGGGCGACTCCAGGCGAATCCAGGTCTTGCCTTTATCTGGGGAGATGGCCAACAGGCCCATCTCGCCGGCAACGAACAGGCTGCCGTCGTCGAGTCGGGTAATGCTGTTGAGGTGGAACTCGTCTTCCAGCACCTCGGGGGCGTTCACCTTGGTCCAGGTGGCACCGCCATCATCGGTGCGGCGCATCATGCCGTACGACCCGACCACAATCGCGCTGTCGGCGTCGAGCACCAGCAGATCAAGAAACGGCCGCTGCAGCTCGGGCTCGAAATTCTGCAACGCCCAGGTCGCCCCGCCGTCTACCGTGCGCAGAATGACCGCGTCGTGGCCCACCGCCCAACCGGCCTCGCCACCTTTGGCGAATTGCACGGCCGTCAGCGCCGAGCGCACCGGCGCTTCAACCTGTGCCCAGACATTGCCGTCCGCCGAGACCAGAATGTGTCCGCGGTCACCGACCGCCACCAGGCGCTGGCCGGTGTTGGTGACATCCAGCAGCAGCGACTGCGGCGCCAGGGGCTGAATCTCGGCCGGACGCGGTCGAATCGGGGCGGCGTCTTCGTCCTGCGCCATCGCCGGAGGCGCTGCCCAGCTGGCGGCAAATGCCACCATCAGCCATCCGATTCGACGTTTCATCACGATCCTCCCCGCTAGATGAGGCGGTGGTTCCGCCCTGGTCTTGATCTCGACACCGGCCGCGCGGACCGCGCAGCAGCGCATCAGTGTAGGCATGGCCCGCGCCGAATTGCTTGACCGTGGCGACAGGCGGCGACGCGACGCCGCGCAGGGGCGGTTGCCGGCGCAAAAGGCCCGCCGCACCACCGAGCGGCCGCAGTGGTCAAGGCGCCGCCGTTCGCCAGATCAGGCTCGCCATTCGGCCGCACCGTCCGTCGCGCCGAAACGAGAACCAGCGCGAGGCGTCGGTCACCGTGCAGGCCCCGCTGTCGCGGATGTGGGCGATCCCCAGACCCGTCAATCGCTGCCGCGCCAGTTCGGCCAGATCGGCCAGGTGATGCCCGGCGCGCCACGAGGGTTTGAACGCCGCCGCGGCGCCAGCATCGACCGCGACAAACGCGGCGCGCACCTCGGGCCCCACCTCAAAGGCCGAGGGGCCGATGCGCGGGCCCAGCCAGGCGCTGAGCCTCTGGGGTGGCAGCGGCAATTGCGAAACGGTGGCTTCGAGCACGCCGGCCACCAGCCCCCGCCAACCGGCGTGGGCGGCCGCGACCACGGTGCCGTCATCGCTCCACAACAGCACCGGCAAGCAATCTGCCGTCATCACCGCGCAGGCGACGCCATCGTGCGAGGTCCACAGCGCGTCGGCTTCAACGCGGGCAGAAGCGGGTGCTTGCACCACCTGGGTTCCGTGCACCTGGGTCAGCCACTGGACCTGCCGTAAGCCGGGCTGCGCCGACAGCAGCCGGGCACGGTGGTTCGCGACAGCGTTGGCAGGGGCGCCCACATGGGTCGCCAGGTTGAAGCCCCAGCCCTCACCGCCCCGCAAGGTCTGGCACAGGTGTACGCCGGGCGGCAATGCCAGCGGCGGATGCCAGAACAGTTCTGGCAACACCTGCGGCTCACTCATCCCGGGGATCGAGCTCGATCAAGGCCGCCAGCAACCCCTGCATGTCTGCGGGCGGTGCGCGGCTCCAGACCACATCCTGGCCCGACCGCGGATGCACGAAGCCCAGCGTTCGGGCGTGCAGGGCCTGTCGATCGAACGCCGCCAGACGGTCACGCAAGGCCTCGTCCAGCCCACCACCGCGGACCCGGTGGGCGCCGTAGGTCAAGTCTCCCACCAGCGGATGCCGGATGTGCGCGAAGTGCACGCGAATCTGGTGGGTGCGTCCGGTCTCCAGCTGCACGCGCACGTGACTGTGATGCCCGAAGTGCTGCTCAACGCGGTAGTGCGTCACCGCCTCGCGACCGCCCCGCGGCACCACCGCCATTTTGGTGCGTTCACGCGGGTGGCGGCCAATCGGCGCATCGATGGTGCCGCCGGCGATCAGCGGCCCCTGGGTGATGGCGTCGTACTCCCGCTGCACGCTGCGCGCGGCCAGCTGGTCCACCAGCGACGCGTGCGCCTCAAGCGTGAGGGCAACCATCAACAGGCCGCTGGTGTCCTTGTCGAGCCGGTGCACGATGCCTGCACGCGGAATCGCGTTGGTCTGGGGAAAGTGATGCAGCAGCGCATTCTGCAGCGTGCCATCACGCTGACCGGCGCCCGGATGGACGGTCAGTCCGGGCGGTTTGTAGATCACCGCCACGTCCGCATCGGCGTGCACGATCTCCAGCGGCAGGTCTTGCGGTGTTACCCGGTGATCGGGTAGTGGCACGGCATCGAGTTCGATCACGCCGCCCTCGGCCACCGGTTCGCGTGAGCGCGTCAACACCGCGCCATCCACCTTCACCCGGCCCTCGCCGATCCACTGCTGCAACCGCGCACGCGAGTACTGATCGAACAATTTGGCGCAGACCACATCCAGTCGCAGTCCGGCGTACTCGGCCGTGACCTCGGCGCTGAGTGCGTCATCGTCGGCATCGACGGTCACTTCGGGGTCAGGCGTGGTCATTGGCTATACTTGTCGATCGACCGCGGCTGCTCACACCAGATGGCTTCCATGACTTCCTGCCTGCAACGCTTAATAGTGATTTCAACGCTCATCCTGATGAGTGCCTGTGCTTCGACGCCAGATGACCAAGACGATCCGGTCCTCCTGCCGTCCAACCCGATCGGCGGCTTGGGGGAACAGACGCTGAGCGAACGCGAACAGCGACTGTCGGTCGATCAATTGTATCGGGCTGCACGCCGGGCGCTCGATAATGGCGATTTCAACACCGCGCTGGCGCGCTACGAACGCCTGATCGGGGAGTTCCCGTTCTCGGCCTATTCCACCCAGGCGGCGCTGGAGCAGATTTACGCCCTGTATCGCAGCTTCAACCCGGACACGGCCATCGCGGCGGCTGATCGCTTCGTGCGCGACCATCCGCGCCATCCCGCCAACGACTACGTGCAATACCTGCGCGGGCTGATCAACGAAGGTCGCGGAGAAGGTTTTTTGACCAGCCTTGGCTACGACAGCACCCAGGACGACGTCGGCTTTGCGCGGCGCGCCTTCGACGATTACGCCGTGCTCATTCAGCGTTATCCCGACAGCATCTACAACGGTGATGCCCGCCAGCGGATGATCGCCTTGCGCAACCGCATCGCGGCCCATGAGATGCACGCACTGCGCTTCTACATGGAACGCAACGCCTACCTCGCCGCCGCGAAACGCGCCGAACACATTGTCGCCACCTACCCCGGCACCCCTGCCGTGCCCGAGGCACTGGCCTTGATGGAACGCGCCCAGCGCACCTTGGGACTGACCGACCAGGCCATCGCGACTGAGCGGCTGCTGCGGGGCAACAATCTGCCGACCGCTGCCGACCTCGGTGAGGCCCAGGTCGAGCAAGGCTGGTTCGCACGGGTCGGCACCCGCATTGGCAGCTGGTTCGGCTTGAGCGATGGCGATGCAGAGACCGATTCAGTCGGTGACGAGACCAGCTGAGCCGCATCGCGCACGCGTCACTGAAGACGCTTCCCTGCTGGCACCTTCTTCTCCGCGGCAGGCGCCGAGGCCGCGCGGCTGAGGCTCAGGCGCGCAACGCCGTGATCCCGCACACCGCAGTCGCGCGCTGACGGGGCCTCACTCGGCGGCGGTGAGCGGCGGGGCCTTGGCCCAGACCTTGGCGACCCGCGCATCGCGCCCGCAACTGAACCGGTAGTACTTGTACCGCAGGCTGTTGCGTTCGGCGTAGTCCTGATGCCCTTCTTCGGCTTTGTAGAACGGGGCGGCCGGTAAAATTTCGGTTGCAACCGGCCCCGGCAACCACCCGCTGGCCTCCAGGGCGGCCTTGCTCTGCGTCGCGATCTTTTCCTGGGTTGCGTCAAGGGCAAAGATGGCGGGGCGATATTGCGGGCCACGGTCACAGAACTGTCCGCCCCCGTCGGTGGGGTCGATGTTGCGCCAGAACACCTGCAGTAATTCGGCAAAACTGAGGTGCTGCGGGTTGAACCGCACCTCGACGACTTCCAGGTGCCCGGTGTTGCCGCTGGACACGTCCTTGTAGTTGGCGGTTTTCGCCGCACCGCCGGCGTAACCCGACACCACAGACGTCACGCCCGGCAGGTCTTCCAGGTCATGTTCGATGCACCAGAAGCAGCCGCCGGCCAGCACCGCCACGCCCTGTTGTTCCTGCGCCCCAGAGTGGGGTGCGCTGCCGAGCAGCACGACGGCAAGCCACAGCCCCTTAAGTGCATTGGCCGGACTCATGCCTGCCACTCCGGCAATGCCTCGCCCTGGGGCACGAACCGCAGTGCCACGCCATTGTTGCAGTAGCGCAGACCCGTCGGCTCCGGGCCGTCCTCGAAGACGTGGCCCTGATGCCCCTTGCAGCGTATGCAGTGGTATTCAGTGCGCGGCAGCACCAGCTTGAAATCGCGCTGCGTGCCGACACTGCCCGCCATCGACTGCCAGAAACTGGGCCAACCGGTACCGCTGTCGAACTTGTGGGCCGAGTCGAACAGCGGCAGATAGCAGGCCGCACAAATGAACTGACCTTTGCGCTTTTCCCCGTCCAGGGGGCTGGAGCCGGGGCGCTCGGTATCGTGCTCGAACAGCACCGCATAGGCCTCTGCCGACAGACGCTTTTTCCACGCGGCGGCGTCCAGATCGTAAGGCGGCTCGGCCCCCTTGGCCACCGGTCCGGCCGCCACGGAACAGGCCCATGGAAACCCCGCACCGATTACGGTCAGCCCACCAAGACCGCACAGCACATGACGACGTTGCATAACCACCCTCCTTGATCCAGTTCGCACGTCAGACTCTACGCGGCAACACGCGTTCCGGATGGGGCATGTCCGGTCGTCGCAAAAACAGGTCGCTGCGTCCTGCCAGAAAAACCTGCAACCACCGCCCAAACAGAAAAAGCCACGGCGACTGCCGTGGCTTTTTCGAACCCGCGAGGCGCACTCAGTGCTTGTTGCGCACTTCGTTGACCTTGTCCTTGACGGCTTCAACGCCCGCCTTGACGTGGTCTTTCACGTCTTCGATCTTTTCCTTGACCTCGCCTTTCAGGCGATCGGCCTTGCCTTCGGCTTCCTGCACACGGCCCTTCGCCTCCATCTCTTCACTGCCGACAAAGTTGCCGACCTTTGCACGAACCGAACCGGCGACTTCCTTGGCATGGCCCTTGGCCTGATCGGCCTTGCCGCTGTTGGCGACATCGTCAACGGCGTCTTTGGCTTGATCCTTGGTGGTGTTGGATGACATGCATACCTCCTTGGCTGAAATCGAAAATGAGAGTTCGCTAACCCTCGATGGAAGTTCCTGAGAACTTGCGACTACGTATTCTCCAGACAGGGCCTGACGGGCGGCTGAAGCCCGTTTCAGGCTGCGTGCACGATCGCCTGCTCGCGCAGCTTGCGCAGTTCGTCGCGCAGCTTGGCGGCCTTCTCGAATTCCAGATTCAGCGCCGCCTGTTTCATCTCCTTTTCCAGCTTGCCGATTTTCTTGGCGATCAGCTCCGGCGGCATCAGCACGTCGTAGCGGGCCTTGGCCTCGGCGGCTTTCAGCGCCACGGCGGTGTCCTCGTAGCCGAGCCGCATCACGTCTTGCACGCGCTTGACGATTCCCCTGGGCGTGATGCCGTGTGCCAGGTTGAACGCCACCTGCTTCTCGCGGCGACGATGGGTTTCATCGATGGCGCGCTGCATCGAGCCGGTGACGCGGTCGGCATACAGAATCGCCCGGCCGGTGAGGTGCCGCGCGGCGCGGCCGATGGTCTGGATCAATGAGCGCTCGGAGCGCAGGAAGCCCTCCTTGTCGGCATCGAGTATCGCCACCAGTGACACCTCGGGAATGTCCAGACCTTCACGCAGCAGGTTGATGCCGACCAGCACGTCGAACACGCCGAGGCGCAGATCGCGGACGATTTCGGCGCGCTCCACGGTGTCCACGTCGGAGTGCATGTAGCGCACGCGCACGCCGTTTTCATTGAGATAGTCGGTCAGGTCTTCGGCCATGCGCTTGGTGAGCACCGTGATCAGCACGCGCTCCTGACGGTCGGCGCGCAGCCTGATCTCGCCCAGCACGTCATCGACCTGAGAGCCCGCCGGCCGGATCTCGATCTCGGGGTCAACCAGCCCGGTGGGACGCACCACCTGCTCGGCGATCGCGCCTTGCGAGTGATTGATCTCGTACGGTCCCGGCGTGGCCGAGACGTGAATGGTCTGCGGGCAAATTTTCTCGAACTCTTCGAACTTCAGCGGGCGGTTGTCCAGCGCCGAGGGCAGGCGAAAGCCGAACTCCACCAGTGTTTCCTTGCGGCTGCGATCGCCTTTGTACATGGCGCCAATCTGCGGCACGGTGACGTGGCTTTCGTCCAGCACCACCAGCGCATCCGGCGGCAGGTAGTCGAACAGCGTCGGCGGCGGCTGGCCGGCCCCGCGTCCCGACAGATACCGCGAATAGTTTTCGACGCCCTTGCAGTAGCCGATCTCCTGAATCATCTCCAGATCAAACTGCGTGCGCTGCTCGATGCGCTGTGCCTCGATCAGCTTGCCGACCTGCTGAAAATGCTTGATGCGCGTCTGCAACTCCACGCGTATCGACTCGATCATGCCCAGCGTGCGTTCACGCGGCGTCACGTAGTGGCTTTTGGGGAAGATGGTCAGCCTTGGCACCTTGCGCTTCACTTCGCCGGTGAGCGGATCGAAGAAGCTCAGCTGCTCGATCTCGTCGTCGAACAATTCGACCCGCACGGCTTCGTCATCGGATTCGGCAGGGTGAATGTCGATGATCTCGCCCCGCACCCGGTACGTGCCGCGTTCCAGCGCCACCTCGTTGCGGCTGTACTGCATGGCGGTGAGCTGCTTGATCAGATCGCGCTGCGGCAGCCGCTCGCCCTTGATCAGGTGCAGCACCATCTGGAAGTAGGCATCGGGATCACCCAGGCCGTAAATGGCCGACACGCTGGCGATGATGATCGCGTCCTTGCGGGTGATCAGCGCCTTGGTGGCCGACAGCCGCATCTGCTCGATGTGCTCGTTGATCGCCGAATCTTTCTCGATGTACGTGTCGGACGACGGCACGTAAGCCTCGGGCTGGTAGTAGTCGTAGTAGCTGACGAAATACTCCACCGCGTTGTTTGGAAAAAATTCCTTGAACTCGCCATAAAGCTGCCCGGCCAGGGTTTTGTTGGGCGCCATGATCAGCGTTGGCCGCTGCACCTGGGCAATGACATTGGCGATGGTGAAGGTCTTGCCCGAGCCGGTGACGCCCAGCAGGGTCTGGTGCGGCAGCCCGTCGTTGAGCCCCTCCACCAGCTGCGTGATCGCGGTGGGCTGGTCGCCGGCAGGGCCCCAGTCAGACTTGAGGTGAAACGCCTCTTCGGCGCGTTGATTCAGGCGAACGATTTTTGAGGATTCAGACATGGCGCAGACACCGACAGGCAATCCGATAGGGTGCCACAGGGCCTGAGGTGGCGCGGCTGGGGCAGCCGCCGAGGCGCATGCGCTACCGCCTGCGCGCGGCGAGCCAGCGGCACCCAGGCCGGACCGACGCCCTCAGAGGCGGGCGGGCTAATCCACCCCTCTGACCTCGGGCAGCGCGGGCGCTTCGAACGGCAGCGGACTCGGATCGGGCTTGCGCCGCACGTCAAGCGAACGAATCGCGAGTTCACCCCCACCCTTGTCGGGCGCCCAATGCAGGTTCACGTCAACGGTCGTGGCGCGCGGCGGCGGAATCAGCAGCGTGGTGGTGATCGGATAAATGCCCTGCACACGAATCGCCCGTTCGGCCAGCCGGTCACCGCTTTTTCCGTCCAGCATGACCACCCGCAGGTTGCCGGCGTAGGCGCGGCCGCGGGTTTCGGGCAGCGCCTGCGCCTCGACGGTGACTTCGAGCAGGTCGGAAGGGTCCACCGCGAGTTTCTGGCCGCCAAGGTAGGGCCGGCGGCGGGTGATCACGCCCGGCGCAACCCGGTAGCGGTCCTCGGTGGCAACGCCGATGTCGCGGATCAGCGACGCCTGGCTGATGATGCGGTTGCGCGCGGCCAGGTTCAGCCGTGGCGGCTGATCGGTGGCCACCAGCGTGCCGAACACGCGCGACGGATCGAAGCGCCATTGCTGACAGCGCAGCAGGGTTTCATCGCAGGCAACCAGCTCACCGTGGTCATAGAGAAAATACGAGCGGGCGCCATAGGTGTCGCCGAACAGCAGACCGCGCGGGCGGCGCTGCGGGTTGTGCAGCATGCTGCTGCCAATCATGTTGCTGACGCTGTCCAGCCCCAGCAGGTCGAGCACCGTGACCGCGATGTCCATGTGCGCCACCAGGGTCTCGGGCGGGGCCAGCGTGGGCCAGCGGCCGCGGCTGGGCATGCGCAAGGCCATCACGCCAAAGTTGTTGCGCAAAATCTTGCCGGCGTCATCGTCCTGCTGAAAGCCCCCTGCCTCATCAGAGGTGATGATCACCAGCGTGTCATTCAGCACACCGCGCACTTGCAGGGTGTCGAGCAGCCGGCCCACCGCATCGGTCAGCAGCTCGAAGGCCCGCGCGCGGCGAATCAGCAGCGCCTCGCCGTCCAGGGCCTCATCTTCATGAGTGAACGGATGATGGGTTGCCACATTGAGCACGGTGGCGAACCACGGCCGGTCGCCGGCGTCCAGGTCCCTGATCTGCTCGGCCACCGCCGCGAAGAATGGCGCGTCGTCTGCCCCCCAGCCGTCGGCGGGCACGCCCTGGGCCGCCAGCGCCTCCCGACCGATCACGGTCTCGAATCCGGCCAGCGGCATGAACACGTCCTTGTTCATGAAGGACAGCGACGCGGCCTGGATGTAGGCGGTCCGATAGCCGGCATTCTTCAGAGTGCGGGGCAGGCACTGGATCGGCCGACCGGCGGAGGCGATCAGGGTCATTTTCGGCACGCCGGTGGTGATGCGCGGGTAGTCACCGCAGATGATGGCGTAGCTGCCACGGTTGGTCTGGCGCTGCATCGACACCGCGTTGGGGAACAGCGAGAAGCCATGCGCCTTGAGGTGCGCATCCAGCTCGGGCAGCGCCAGATCCGGCTTCACGCCATGGTGCCGAGCCACCGACGGCAGGTAAGCGCCCGACAGCCCTTCGACCATGATGACCAGAATGTTCGGCTGCCCGGTGTGGCGCTGGCCGGGCTGGTCGCGGAGGAAGAAGGCGGGATCGGTCTCGGCGCCCTGCACCACCAGCAAGGATTCTTCGTCGCGCGCCGTGGCGCGCCAGAACGCGCCGGGAATCTGCACCGCGGTGGCCATCAGCGGATTGTTGGCCAGGTAGGTCGGACTGGGGGTGACGACGTAATAGCCCAGCAGCATCCCGAACAGCAGCAGCGCCGCAGGCGCGGGCTGCATCGCCCAGGGCAGTGTCTCGGTGCGGGCCCGGTCGACCAAGGCATATAGCCAGGCCGAGGCGGTCAGCAGGTAGAACGGGAAATAGCCGAAGAAATGCCACGACAGGGTCGATGACAGGAATTCGGTGTCCATCGCCTGAATGATGTGCGCCAGACGAAAGAAGCTGCCGTGAATCTCGGCGTGCATGCCCGCAGCGTGATAGACCAAAGCAATCAGCGGCGCATAGAAGGCGATGAGCCAGGGCGTCGGCATCAGCAGTCGTCTGGCCAACACCAGCGCCAGAGCCGTCACCGCATCGGCCAGTACCATCATGCCGGGCAGATACAGGGGCATTGCGCCCTGTAACAGCAACAGGCCGCGCATCACCAAAAGGCCAGCGAACACCGCGGCCCAGCGTTTCACCGCGTCCGGCATGCGCTCAGTCACTGCCCGTCACCGCCGGCCCATGCCGGCACTCGCCAACCAAATCCATGGTGTTGTCTTGCTGCGCCTCAAATACCGCATTCTGGCCGAGGGTTCATGAACGCCGCCGATGCGCGGCCGCAACATGCGCATAGAGCGCCGCGCATTCCTCACCCATCCGTTCCAGCGAGAAGCCCGCCACTGCCGCGGCATGGGCGCGCGCGCCTTCGGCCGCCCGCCGCTGCGGGTCACGGTAGGCCAGCAAGGCGTCGGTCAGCGCGGTCACGTCACCCACCGGAATGACCGTGCCGCAGCGCCAGTGGCGGACCATGGGCGCCAGTCCGACACCTTCGCTGATGATGACCGGCACGCCGGCCACCATGGCCTCGGCCACGGCGAACCCGAAGTTTTCAGATCGTGAGGGCAGCGCCACGAGATCGGCTTCCTGCAGCAGACGATCCCGCACGGCGGGGGCAATGTGGCCCAGCAAGGTGACGTGATCGTGCACGCGCAGTCGCGCGATGTCGGCCCGCACCCGCCGCAGCTCATGTGCGTGGCCATGACCGGCCACCTGCACGCTCAGATCCATGCCCCGGTCGTGCGCCCGGGCCATGGCCTGCAGCAGTTCCCGCAAACCTTTGTGGGGATGCAGCCGGCCGATGAACAACACGCGCAGCGCCGGGTTCGCCCGCGCGTCGGGCCGTTGCGGCACCGTGGCGGGCACCGCCAGCCCCGGCACCACCTGGCGAATCCGCTCCGGTGACACGCGCCGACCCACAATCGCAGCCTCGGCGGGCGCGGTGACCAGAATCGCCTCCGCGTCGCGCAAGATGGCGTTGCCGACCAGGCGCAGATACACGCGCTTCGACCACTGTCGCTCGCGCATCATTTCCGGGTGCAGGTGGCCGTGCAGCGTCAGCACGTAGGGGCGCCCCACCCGACGCGCAGCCCACACGCCCAGCAGGACATGCCAGCCAAAAATGCCGTGCACATGCAGCACGTCGGTGTGGCCAAGCCTCCGCTGCACCCGCTTGAAAAAGGACACCGGCCTCTTGAGCGCCAACACCCGCGCGCTCTGGTTGCGCGGGAAGACGCTCTCGATCGCCAGATCGAAGTCGCGCCCGTGCAGACCGGCGCGCAGGCTGTCGATGTAGCTGACAAAGCCCCCTGCACTGAGATCGGGCGTGCGGACGACATGCAGAACCCTGATTGCCGCGGGCCCACCCACTACCCCATCCTCGCAGTCGGATTGCTGTCACAGACACTTGAATTCATGCTCACCATCCGCAACAGACCGACATTTTTCATTATGGGTGCCCCGAAATGTGGCACAACCGCGCTGGCGCAGTGGTTGAGCGGCCATCCCCAAGTGTTCATGAGTGCGCGCAAAGAGCCCCATTTCTTCAACGCCCGGAGCATGCCCGCCACGCCGACCCTGGCGGCCTACGAAGCGCTGTTTGCCAACGCCGGGCCGCAGCATCGCGCCATTGGAGAGGCTTCGACGCACTACCTGTTTGCACCCGAGGCCGTGCCCAACATTCTGGCCTATCAGCCCGAGGCCAGGTTCATCGTCTGCCTGCGCAATCCGCTGCAGATGGCACCCTCGCTGCACGCCGAGTGCGTCGCCCAGGGCTGGGACGACGAGACTGATTTTGCCCGGGCCTGGGCGCTGCAGGCGGCCCGACAGCGCGGCGAGGCGTTGCCCGGCACGGTGCTGGGTGATCCCGACCGACTGCAGTACGGCGCCTATTGTCAGCTGGGCGCGCAACTGGCGCGTGTCTACCGGCAGGTGCCCCGCGAGCGGGTCCTGCCCCTGCTGCTGGAAGACCTGCGTGAGCACCCTCGGCAACACTATCAGCGGGTGCTGGCGTTCCTGGGGCTGGACGATGACGGCCGCAGCCAGTTCCCGGTGGTCAATGCCGCGCGCACCACGCGCTGGCCCCTGCTGTCGCGGCTGATGCGGCGAAGCAGCCAGCTGCGCGGGGCTCTGGGCATCCATGGCGATTGGGGCATCGTCGCGGCGCTGCGTCGGCTCAACAGCACCGACACGCCGCGCCCACCCCTCTCAGCCCAGATGCAGGACGCCCTGCGATCGTTTTTCGCCGACGACGTGCAGCAGCTTGGCCAACTGCTGGGTCGCGATCTGAATCACTGGCTGGCCTTGGGGGCGACCAGCGGCACAAGCGGCGTGTCGCGAAGGGTCACGCCCGGCGGCTGATACATCACCATGCGGTCTTCGAGATCGTTCCAGCGCTCGCGGTACGGCAGCGCGCCCCCCTCGAAAACCGACAGTAAAAGCTGGCCGTCAAAGGTCACGCCCTCGGCGCCCGGGGGCGCGGCAATCTGCATTTCCAGCGTGGCGGGCAGCATTGGCCACACGGGAATCGTCGATCCATCGGGCAGGGTCACGGTGGGCACCTCATCGCCCGGGGGTTTCAGCGGATCACTGGACAGGCGATGAAAGCTGAGCCCGCTGGCCCGGTTGCCCCAGGAAGTGCTGAGCACGATGCGCCGCTCGTCGATAAAGGTCATTCCCTGAACCAGGTTGCGGTGGTGCAGCGCGGCGTCGGGGCGATACACCTCGAAGTCCCGGCCTGACCAGTTCACCGTGTAGGTCTGTTCATTCACCGGACGCAGCGTTTCACGATCGATGCGGTAGGCCGCCGTCCAGCCCGCTGTGCCCACGCCCAGTGACTGGTAATGCGGCGGCAGCGGCGCGCCGCGGTCAGCACGCTGAAAATTGCCCACCCAAAGGGTGTCGCCACGCGCGGTGATGAAGTCACCACTGCTGTCTACGCCGATGCGCGTCTTGTTCTCGGGCCGCAGGGTGATGACCTTGGTCCATGCCTTCAGCAGCCGCGACAGGTCAAAGCGCAACAGCTCGAAATTGTCGGGCAACCACAGCCGTTCGTGCAGCACGGCAATGCCCCCTGCATGGCGCCGCATGGGCGTGCCGTCGCGCTCCTCCAGCATGGCCAGGCGCAGCGCCTTGCCGTCGTCAAGGTCCACGAGGTACAGCGCCGACTGCTTCTTGCCGCACAGCGAGATCAGCCCCCAGCGCAGGGGCGCGCGGTCAAAGCGCTGGCAAAAATAACCTGAGATGACGGCGCGATTCGATTCATCCGGCAGGAAGTCGACGCCCTGCGGCACGAAGTTGGCGTGCAGGCCGGGAATCACATGACCGCGTACCAAAAGCCCCGCCATGGCCGGATAGCGCAGACGATAGGCGGCCTGATCAAGATTGGCGTAGCTGTGCACTTCGAGCCGCGCCTTCGCCTCGCCTGAGAACGCGTGCATCGACCCCGGGCCAGAGAACCGCACGATCAGCACCAGCAGCAAGGCCAGGGCCGACAACAGCACCCACCACCCGCGCCGCACGAGCACCAGGCCGCGCACGGCTGACCGCCGCGGTCCGGCGCGCGGTCGGCGCTTGGGGCGAGAAAGCCCAGACCCCGCACGTGGGCGCCAACGGGCCCGCATCCGCCTGATAATGGTCAGCAGCAACATGCAGCAAGCCTAACAACCCTTTGGTGACCCAGAACCGATGAGCCTGCCCCCTCGCGAGCGCAATGCGGAAGCCGGACGCCGGGTGCTGTTCCGCAGTGGCATGGGCAGCTTTGCCTTGCGGGCCGTCAATGCCCTTGCCGCCGCCAGCCTCACCATCCTGATGGCGCGCGGCCTGGGGCCCTCGGGTTACGGCGTGTACACCTACGCCCTGGCGCTGGTGATGCTGCTCAACGTGCCGACGCAAGGCGGGCTGCCGATATTGGTCGTCCGTGAAACGGCCGCCGCCCTGGCCCATATGCAGATCGACCGGGTGTATCGCCTGTGGCGCTGGGCGACCGCCATCACTCTGGGCCTGGCGCTGACGGTGGCGCTCGTCGGTATCACGGTCGGCTGGCTTTTTCGCGCCCACTTCGAGCCCGTGGCGTGGAACAGCTTTCTGCTTGCGCTGCTGCTGGTGCCGCTGATCGTGCTGGGCAATCTGTGCGGTGCGGCGCTGCGCGGCGTGCATCGGGTGCTGCTGGGCCAGTGGCCCGAGTACCTGTTGCGGCCCGCCCTGCTATTGCTGGCCATACTGGCGTACCGCGGGTTCGCCGGTGACACGATGCGCGCCGATGTTGCCGTGGGCCTGCACACGCTGGCGGCCGCTGTGGCGCTGATGATCAGCGCGCCCCTGCTGTGGCGGGCGCGGCCGCAGCGTGAAAGGCCTGTTGCCGCCTCTGCCGACGACACCCCGCCCACGTGGCTCAGCAGCATGATTCCCCTCACCTTGCTCTCGGCCATGCAGATGATCCTGCAATACACCGACCTGGTGATGCTGGGCTTTTTCCGGTCCAGCGAAACCGTGGGTTTGTACCGGGTGGCTGCGCAGGCCTCGCTGTGCGTCAGCTTCGGCCTGCTGGCGGTGAATCTCATCGTGGCGCCGCAGTTCGCCCGCGACCACGCAAAGGGCGATATGGCGCGGCTGCAACAGGTCACCACGCTCAGTGCGCGGCTGGTGCTGCTGCTCACGCTGCCGGTCACCCTGGTGTTCCTGATGGTGGCCGAGCCCATCGTCACCTTCGTCTTTGGTGCGGCCTATGGCGGCAGCGGCACTGCGCTGGGCATTCTCGCCATCGGCCAGCTCTGCAACGCGGCCTTCGGCTCGGTGGTGTTTTTGCTCAACATGACCGGCCATGAGCGCGACACCGTCAGGGGGCTGTCCATCGGCGTGGTGGTCAACGCCCTGCTCAATCTGGCCTTGATTCCGCTGTTCGGCATCAATGGCGCCGCCGCGGCCACCGCCCTCACACTGTTGATCTGGAACGTTCTGCTGTGGCGGGCGGTGCGGCGACGGCTGGGCATCGACAGCACCGCTCTGGGCCTGCGCGTGGCGCGCTGAATCCCGCAAAACCGGGCCCTGTCATCCCGTATCATGCGCGCGGTTAAATTCTTTCCCCCGCTCATAGGTTGACCCGATGGAACTGACGCTCGCCCAGCGCGTAACGCGCATCAAACCCTCCCCGACGTTGGCCGTCACCGCCAAGGCCGGGGAACTCAAGGCCCAGGGCAAAGACGTCCTCAGCCTGGGCGCCGGCGAACCTGACTTCGACACGCCGCAGCACATCAAGGACGCCGCGCACCAGGCCATTCGCGACGGCAAGACCAAATACACCCCGGTGGGCGGCACGCCGGCGTTAAAGCAGGCCATCATCGACAAGATGGCGCGCGACAACGCGCTGACCTACACCCCCAAGCAGGTGCTGGCTTCGGTGGGCGGCAAGCAGGCCTGCTACAACCTGTGCCAGGCGCTGCTCAACGAAGGCGATGAAGTCCTCATTCCCGCACCGTACTGGGTGAGCTACCCCGACATGGTGCTGCTGGCCGATGGCACGCCGGTCACGCTGCCCACCACGCTCGACACCCGCTTCAAGATCACGCCGGAGCAGCTCGAAGCCGCGATCACGCCACGCACGCGGATGATCTGGCTCAACTCGCCCTCCAATCCCTCCGGCATGGCCTACAGCAAGGCCGAACTCGCAGCGCTGGGCGAAGTGCTGCTCAAGCACCCACAGATCATCATCGCCTCGGACGACATGTACGAGAAAATCCTCTGGAGCGGCGAGCCCTACAGCAACATCATCAACGCCTGCCCGGCCCTGTACGACCGCACCGTGATCATTCACGCCGTGTCAAAAACCTACTCAATGACCGGCTGGCGCCTCGGCTGGGCCTGCGGACCGGCGAAGCTGATCACCGCAATGTCCGACATCCAGAGCCAGAGCACCTCCAACCCCACCACCATCGCCCAGGCTGCCGCGGTCGAAGCGCTGAACGGCGATCAGCGCTGCGTCGACGACATGGTCGCCGCCTTCAAGCGCCGACACGATGACCTGGTGGCCGACCTCAACACCGTGCCCGGCGTGAAATGCCCGGCGGGCGACGGCACCTTTTACGTCTTCCCCAACGTCGAAGGCCTGATGGCCAAGCTGGGCTGCGCCACCGACCTGGAACTGTCGGACAAACTGCTCAACGACGCACTGGTTGCCGTCGTCCCCGGCTCGGCGTTCGGCACGCCCGGCCACCTGCGCCTGTCCTTTGCCACCAGCGAAACCGTGCTCAAGCAAAGCGTCGAACGACTGCGAAAAATCGCGGGCTGATCGGAAAATTTCGTTGCAACCTGATGGCGTGTTGACTACACTTCGCGCCCTCGACTGTTCCGTGATAGCTCAGTCGGTAGAGCAGCTGACTGTTAATCAGCGGGTCGTAGGTTCGAGCCCTACTCACGGAGCCAATTTTTTCAAGCACTTAGCCCTGAACTGCGTTCGGGGCTTTTTGCTTTCTGGCGTCTGCGGGACCGTTATAGGACCGTTAGGCGCAGCCTTGATGGTCAATAAATAGCCAACTTGCCCACCTGACGCCCACAAAAAACCCCGCACGATGGCGGGGCGCATGGATCTTCACCACGGGGCGCACTACGGCGGCCTAACCGCCTCCAAGATATGCGGCAGCCCGACGGTCGGGCCTAGTGCACCACCAACGCGCAGGCGAAACGCTGCGAGCGATTCGGCAGGCTGACGGGTGAAGCTCACCCCGTCCCACGTCCGCGCCCCGGTGATGTTGTCGGCGTCGGTCATGTCGTCGCCGCCTAGATCATCGATGAACGCCACGGGCCGGACTTCCCGCGTCGGGGTGGCGCTCTCCAAGCGGCGCAGGCGATCACTAAGCCCGCTCATCGGCGCAGGTCCGGCAGCTTGCGGACGGCATAGCCCGCGTGCGCGAATGTAACGGCACCAGTAGCACGCAGGCTCGGCTGCGCACGCGCTAGCAGGTCGTCCAGGCTCTCGCCTTCGGCACGGCGGATGGCTTCGGCAGGGTTGTAGTCGTCGCTGGGGTAGATCGCGTCGATCTCGTCATCGGTGGCAAGGGTCCGCTTAATCACCACGACGTAATGATGCGGCTCGCCGACTTTCCGGCTTTCCAGCTTTTTGAGTCGTCCTAAAAGTGTGCTCATTGCTTCAACTCCAATGCCCGAATGCGGGCTTCCAGTTCCTCGGACTCACGGATGCGCGCAAGGGTGCCCAGCGCGCCCACGATGGCCGCTGCAAGGTCTGGCGGTAGCTGTCCCTCCCCGGCAGCCGATAACGTCGCTGCGGCGCGTTCTAGGGGCGTGCCAGCGGTGAGCCCAGCGACGATGACGGGGGCGGCGCTGGCCTTAAGCGGCGGGACGATCCGATCCAGCAACGCGCGGGCGGCCTGTACGTCGCCCCCTTCGGCTTGCTTGATTAGGGACTGAACAATGGCGGGGGCACGGTCCGCGATGGCGCGGCGCAGTTCACCCGATAGACCAGTACCGGGGGGGCGGCCTCCGGGGTTGCCGGACTGTCCCGGCTTCCACGGCTTGCCCAGCCCTCGGGGCTTTGTTGTTTTCGGCGGTGCTAGTTCAGCCATTGGCGGACGCCTCCAAGTAGGGGCGCAGCGCCATCAACTTATCGGTGAGCATGCGTTCGGCGGGTAGCTCACGATTGGCGACGGTTAACGCGCCCTTGGATGCACCCGCAAGACTGGCCATCCTGTCCAGAGTCTTTTGTGCGTCGATCCGGGCGCGGACTGCATGTGTCTTAGCTTCGGACAGCAGCATCAGGGTGTCGCGGTGGCGATGCACCAGCGCACGCGCATGGATGGCGGCGAAGTCCTCGGGGCTCGCGCCGGACAGCCACGAATCACCCCTCAGAACGGCAGCGGCGACGCTGGGGTTTTTACCCGCCCTTGCCTCTGCCAACAGGCGCGACCGGTCCTTGTCCGGCATGGTCCGCAGTGCCGCGCGGCGTTCCTCATCAGCCGCACGCGCATCTGCATCGCCCTTCGGCAACGGGTCCACCGCTTGCAGGCGGTTCATGTGCGCCAACGCCGCCTTGGGTACGTTGTCGACGGCGGTCAATACGGCTTGGATGGCCTCGGCATGCTGACTGGCAAGCTCGGCAATTTTCCGTGCCTTGGCCGCTTGGGTCAGGTCACGGTCGGCCTTTACCTTGGCGGCGAAGTCGGTGGTGATGCGCTCGGCTTTCTCGCTGACCGTATCAAGGTCATAAAGCGCGCTCACTGTGGTGGTGCTCAACTGCTTTAGCGGGTGGTCACCCGGCATGGCTGCAACGTCCAGCAGGGATTCTGGGTTGTGGGTGGTGTCGTTCATGGGTGTAGCTCCTTGGGGTGGTGGGGGGTTTGGGTTGGGGGGTGGCGTTTGTCGCCTTTGTCGTATGCGCGCGCGTAGCGAATGGACAGACGAACAAGTCCCGGATTAAGAAAAAACGGGGAAAACGATTCTTTCCTCGCACGCGCATACGACATTGCCGACATTTCATGGCTTGATCCCACGAAGTAGCGCTGTCACTTCCTCGCGGCGGTTACGTTCGCCTTGTGCGACATCAGCGAAGCGCTCATGGACCAGCGGGTTCACCAGATAGGCGGCAGGGCGGCCACGCTCGTTCAGTCGCCCCTCTGGCTCTGGCATCAGCCACCCGAACGAATCCAAGCGGGCGCAGGTTTCGTCGGCTTCCCAAGGCTTCCAGCCACGCGATGCGCGCAGGTAACGGTCAAGGTCGCGTTTGACGGTGAATCGGTCCCATCCTTGGGCAAGTACCAGCCCGGCCACCTGACGCGCTTTGTCCTCGGCAGGGTCAAGCGCCTGATAAAACTTGATGGCGTGCGGTAGTAGGCAATCCCACAGGATCGTTGCGACGTTTTCAGCGGTACGACGACTGACACGTTCTGCATGCGGGTTGCGCCCCTCTGACGTGCATTCGGCGACGTGCAAGGCGAGCATCAGGCGGGCAGACAGTCCACGCCATTTGCCCAGGGCAGCGGTTAGAAACAGGTTCGGATGGGCGGCAGTCAGCCGATGTAGGCGTTCCCACAATTCATCCTTTACCGCATGCGCGTCGTCATCCAGCCGGATCGGCTCGTCTGACTCTGGAATATCCAGAACGGTTGCGACGGTCTGCCAGAACGCCTGCTTAGCCCGACGATCCGGGGCGCGGTCCTGCCCCATCGCGGCGGGTTGCGCGTAGTACAAAACGAACCTTTGCAGCATGCCGTCGTGATTGGTGGCAGTGGCGTATTCCTGCACCACGGATGGCTGAATGCCGCCGATGACATTGGCCGACCAGTTCGCAACGTGTGTGGAGCCACGGTTCACACGGTCGACGCTCAACGGCCCACCATTGAACGCTTCAAGCCATGCGGCGCGATCCTTGCCGCCGCCGGACTTGTAGCAGTCCATCGACGAAAGCCAGCCGGACAACTCGTCCCGGAACACGATCACGCCACGGGGGTCGGCCTTGCTCAGAATGTCGGCCATCTTCTCGACGGTGACGTCAGACAGAACCAGTCGATTCAGGATCGGCATTGATGGCGGTTTGCCTTCCTCGCCTGCTTTCTTCCATTCGCGTAAGCGCCGGTTGTAGTCGTCCAGCTTGCGGGCGTTGTCTTTCTGCCAGTCCGCTTCGTGCTTAAACGCTGGACCCATCGCCTTTTTCAGCAACGGCGACTTCATGGACGACGGATCGCCCACAGCGGCAAACCAGATGCGCGCCGATTCCGTCCACGTCGGGTCATGGCGCTTCGGTTGGATCATCACGCGGTCGTCACAGCAGCCCGCAATAACGGCCAGCGCTGCGAGTGCCACAACGCCGGGGTCGCCGCCCATCAGTTCGGCCTGATCGGACGCAAAGTCGGCGATAACGCGCGGCATGCAGTCCAGCGGAAACGGCACCGGCTCAAGGTTGCCGAAGATGTTCAACGGCGTGGACCAGGACGCGGGTGCATCGGCTTTTTGTGCGAACTTCGTCACGGCACCGCTGATTGCCCGGTCGATCTCATCGGCGGGCATGTGGCGCGTCCATCGGCCTTCGGTGACCTCAACATCAATCGCCGCCCGGATTGCAGATGCGCTCAGCCCATCACGCGCAAGCCGTGCCGTTAGCTTCAGCAGATCGCTATGGCGACCGGCCTCTACCACCTCGGGACGCAGACCAGCGATCGCAGGCACGGCGTCAAGATCAAACGCGGCCACCAGCTCGGCCAACGAATAAGGCGATGCCCCTGATTCGTGAACGATGCGCGTCTGAAAGGGTGCGTCTTTGCGATGCCAGAATCCGGGCAAGCGCATCACTCGGTTCAGGTCGCACACCGACGGGTCGCCACCGAATCGCGCTGCGAGTGCGTGCTGATAGCGGTTGAACAATTCGGCATCAGCCGGGATCGGCTCGGATAGCAGCCAGTAGGCGTGCCACCGAATCGGACTGCTTTCAATAACGATTTGCGGCTCGCACGCTCCCCGCATCACGGGGTCCAGCGGCGCGCCATCCAGATCAACGAACAGTGCGCGAATGTGCGTCACGTTGTCCGCTTTGCGCCTGCCAGTGTCATCGGTGGCGTTGACCGTCACGAACACGCCTGCACCAGCGGCATTCAGGCGCGACAGCTCATCGGCGTGATCTTCGAGCGTTCCATGCAGGCAGCGCACCAGCGACCCGGCCTTGCCTTCGCTGTCATCGAAGGTTTGGAATACCTCGGCATCGCTTCCAGCAGCATCGGCCAGCAGGGTGATTAGGCGTTGCGCTTGCGCCAGATCGGGCGCGGGGGTCAAGGGCACTTCATAGCGCGGCGGAATGGCTGTCATTGGTCACGCTCCGCCCGCAGCCTGCGGCGCTCGGTAGCTTGTACCCGTCGGGTGAATCGGTCCGAGCGATCACACGTCGGGACTGGCGTCATCCAAAACCACCACCGACCAGCCGACCGGGTTCGGAAAATCCGCCAGCCTCGGCTTTTCAGGTCGTCGACGATCTCCGCCAGCGGCAAAGCGCCTGCGGGCACGCGGTGGCCTTCCAACATACGGGCCAGAACCAAGGCTTCGCGCGAATCAGCGCGGGGGTAGCGCGTTTTCGTTTTGGTACGGGGCGGGGTATTATTAGCGTCGAGACTGTTTTGCTTAGAGCCGCTTTCCTGATTGGCGTCAGGGGCGGCTCTTTCTTTGGCCGTCAATTTAGGCCGCCAGATGCGCGCGGATGTCCCCGACACGCCAGCCGCGTAAACGCTCGGACAACTTCACGCTCTTTAGCGTGCCCCGCTTGTCCATCCGCCAGATGGTGGCCTCGGATACTCCGAGTAGCCGGGTTACTTCCGGCAGCCTTAGTGCCGCGCCGTCGGGCAGGGAATCAAACTGCGAAACGCGGTCGGGGGTCGCTTGCTGGGTAGTCACGGGTCATCACCTTTTGTGGGGCCATGAGTGGCCGGGTGATGCCTAGACTATGGATGCGAAAATTCTCGATCACGCGCCCGATTAACCATTATTTGCGGCGCGCTTCCCTATGTTTTCTTCGGTCGTCCTCGGGGCTTAGGCGCGGGGGCGTGCTGCTTGTCCATCTTGATAAATTCCGCATCTATCCTTGCCTGCATCTGCTCTATCGACGAGCCAATCCGAGGCAATTCGCCGCAGTGCTTTCGGTACTCAGTAATCGCCTTTCTTACTTGGTCGGTTGTCGCGCCCTCCGACTGCGCCGTAAGCTCTAAAGCAGCTTCGGCCCCACAATCCGTAGCCATGGCATACGCGTATGCCTTAGCAAGTCGATACACGTTCTTTTTTCTTCTCGGATTGCCTCGCTCCCGATTTACCGGGTAGCTGCGAACCAGATCGGCCACTGCCTGCAAAAATTCCGGTCCGAGGACGAATCCGCACTGTGCAGCGCCCTCAATTCGAGCCGCTATTGATTCAAGGTCGTTAGCTGACGGCCTAGCCTTTCTAGCTGCAACTGATAACGCCTTTTCGTTCGTTGGAATCATGCCGTCGCCCTCATTAACGGCACCACCCGCGACCGTCTGGCCACCCCGTCGCGCACGTCGGACAAATGGCTTTCCCATGCTCGAAGCGCCTGGGCCTTTTCGGTCAGGTAGTGGTGCCGGTCATAGGCGGCCTGCACCCCACCCCGCCCGTGACTGAGTAGCTGCGCGCGAACATCACGAGAAATGCCCAACGCGGCAAGGCGCGTCTCGGCGGTGCGGCGTAGGTCTTTCAACTGCCACGGGGATGCGCTGATCCCGCTGGCCACCATTTCGGCGCTTAGTTCGATGGCGACATCAGACACGGTGCGGATGTTGACGTTGCCCGCGCCCCTTGTCGTGAACAGATACGGCCACCCGGCGGAGTGCGCCAACAATGCACGGCTTCGAGCAAACGCTAGCGCCTGATCCTGCAACGGCACCAGATGCGCGACGGCTTCGGCCCTCCGGCCTTTGGCATCGAACAGGCGCAGCACGCCATCATCGTCAAGATCGGCAACGGTGGCGCGCAGGACTTGCTGCGGACGCTGGCCACCACTCCACAGTGCCAGCCGGACCACTTGCGCGCCGATCCTTTCATCGGCTTCCAGCCGTTCTAGTACATGGCGCAGCTCGACATCAGTCAGCACGCGGTCACGGCGTTTCGGGGATGGCTTTTTGATCGAGCCCGCCGGGTTGGCCTGAACATCAAACGCCAGCATTTCAGCCGGTGCGGTGGCGTCAGACTCGGCAGCCATCGCCAAACTGTAAGCGGCGCTCGCGTAGGCCACGAACTTGGCGGCGGTGTTCTCCCGTCCGGTTTCGGCATAGCCACGGGCCACGATGGCCAACTGCCGTCGGGTTACTTGTGCGGCAGGCGTCGCGGCGAGTGCCGGGTGTTCGCGTAGAACCTGCTCGACCAGTCGCCCCACCTGCTTGGCCGATGCTTTGCCGCGTCGGTGCAGATGCTCGACGTAGACACGCAGCAACGGGCCGAAACTGAACTGCCTTTGACGTTCGGCCTCGGCATCAGCCGATGCCCTCGCATCAATCGCGGCTTGTTCATCTGCCAAACGCTGCGCGGCTTGTCGTTCCAGATAAGCCTGAATGTCTGCGGTCGCCGGGTCTTTCAGCAGGGCGCCCCACTCGTCCGCTTTGGCTCGGGCCTGGGCATAGGTATAGGTCGCGCCGATTTGCTCATCGTCACGCGCAGCCATGCCGGTGGCCAATGGGCCGATGGTCAGCCGGTCACGTCGGCCACCCGGTGCAGTGAATCGAAAAGTCCAAACGCCAGTGCCTCGCCTTGCCCGAAGTTCGAGCACACCCGCCCCACGCTTGCCGCCCGTAAACGATGCAGTCGCCTCGCCCTCTGCGCGGCTCTTTGCGAGCGTTTTGCGCATCAGCTTCTCGATTTCCTTCGTGTTCATCAATCAGGCTCCTGAACAGTGCTGCGGGACCGTTACGGGACCGTTAGGCGCAGCTTAGAGGGGGTAACGCCTGACAAGATATGCGACCCGCTGATAATAAGCAAGTCACTACAATCAATAACTTAGGTGATATTTTCTGAAAACTCCTGCTAATTCCTAAGTCCTTGATTTTATATAAACGAAGTGACTGTTAATCAGCGGGTCGTAGGTTCGAGTCCTACTCACGGAGCCATTTGATTCGAAGGCCTGACCGATTTTCGGTCGGGCCTTTTTCAGTTCTGGACCCAATGCGGGGCAAAATCCAGGGCCTTGCGGTCCGACTTAGCCGGCTTTGGACACCGAGTACTCACTTTCGGGGGTGGGACCGGATGAAACCCAGAGGCAAACCGGTACCGCGCGGGCGACCGAGAAAGAGCTTGGGGGTGCCGATCGTGACTCGTGGTCCATTGGGGATTGCGCCTGAATGTCACGCAGCGCCCTCCCCCTCCAGTGAAAGCAGAGTGTTTCCCCTTCGGACTTGAATCCGTTCCCGCCCGCCCGGTGCCGGTTTTTTGCGCCGCACGCGGCCGCGTCACGCAGAGGCAGCGCGATGCTGCCTTCGGCATTGGCTGAACGGTAGATGACAAAAATCAACGGGTCGACCGGTCACCAGTGTTTCTTAGCCGGCGCTGCGTCGGTATACTTCCGCGGCTCGACGTGTCCGCGCCGCAGTTCGGCCTGCGTCGACTCCTTTCGTTAGTCCATGAGGTTTATCAGTCGATGAGCAATCAAGGCGTGGATGGCGGCCGTCGCCGCTTCCTGACCCAGGCCACTGCCGTGGTCGGCGGTGCAGGTGCCGTTGCGGCCGCTTGGCCCTTTCTGGCTTCTCTGAAGCCCAGCGAACGCGCCAAGGCGCTTGGTGCCCCGGTGGTTCAGGACATCAGCGCGGTTGAGGCCGGCCAGCGCATCACCGTGGCGTGGCGCGGTAAACCGGTTTGGGTGGTGCGCCGCACGCCCGAGATGCTGGCAAGTCTCGACAAGGTCACGGAGCAACTGAGCGATCCCGATTCAGAGCAGCCTCAGCAGCCGAGCTACGCGCAGAATCACGCGCGGGCGCTGAAGCCTGAAGTGCTGGTCATGGTCGGCTCCTGCACCCACCTGGGTTGTTCGCCGACGTTCCGCCCCGATCACCCGGCGCCGGAAATTCACAGCAACTGGCAGGGCGGTTACTTCTGCCCCTGCCATGGTTCGATGTTTGACCACGCCGGTCGCGTCTACAAGGGCGTTCCCGCCCCGTTGAATCTGTTGGTTCCCCCGCACCGCTACGAGTCCGACACCATGGTTGTGATCGGCGAAGACCCGAAGGATGTTGGCTAATGGCTATCGTTCCGAACCCTCACAAGACCACTGGCGTCCTCGGCTGGATCGATGACCGCTTCCCGCTGACCAAGATGTGGAAAGACCACATCAGCGAGTATTACGCACCAAAGAATTTCAACTTCTGGTACTTCTTTGGCTCGCTGGCGATGGTGGTGCTGGTCAACCAGTTGCTGACCGGCATTTTCCTGACCATGCATTACAAGCCCTCGGCCGAACTGGCCTTTGGCAGCATCGAATACATCATGCGCGATGTGCCGTTCGGCAACATCATCCGCTACCTGCACTCCACGGGCGCATCGGCTTTCTTCCTGGTCGTGTTTTTGCACATGTACCGGGCGCTGATGTACGGCTCTTACAAGAAGCCGCGCGAGCTGATCTGGATTTTCGGCTGCCTGATTTTCGTGGTGCTGATGGCCGAAGCCTTCGCGGGCTACGTGCTGCCCTGGGGCCAGATGAGCTACTGGGGTGCGCAGGTGATCATCTCGCTGTTCGGCGCCATTCCGGTGATCGGCAACGACATCGTGATCTGGATTCAGGGGGACTACATCCCCTCCGATGCCACGCTGAACCGCCTGTTCTCGCTGCATGTCATTGCCCTGCCCTTCGTCTTGGTCGGCCTGGTGGTCGCCCACCTGATGGCACTGCATGAAGTGGGGTCCAACAACCCCGACGGCATCGAGATCAAGAAGCACAAGGACGCCAGCGGCAAGCCGCTGGACGGCATCGCCTTCCACCCGTACTACACGGTGAAGGACCTGTTTGGCGTGGGCGGCTTCCTGATCATCTTCCTTGGCATCGTGTTCTTTGTGCCGGATGGTGGCGGTTACTTCCTCGAGCGCCCGAACTTCATACAGGCCGATCCGCTGGTGACCCCCGAGCACATCACGCCGGCATGGTATTTCGGGGCCTTCTACGCGATGTTGCGTGCGGTGCCCAGCAAGGCCATGGGTGTCATCACCATGGGCGCTGCGGTGTTGATTCTGTTCGCCGTGCCGTGGCTTGACCGTTCGAAAGTGCGTTCCATCCGCTACAAGGGCTGGCTGTCGAAGATTGCCCTGGCGGTCTTCAGTGTGGCGTTCGTGCTGTTGAGCTACTACGGCCTGCAGCCGCCCTCTGAGATTGGCACCTTCATTTCACGTCTGGGCACGGTGGTCTACTTCGCGTTCTTCCTGCTCATGCCGTTCTACACCTCCATTGAAAAAACCAAGCCCGAACCAGAACGGGTGACGGGGTAAACATGAAAAGTCTGTTCTTGACTGCGGGGGCGCTCGCCCTGGGCCTGATGGCCAGCTTCGGTGCCGCCGCCGCAGGCGGTGGCCACGTGCCGTTCAGCTACGCGCCCGATCCCGGTAATACGGCATCGCTACAGCGTGGCGCACGAAACTTCACCGCCTACTGCGCCGCGTGCCACTCGATGAGCCTGCTGCGCTATAGCCGGATCGGCGAAGACCTCGACATTCCGGAAGAAATGCTCAAGGCCAATCTGATGTTCAACACCGATTCGACCGGCGACACGATGCACGCCGCCTCTGCACCGGGTGCCGCCAACTGGTTCGGGCAAAAGCCGCCCGACCTGTCGCTGACCGCACGCGCCCGCACCCCGTCGTGGGTATACAGCTACCTGATGAGCTTTTACGTGGACGATTCACGCCCGCTGGGTGCCAACAACACCGTGCTGGCCGGCGCCTCGATGCCGCACGTGCTGTGGGAACTGCAAGGCTGGCAGGTCAAGCCCGAAAAGGCCGAAGGTGACGACGCGGCGCATGAAGATGATCACGGTGGCGGGCATGGCAGCGGCCACGGCGGCGCCTCGCCCAACGGCCTGGAGCTGGCCACCGAAGGCGAACTCACGCCCAAGGAATACCAGGCCTTCGTCGGCGACATCGTCAACTTCATGGCGTATGCCGCAGAGCCCGGTCGTTTGGAGCGTCAACAGCTGGGGGTGAAGGTCATGCTGTTCCTGCTGGTGTTCACCTTCCTCGCTTACCTTCTGAAGAAAGAGTACTGGCGCGACGTTCATTGATCGTGCGGCCACTTGACCCGCACGGCATCGCTGCCCGCTTCCAACCGCTCATGGCCCGACCATGAGCGGTTTTTCTATGGGCGTCACCCCCAAACGGCGTGCCCGGCATACACCGTTCCGACCGTTGCGACTGTTTGGTCAGGCGGCTGATCCCGCCACCCGCTGGGTGCGAATCGTGCTGGCCGAGAAGCTGCAGCACGATGCCCATTTCGAGCCGATCGACCCGCGCAGGCCACCCGACGACCTGATGGCGCTCAATCCCGGCCTGCGCCTGCCGATGCTGCTCGACCGGGAGGTGGCGGTGGTTGAGGCCGGCATCATCGTCGAGTACCTCAACGAGCGTTTCCCCCACCCGCCGCTCATGCCCTCGGACCCCGCAGGCCGGGCGACGATCCGCCTGCTGCTGTCACAACTGTGGCAGGCACAGGCGCAAAAGGCGGCAACCGGCAAGATGGATGCCTGTCGCGACATGCTGCTGACTCTGGCGCCACTGATGAGCGCCAAGGGCCTGGCCATTGCGCCGGGTCTGCACCTGGGCGACACCGCCCTGGCGGCACTGCTTCCCGGTTGGCTGAAAACCGACCTCACCCTGCCGCCCTCCTTGGCAGAGCGCGTCGAAGCCTGCTACTCGGCGCTCATGCGGCGGGCTGCAGTACACTCCATTCCATTATGAAAGCCCGCAGCCGCCGCCCATATCTTGTCCGCGCGATCTACGACTGGACTCTCGAACACGGTTTTACCGCCCACCTGCTGGTCGCCGCCGACTTCCCCGGCGTCAAGGTGCCACTGAGTTATGTGAAGGACGGGCGCATCACCCTCAACATCAGCCCCACGGCGGTGTCCAACCTCAATCTGCTGGCCGACATGGTGTGGTTCACCGCACGATTCGGCGGCCGCTCGCAAGAAGTGCTGGTGCCTTATGGCGCCGTGCTGGCCATCTTCGCGCGGGAGAATGGCGAAGGCGTGGTCTTCGGTGAAGTGGAACATGCCGACCCTGCCGACCCCACGGTTCCGCCTTCAGGCGATGGCCCCAAGCCCACCTCCCCGCCCCCGCCCCCGTCGGGCAAAGACGATGGCAAGCCCAAACGTTCGCATCTGCGGGTCATCAAGTAGCGGCACGCCCTTCCGGCAGGCCTTGGGTTCATCCACTCCACAAGGGACGACACCATGCGATTCATCTACCTGATCCTGGTCATCCTGATTTCCGCGGTCGTTTTCATTTTCACCTTCCAGAACCTGAGCACGGTCACCGTCTCGTTTCTGCACTGGCAACTGCGCACGCCCGTGTCCATCGCGGTGGTGGTGGTGTACTTCCTCGGCATGCTGACCGGCGGCTCGCTGGTGTCGCTGATCAAGTCGTGGATTCGCGGCTCGACCAAGCGCCCCACCCCGTAGGCGGCGTCTCACAGCGTAACGAAGTCGCCCGGGGCATCTTGATCGCCGGTCATGTGCGAAGAGCCTCGGGAGTGCACGCGGCGAGGGCCGCCCCGCGTGACCGGCACCCCAAGGCATCGTGCGATGATCACGCCTCGAGAGCGCGAGAACTGACGCGCGGGGAGCTCGGGTGTGTGGAACGTTGGCCGATACCTCGTTTGCGGGTGGTTGCTATGGCTCGGCGCACTGTCGACCGCTCAAGCGATGCCCCTGCGGCTCGATGGCTCAGATGGGGGTCACGCGCTACAGGGTCATCTCGAGGCGTTCTTCGACCCAACCGGAGCGCTGACCCAATCCGAGGTGTCGTCGGCGGAAATCTCACCTCGATTCTCGCCACTGCCGGGCAACTTCAACGGAGGCTTCGCCCAAACAGGGGCCTGGTGGTTGCGCGTGGCCATCGAAACTGTCCCGCGTGTCGATCAAGAATGGTGGCTGTGGTTGAACGTCCCCTATGTGGATTACGTCGACGTGTGGTTGCCGACCCGTGAACGCAATGGAAAGTCCGGACTGACGCAACGCAGCTTTGGCGGCCTGCGGCCGGTGCGCCAACGTGATCTCCCGTGGTCCCTTTCGGTAGTGCGTCTCAACCTGGCACCGTCTGAGGCGCCCCAGTGGATTTGGATTCGGCTTGCCGGCCAGCGCACGCTCAGCCTGTCGGGCGAGGTCACGACGCTCAAGCACATGGCCGCCCGGTATCAGGTCGTCGTTCTCCAAGTGTCGTCCGTCATCGGCATGATGCTGATGATGACCGTGGTGGCGCTGATGCTGGGCGTGACCCTTCAGGACCGTACCTTTGTCTGGTACTCGGCCTACCTAGGCAGTAGCGCGTTGTTGTTCCTTTGTTCCGAAAACTTCCTGTCGGCGATGCTGCTGCCGGAGCATCCGCTGATTGCGGTGCGCACTCACAGCTTTGCCATGTGTCTGGGGCTGTTCACGTCGGTGGTCTTTGCCCACAGCCTGCTGAGGATGCCCCGCGAGTTTCCCCGTATTGGCGTGGCCTTTCGCGTTATTGCCGGGCTGGCACTGGTCGGATGCGGGGTCGCAATCATCGGCGCCTATGGACGCATCGCGCCGGCGCTGAATTTGTTGCGCCTGCTACTGGCGATCTTGACGATTGCGCTCTGCGTGATTCTGGTCAAGCGAGGCCGGTTGGGCGCCTGGCCGAACTTGGTCGGATTCTCGGTGTATGGCGCGGTCGGGCTGCTGCATTTCGCGAAGAATCTCAACTGGCTGCCATTCACCCTGCTGACCCAGTACAGCTACCTGATCGGCGTCGTGGTCCACATGCTGGCGATCTTCCTCAGTCTGGGTTTGCGGGTGCGCAGCCGCGAGCGGCAAGCGCTCGCCGATTCGCTTGATGCCGGCGCGCGTCTTGAGGCGAGCGTTGCCGAGCGCACGCGCGAGCTCCAGATCGAGGTCAAGGAACGCCAGCGAGCCGAGTCGCGTCTCGAGCAGGCCATGGCCGAGCAGCGCAACTTCCTCTCCATGGTCTCGCACGAACTGCGCAACCCCCTTTCGATCGTCGGCGCGTCGGCCGAAATGATCTCCGACGAACGATTCGGCGCCCAGCGCGGCGAGGTGCAGCGCGAAGCCGAGAAGATCGGCCGCGCGAAGCAGCGCATGCTCGGCCTGGTGGAAACGCTGCTCGCCGATGAATGGCTCAACAGTTCCGCAGTGCAGCTCAACCGGACGCCTCTGGACCTAGGAGCCTGGGCGGTAGAAAGCACTGACGCTACGATAGGTCA
>TARA_R110000822_G_scaffold109181_2_pt1 | contig 43958 bp, 30 predicted proteins | sample TARA_R110000822 | Tara Oceans TARA_R110000822 (sample SAMEA4397666) | marine metagenome | biome: Polar Biome; feature: [SRF] surface water layer (ENVO:00010504); material: water (ENVO:00002006), including particulate matter (ENVO:01000060) such as... | depth 5 m | reverse complement strand
CCCGCCAGCCGTATTTACCCCAATCATCCCTGCTGTCGTAGCTTCTTGGATTTTTTGAATGATTCGCAAAGCTTCGTTTAGAGTATCTACCTCTTGGGGAGTTACTGAGACAAGAGGGGTTTTCGGAGCTTCTACAACTTCATAGGTAACCTCCTCTTTTAACTCTTGTACCTCAACACCAGGAATATTTTTTAAAAAAGAGTTTCTTTGTGTATCGGACATCTCCACTAACGTATCATCAGGGCTCATCGCAGGCATATGGGCTTGGTGACCTGTATTAGGGTCATGAGGATTCTTAGTAGGGTCCGTTAAGGCTCCTCCTAAAATCTCATCAGCCAGCTGTGCCATGGATTTACTCATTGTTATTTAGCAGCATCTAGGGCTGCTTGTTTTTCTGCGGCGGCTTTTTCAGCAGCTGTTACTTTTTGCTTTTTGTCGTGCTGCGCAAGAACGTCGTCGTTCTTAGCCAATTCCGCTTCAAGGTCGAATTCGTCCAGCTTCTTCTTTACTTTTTTACTTTTTTTTTGAAGCTAAAGTCTTTGCCGTCATCTTCGGCATTCTCGTCGCCTTTGCGTGCGCCAGTTTCGAAGTCACCTTTGTCGTCAGCGTCTTTCTTTACGTTAGACTTGTCGCCTTTACGCTCACCAGTTTCGAAGTCACCTTTATCACCTTTCTTTTTCTTGTCAGCTGACTTAGCGCCTTTCTTCTTACCTTCAGAAAGCTTGACGTATGTCTTACCATCCATCTCGTAAACATCACCTAGTGAGTGCTCAGCACTATCAAAAGTAACATCATTAATGAAAAGGTCAGCATGAGATTCATCTAGTTTAGCTGCTGTATCATCGTCTAGTTCTTCTGCTAATACAAACAGGTCGCCTTCAATCTCAAATACTTCATCGCTCATAGCGAAGATAGAGCTATCCCACTCGTAAAGAGCTGGTGCATCTTGCTGTACGTATTCGTTAGAGTCTACTTCTTCAGCTGGGGCTGCGGTTGCTTCAAGGTCTGTAACGGCTACAGAATAACCCAAAGATTCAAGAAGAGAGTTGCGGTTAGCGTCTGAGAGAGATGCTTGACCACAAGAGTTGGTTTCATTTATTAAGTATTTCATGAGTACAAGTAGGAAAATCTATTTCCTTCTAGTTATATCTAGTTATGTTATCCCTTAAGACCCCTTATTTTTACCTAGCAATTCTTCAATCTTTGCTAAACGAACGTCTTGCTCTTCATCTCTTGCATCAATTTCTTTCTGTGAGACGGTATTTCCAATGTCCGAGAACTTCTTGACCCACTTTCTACCGCGCTTAGTTACGAGAGGGACTAGAACAAAGATTGCGGCGTACCACCAGCCTAGTTGAAAAATTAAACTTTTGGTTTCGTAAATAGTGCTTGCGGTGGTTCCAGGAGCTGGCTTGCCTGAGTTGGCAGCAGCTAAGGCTACAGCGTCGCTTACAGGCGCGTCGTTATTTGGATACGCCATTTGAGCCACGGCGACACCTGTTGCGCCACCTAGTGCGGCTGTAGCAGGTCCACCTAAGCTTCCTGCTGCTGCTCCAAGTCCACCGCCAAAAATAGGCGCTAACGTGGAACAGCTAGAGGTTAGCAGCAGAAAGCTTAGTAAAAATTTCATTCCGCGTCTGGAGTTTCCCCTTCGTCGGTGCCAATTACATACTCAACGGCGTCAGTTACAACCTCTTGGGTTGCATCAACGACTCGGTTAGTCATAGCACATGAAAGCAGGAATACACCTGCGAGAGCTCCCATGACGAAAAAGAAAATAGATTTCCAGTTGCCAAGAATGAGAGTATTAATATTGTTTAGAATTGTGTTCCACATAGTTTTATTATATAGTTTTTGTACAGAAAATAAAATTAATTATTATGGTGCTTCCGGAGCGGGTAAAGTTATGGTGTTTGATATACGTGTGATGTATCCCTGCAGCTTCAAAGTTGTCGACGATGAAGATAGTCCGTTTATCGCCTTAATTTGAAAGTACCCGCCAGCCGCTGCGGTGGTGCCTGCTATCAGTGGGAGGATTACCTGGTTAACATCGTAGGATTCAGGACCGTCATCAGGTCCTCCGTACGCACGTGCGATTGTCGTTATGCCCTTCTCCCCAATTGCAATTATCTGCGGCTGTGTGAAACCGTCCCCACCTTCACCGAATGCTTCTCCTTGAAGTATAACATGAGTGGCTTCCGCTGGAACACCTGCGTTTAACGTTGGGAAGTAATTAGCATAAGTGGTGCCCATAGATATACCGACAGGGTTAACCATTTGTATTAGACTACCGTTCAAGTTTGCAAAGGCTTCTATTAATTGGGTTTTAAGAGTGTTAATCTGCTCCTGTAAAGTGGCGACGCCATCGGTTCTATCAACTTCCTCGAAAAGCCGTGTTTCCAAAGTGGTACTTGTCACTACAGGATTTGTAATGCTTGGGTTTACAGAAGCTGCAAGTGCTTGACGTTCGTTTAAAGTTAATTCGGCTGTGCGGAAAAACGGGCGGATGTCATATAACCACGATTGAGGGATTGGGTTGTTTGGGGTGTACTGGTCATCAACAAATACATATGCTATTGGTAGGAAGAAAGATGCATTACGGTTTCGTTGTGCCCAGTCTGTCAGGCTATCACGTATATCATTTCTAGAAAAACATATATTAATGATATCATCGGGTAGAGGGTAAGTCCCTACAGGAGGGTCGTTAGTTAGCGTTCCATCTGGATTTTTGGCGACATCATTGCGCATGTCTCCAGGCTGACCGATAGTTTGGAATCTTTCTCCTATAGATATGCCGACCTGCCGGGTAGGGCTTGTAGTTATTAAACCTGCACCTTTTAAAGTAGCTAGTCTTGCTTGCCCATTTCCAATTGCGACATTCAATTCCTCAGCGTTACCTGGAATGAACGGGTCGTCAAGTGCGCCGTTTATAGTAGTAATACCTACAACATCAATACGCCCTCTTGGTGCATCAGTATTACCACTCTCTAGTACAGACTGAAAGTCGTTGTTACTAAACCCGTCTATACTAATATTTCCTCCAGGGAAATTAATTACAGCCGTTCGTCCAACTGAGTACGCTGGGTTCTGGGCTCTTTCTGTCCCACCAGGTGTGGTTGGAGGGTTGCCTGTGTTGTAATCCCAATCGGCGAGAGCTGAGTAAGTTTGGGATGTAGGAGGGTCACCTATTTCTTGAGTACCACCATTAACGCTGTTTAATACAGATGCGGGTACGCCATCGCCATCGGAACTTCTTTGTACGCGACCAATAAAACTTCCAGGGTTAACCGAAATGGTGCCCGGAATTGCATTGTCAATAAACGGTTTTAGCTCAAGAATACCTTGGCGGTTAACTGTAACCCCGACATCTGCTTGCTGAAGTTCATCAATCTGAGTTTGCAGACGTTTGTCATTCCTCAATAAATCTTGAAGGGGTAAGTTATCGACCTTATAGTAATAAGGGTCCGATGGTAAGTAATATCTAATATCTTCTGAGATGCGTGCCATTATAATAATCTATCCATGTCGAATAAGTTGAGGGAGCGGACTCCTACTCCGTAAGTGAATGTAGCCGGTGCGTCGCGTCCTTCTCCTCCTGAATCACCAGATTGATAAGACCTGTAAATGGAACACCCATTAACCTTGTCTTCGGACAAATGCTTTGCGTTTTGCCAGACATTGGAAGCTGTTTGGTCGAACCAGTTTCTCATGTATCCCTGCCAATCCATATTAATTGGGGGTATTGGGAATTCAGGTTCGGCGGTCGTATATATCCACGAGTTATCTGGGTCACCGGTACCTCCTGATACTACGTTATAAGAGCTAAAACCGCAGAGCCTGTTTTGCATAGTCGCAACACCCCTATCAAACAAATTGCTTGGGTGACCCCACCCAAAGACACGTAGTGCGCCGGATGTTTGGTATAAACCTTGAATGTAATCAGAGTCTGTACCCACTTTTCGCAATTGGTCTGAGTTAGCTAAAGTACGTACGTTTTGGGTCCAGTGAGTGTATCCCTGTCCGTTGATTTGGTCAACGAAAGAACCCCCTGAAAATGAACTGCCTTTGTATGAACCATCCCCACCCGGGGATGGGTTAGAAACCGTACCGCTTAAAGTGCTTACATCATAATAACTTTTTAAATCTCCTCTAGTTGAAAGTATTAATCTGTAAACTCCCGCATTATAATTTGAGTTTCCAAGAGCTCCGTAGGTAGTTCGTCGACCACCACGTCCATAGTAATCTAAAGAAACGCCATTCCACCACTTACCAAAAGGACCGTGATACCCAGCGCCTACGATAGGGGGTACAACTTCAGAGTTTCCAATACAGTAAACTTCGGGGTCGCCATTATTAATCAAACAGTTAGATGCGTGAATTCTGGAGGTATCAGCTACATTCCAAATATGGATACGGGAACCCATACAAGTTAGTTCTTCTTGCAAAGCGTCAGTTTGGGCGTTATCGTTCGAGGACCATCCGTAAACACCTTGTTTGAACCCCCAAGCCCTTTCATCTCCAATAACCGCAGGGGAGCCTGGGTTTGTAGTGCCTCCAAAGGCTGCAGATAAGGTGGATTTGCTGCCTGCGCCAACAGGGCTGTACAAGCTACCTAATCCAAGTTGGTCTGAGGTGTTTCCTACTTTGTTTGTAGTAGCGTTGTCGTGAAGACGACCTGTACTCCATTCATTTTCGTCACTACCTGTTTCACCGCCACCAAGATTGCCATCGTCATCGACCCCTATTGCGCCTCCAGGAATATCGACAATATCGTCAGGACCTGGTACTTCGGTGCCGTCATCGTCATCTCCGGAGTTATAGCCCGTGTCAGTACCTGCCTCACACCCAGCGCCGTTTAAACTGTAAAAAGCGCCAGAAACATTATGAGGCTGGGTATAATGGTGCCAATTTACTAGGTTAGCGTCGATGTAACTATCTCCTACTGCGCGGACGCACATACCACCTGTTGTAGCAGCGTCATGCTCCTCGGCTGGAAGGATATAATACTTACTAGGGTTCAAAGGGGAGCCTACAGAATTTAAACTTATTCTAGGAGCGAGAGCCCCGTCTGCGGCTACCCCACTGGTAAACGCATTTGGATAAAATTTAACATGTCCTCCAGAGGTACACATAGTAAATTGATTATTTGCATTTTGCAGGTAAGAGCTGGCGTAGTCTGTCGCCAAAACATCAACGGAGTCTTGGGCGTACGTTCCTGTAGGGTCACCTACAACCTTTCCACCTAATCCATAGAATTGGATTCCAGAATTTCTGTTTGCGACCAAACATGCGCGCGTAGAATGTACGTGCAACGAAGTATGGTTTGAGGAGGATTGAAGGTTGCGAGCATTGTTAAGCAAGGTGTATCCTGATACATCGAGGATATTGTCCGTGCCTTCCAAGGTTGGAGGTTTGATAAGGAGTTGAGAACTGTCCTCGACTAAGAAAGGTACTCCAAAACGTGCTGATTTGGTAGGTCCTGTAAGCTCAACTACAGCATTATCGGTACCCATAACACCATTACTAATCCAACTTCTAAATTGTTGGCTGGTATTATTTACCGGATAGTAATTCTGTGTTGTAGCGCATCCCGATGTTCCCCGGAAAGTAAGGTTTGAGCCGTTAGAGGCTATTCCAATACGCCCTTTACCTGCATCTCTGGAATCTACCGTGTATACAGAGTTAACCAACTCTACTGTAGAGTTGTTAGTTGCTATGATACCTGGTTTGTTTTGGATGCGGAAAGGGGTTGCGCCAAAGTGAGTGGCGGGTAATCCAGATACTTCATCCGCATAAGAGCGTCCGTCGGCATATGAGTTAGTATGAACCCAATCACACCCACCCCATTTACCAAAAAACTTAGGTATATTGTTCATGCGCTCAGCGCTCAATGTTGAGTTGTTAGTTACTACAATATTTTGGTTATTGCTGTCGACATGGAAATTGGCTCTATTCCTGATTCTAAGTGGTTCCCAAAATGTGCTAGTGCCGGCGCCATTTAGATTCTTCGTGAACATTGTTCTTGTATATCTATCAGGGCGGTGGTAGAATGTGTCTAAGTTAAATCCGTATGTGAAGTTAGAGCTTTCCAAACGGATGCCGTGCGCTGAGTTATTATTGGAAGTTATTTGGGGAACTCGTACTTGGCTGCGATTGGCTCGCACGCCATTACCTACATTCAGGAAAGTATTAATACGACCTTTAAACTCAAAGTCTGTGCCTTCCATATAGATACCGTCTTCATTACAGTTTGCTACATTAATAGTTGTAGTTAGTGTATCACCTCCTACCCCTGAAACGGTAGTTAAGTTCATGCCGTAAGGGCTTGTATAAGTTCCGGGTTGCTGCTGTGAACCTCCGTTAGGGAGTGCGGACACCTCTTCGGCAGTCCCTCCTGTAAAGGTAGGGACATCTGTTCCCCAGCTAATCCCACCTCGGACAGTACAATTGCGTAAATCCATTCCTCGTTTGGACTTACCGAAGTAATTTAAATATTTTCTGCTGTTCGTATAAGCGGTTTCATCCCATAAAATATCTGAGTTTAAACCTAGAAAACCAGTGCCATCTTGGGTTCGGGTATTAGGGTTAAGCCCAGTCTTTGTATAATTTCTCCAACCTACGCAGTGCCCTGTAATTTTAATCCTAGAATTTTTTACAGAGTATCCCGATTTTACCGCGAACATTGCAGTGGTGTTGTCTAAGATTACTTCTGAGTTTTCTATGTCAAAACCGTGGGTTTTTTGGTGGATATGTCCTTGAGGTCCTTCTGTATCGTTCCTGTCATTAGAGCCGTCAGTTAGAATGTTGCGAAGTACAATAGACCCTTGGCAGTCTTTCAGAGCTACCTCACTAAACCAGCTTCCGTATCCGAACAAAGTTGCTTGTCCTCCTGTAATCTGACCTTCTCGTTTGTACAGACCACCAGTATACTTTGTAGTTTCCTGCATTGCGGACGCAGTAGAAGAGCCCCAAAATGCCATCGCATCACCTGCTGTTGAGGATATAGACCGGTCTTGAACAGCATTCCATGGGTATAACTGGAATTGTCCGTAATTGCCAGCGCCGAGGTTATTGTAAGTGCCTGTACCACTGCCGACATGACATGTGATATTACTAAATTGTCTGTCTGTATCAGGTCCAACGGTAGTAATAATGTGTGCGTTACTATTCCAGCTGTCCTGGTCAAAGAATTTTGTGCCTCCACGTGATGCGGAGACGTCCATCATAATGGCAGATGCATCCAAAGAGTAAACGTTGCTGATTAGTGATGCCGCGCCAGCTGGGCTTGAACTTACGTTTGTTACGTTGTACGCTGATGCGTCTACATGCTCGAAGTAAGCTTGGTTTCTAACCTCTAAAATACCGTCACCTTCACACGTAATGTTAGCGAGTTCCAATTTACCTAGATTTCCGTAAGTACAAATCTCAATTAAGACTGGAAATTTTAATCGTTTGGGGATGCGTTCGACAATATCCGCGATGCTATCGTAGATACCTTTGCTCTGGTCAACACTACCTGCTGATGAAAGTGTGAATGTTACCCCTAAAGGGTTTCCGCCCGGGTAACCTTGGGATGCGTACAGACTATTAGTACGGTCCTCTAAATTCCATAAGGGCATATTATCTTGCTCCCAGTTATAGAAGGAGCTCGGGTCGTATTTAGGCACGTTATCTGCCCAGTTTAAAGGGATGTAGCCTAAGCCACCCTCGCTAGTAATTGTTTTGAAGCTTGTCATTAGAAATCAATAGTCCACCGTATGACTAAAATATATGAATCGGATTTAAGGAGAGGTTCGAAGAACCTGTATGCACAAAGTAAGGAACCCTCAGGGGTTGTCGCGTATGGATTTTTACAGTAAAGCCCGACTTCATCTAGCTCCATACCGTTCGCGGATTGTTCATCTATAACAATTTGCCACATACATTTACTGTTTGTAATTCTCTTGATATAGGCGTGAGGTATTACCCCGAATGTTGTAGGGCTTCCCGGTGAGGTTATTACCGAACCGTTAGCAACCAAGTTATGGATATCGATGTCGATTAGCCCGTTACCGTACTCAGATTGTATGAGAGCGGCTCCCAAATCATTTGTAGTAGAAACCTGTAAAGCTAGACTCCCTCCAGTACCTATCTTAAAGTAAGTAAGTTGAAATCCTTCGACCTCGGCTGTGGGGGGAGAATCAAACATCTCGGAAAGGTTAGCACCCATACCACTAGTAATAACATTCTTATCTTCGTAGTGTAGCTCGTTTGTTCCATCTGGGAATTCTTTCCAGATTTCGATGTGTCCCACTGGACTGTAGTTTTCGGTAAATTTCATCTTAGACAAAGGTTGTATCCCATATTATAGTAATATAATCTGTATTATTCCAATCAATTTGTAATCCCGGAGGAAACATTACTTTTTTATTGCTTAGATTAAATACAGGGTTTTTATCAGGGTTATCTACATTATATAGTCCTCCTCGATAACCTTGTGAATATGAATTATCGGTACCACTTATTTGGTAAGCAGTGCCTAATTTTTCATATGTTTTTTTATAATCAATAGTATGTAATCCCATTGAACCTATCCCCCCCATGTAGTAATCTAAGAAGTGCCAGTCATCTTTAGTAAGCTTTAAAACATACCTTATAGTTTTATGCGCGTAAAGGGTTGAAGCTGGTAGGGTGAAGGATGATGCTATAAATCCGGCGCTGGCATCATGGACATTTGTAGGGGTATGTGGGTGCTTATAAATATAACCGTCACTATTAACAACACCCATTTGATTAAGTGTTCCTGACACAAGACCCATCCCACTGAATTGAAGTCCTTGCCCTGCGCCTACATCTTGGTTACGCGTACCGAATGTTCCGGAGCCGAAAAATAGCCCTGCTGATGGGAGGTACGCTCCCATCGTGATTGCTTGCTCTAAGCTCAGCTCTCCTGTAGGAGAAGGGGACATAGGGTTATTTATTTCTAAAGTTGAACTTACGCCATCAGCATATATTATTGAGCTGTAATCAAAGTAGTTAATCCTATTAAGGAATTGACCTAACTCCCCCGGGGTGTTGGCTCTGGTTGCTGGTTGTAGAGTGTGGTCGCTGGGTTGAGGGAATTGCGGGAAGGCGAATGTTTCCCCTGATACTCTCCAATCATTACGATTTTGGGTCGCCCATGTATAAGTTTTAAATGATTTTATATTAATAGTTTCCGAGTCTACTAGAGTATTTGGAAACTCCAGAGCAGCGATTATTTTTGTAGTCGGTCCAAACGTTGGCGCATTAAATGTAGGGGAAAGAAAATGGGTATAATTAATAACATCATTAGATGCACTTACCCCTCCATAACCCCAAGGGGCGACGGAATTTGAGGAGGCAGCGAGCTGAATACCGCTAAGCCATACAGCACCTTGAGTGTTGATTGCAGCTGAATTGCGGGAAGGTGCCCAGCTTTGATTGCCAAATTGGTAACCGTAAGTAACCCCATTATACATTGCGTATAGCCTCATTTCCGCAGTTGCTAGGGTCGATGTTTTTATTTGGGTACAGTTCACATCCCACCCTACAGCCATTTTCTGAGTTGCAGAAATGTTATAGTCCTGTAGTATAAAATTAGTAAGGACTTGGGGTCTGTGGGTAGTAGAGTTAAACCCAGAAACTCCTAAGGTAGGAACCTCAGCGGTATTAGGTACTACGCTATTTGGATGAGTTCCTGCAGGTGTAAAAGCGTTTGCCTCCCATTGTTTATAGGTTGAACCCCAAGCTGTTGGCGTTGCTACGTTAGCAAGTATTCCGTTGTTAAGAGATTTTATGACCGTACCCTCACTGTAATCGGTGATGTGGTTGTCCGCGTAAGGCTCACTTGTGAAGATTGAGGCATCTCTTTGCCACAAATCATTTCCTGTATTTGCCACTAAGGCTGAGTCATTGAGGGCGACGTCGTATAAGGTGTATTCACCTCCAGAGGAGTCCATAATATTTAACTGGTACTGCGTATCACGGTCCAAACCGTTAAGCGCCATATTAGATATCATTTGAGGGGTAGTAGCTATAAAGCTACGAGTTGACTCCCCTTGACTACTATTAACCTTTAATTTGGTATAGGCGTAAGATGTTTGCCATGTCTGGTCTTCAAAGTTGTAGTATTTTTCAATGGAGGGAGCTAACCCAGGGTTAAGAGATGGTCCTCGCAAGCTTACATTTTTCACCATTACCTGTCCACCGTCGCTTCCGGGGCGTGCTGGGTTTGCCCCTATTATCGCTGAGCCGAACCGGTATCTTCCAATTACAGGACCGGTACTTACGTTAAGGGTACGCCCATCATTTATAGCCAGCCCCATAGAGTCGTCAAAGGCAATTAACCTATTGTGCTTGAAGGAGGTGTATGAACCTTGAGATGATGGTAACGGGAGCATGTAAGTCGCGGAGAATTCCTGGTTGTAACCATACCCACCCATTTCCCCCTGGTCGTACATCGTGTCAAAGGTGTTTGACGACCAATTGAAATACATCTTGCTGGTGCGGTTGTTTTGATTGGGCGCGGTAAGAGCGCTTAGTACGAAATGCGCGCCCTCCCCAGAGGAGTTAAGTTGCTCGCTTATAACGTCCATAGATAGTGTATACTTACCTTTGTTGATAGGGATATTCTGCTCCCCTACCATACAAGCGAGATTAATATTAGAGCTATTACTAATAGTGGCGACCTCCTCCACTTGCACACCCCAATCTGTAGGCTTTGCATTAGGGCTGGTCATAGGGTAAGCGAAGGATGGTATTGCCATTCGTATAACGGGGAGATTAGAGCCGAACGTAGTATTCCCCTCCGTCGAGTCACTGTAGGGTGAGTAATCCCCTAGGCGAGATGAGTTTATATCTGCTGGGACGCCTACTGGACTTTCGACGACAGTGAAATAGCTACCTAAAACATTGTAGCTAGAGTGGATTCTTTCCTCTTTTTCCCCCCTCATCTTAGCTTTAAAAGACACCACAAAGGATGGGTCTGTTAAATCTTTTGTGCCTCCCTTTAAAGAAAGTCGATAGGATTTGGTTGGTTCTAACCCAACTATATTCTGTGTTAGTTGGTTCATGTTTCCATTTGATGTGGCGCTGTAAATTGAATCGCGTATCTCCTCTGCTTCTGGTGACCCGGGGATGTATCGTTGGGAGCTAAAGCTTAGTGCTGAGAATATGGCGCCGGGGGTTACCTTTGTCCCGGTACCTGAACTTAACTCCCATGTTGAGTAACGGGTTTGGGTTGTGGTAACTGTATCGGGTCCATTGTAAGAATAAACTCTCCACTCCCCCAAAGGACCGAAAGAAAAATCTTTTATCGCGTAAGAACAGAAGCCGTTAGTTCCGTCAGTGCGACCACTCCCTTTTAGTCCAAGCGTGTACCCTGTCCCTTCTGGCGAAGGTGGGAGGGTTACGGGGACACTAAACTGCAGCCATGTGTTTTTTCTATCAAAAGTAAACTTTTTGGAAGTTCCCCCAGACTGAAATATGTCAGACTTACCTAGATTGGAGTCGGGGTAGAATGCGTAGGTTCCACCTTGTGAGTCCGTGAGGGTAACTTCTATGTTCCCGCAACCAGCTGGTGATGCTGCTCCGGATACCATCGCATTGAAATACAGCATATAAGTAGCATTGTTATCTCCTTGCCCCCGAGCTCCTGCCGCAAGGTTTAAGGGGGAGGTGTCGCGTGGGTTAGCGAAGGCGAATAGATTTCGGTCTGTATAAGTTGGGAGGAATTGTTGGGTTATAGCGGCGGCACCGCTTGAAGCAAGTTCCGAAGAAGATGCATGAAGGAGAATACCATTATAGACTGACGAGAAGGAGGTGTTTTGCTGAAGCCCTTCTGTTAAGGGTTGTACGAAACCAAGTCCGGAAGCACTTTCTGTAAATGTCGGGTTGTCGGAATATCGAGCTAAAGGATTTACTTGGCTCCACCCTACCAAACCTACAAGACCTCGTTCCCGTGCCTTATATTGATTTTTTACATCAGAGTAAGGTGGCACTAACTCATAAGTATGATTGAAATCGCTATTCAAGAGACGGCTTTGATGTTTTAAGAAATTAGGATTTTCTAAAATATAACTAGCATCATTAAGCAACTCTAGCTTTATAATATCAATAAAAGGATTTACATAATCAGTTTCCCAGGGAGCAAATGTCCAATCTTTAAATTCAAGTGCTGGAAAACTGTACTCGATGAAGTACTGTCCGTTACTGTTGAAGTCTCCCGTACGCGCATGACCTTCCAATTTGAATCGGAAACTGTTAACGCTATAGTTATCTCCTAACTTAACTACTTTTCTGGTTGTCTTCTCAGCATCGACAAATAAAACAAACCGGTTTTGTGTGAAATCGTAATACTCGTAAATCTGCCCAAGTCGACCCCGTCCAATACGTACATCAAGGGTTGCTTCGTAAGCTTTGCCATGTGTAAGGACATGATACACTTCCCCTAAACTCATGTCTACCGGTTGAGATATTATGGTATGTACTTGCCCTTGCCTAACTTCAAACCGCGTAACCTCCTTTTCCCCCTCCGCAAACGGGGTGAGTGTTCTGGTAATCGGGTCTTTTTCGGGATTGGGTTCAGAGTCCTGCCTGAAATTCCATAATGAAAAATCTTCTAAGGTGCCTCCCTGAATAAGGTTGGCTTCCTGGGATTGCTTAGACATCCATTGGTTATTCCCGATAGAGGAATAACAGTCAAGCATTTCAAAATGATTGTTAGTTGTAGGTGGGAGGTATTGGTATCTTTCTCCAGATAGTTCCATAGAGCTAAACCAGAATCGGGAGTTTCTTGCGTTATAGTAGTAAGCCGCACTACCCAAACTCATTGCTTGGATTTGATAGCTAGACACTGAGCTTGTTCCTATCTCCATCGCACTTCCCCCAAAGGGGTTAGGCATGTAAGTCATTACGTCGGCTATAGTTTTCCGGACACCATCAGTAACCATGTTACTCCCTCTAAACAAGGTGGTATCTTTACCTCCACTGCTTTGAATTATTTCTATATTGCCTTTAATCATTACTAATGTTGTTTGTCTTCGAACCCGTAGTTTCCGTGTACTGAGGAGTGGCTGCCGCCCCAGTATTCTAAATACTCGCTTCTTGAGCCACCTGAAAGGTGATAAGTTCCAGAGGAGTCTCTAGCATCACGGGAGGATTTGCTAGTCCCTAATCTTTCAAAGAAAGTAAATGCTCCCCAAAAGTCTTCTCTTTGTAAATCCTCCGCATATGTATTATAGAGTTTATTTATTAAACTAATACTTTTTATCGTTACTCCATTATATTCTCCAGTACGTATAGGTTTAGACACCTCGAGATAATACACTGAGTCATCATCATGAACCGGACCCGCAGAAGCAAAGTACCCGTTAAGAGGTCCTTGGACTGATAAAGAGTGATAGCCTAAAGGTGTTCGGGTGTTATAGGTGTTGAATTCAAATTCGAAGTTTTGGTCTTCCTCTGTCTGGAACCCACTGGCATTAAGACGGTTTGCTGTTAAAGGGACTCGAAGCCATTGGTCTTCTCTCTCAGCCTGCTTTGTATCCTCCCATCTAAGGCTATTCCAATTGAAAGCCCATGCACGGCATAAGAAATCTTCATACCCATTACCTATAAAAGGTTTCTGCTCTACGACAATGCGGATAAATACTTTTTCATCCACAGGAGTTTCCGCAGCTAATTGGGCTACTTGTGCACGTAAGTTCAATAAATATGTAGAGTTGGGGGATAACTTGTTCCCTACCGTCCCTAAGGTTTTGGGTAGCTCCGCCCAGGGAGATATCTCTTTAAATTTAACATCCCTAAGCCCAAAGGATACCTTTTCTGTTTGGGTACCATTTTGCATAGGCGTTATCCATAAACTGTGGTTGTCAGATTTTTGGGATGTGTATGGGATGGTGGTTACTCCACTGTAGGTCTTCCAAGCCTTACCTGCATCAGCAGTGCTGCTGAACAAAGGGTTTACCGTATTAGCGGACAGCGGTTTTTCTTGGCTAATCCAAGTTCCTCCCGTACCATTAGGCAAAACTTGTTTCCACTGGCTGTTATTTCTTTCGTTAAGTAGGCTATAAGTAAGTAAAGGTGTGCCTATACTATTACATGATGCATCTAAGGTAAGGGCGTATGTTCTTCCAGGCTCCAGATATCTTAAATTTGCAGGGGTAAATCTGTCCTGAGGAGTAAAATTAGTTCTTAGGGAAGGGTTGTTAATAAATCCAAGGATACTACTGGTACTTAATTTTCCACCGCCGCTACAGCTAAGAGTGACGTAGTTTGATGCGCTGGCGTAAGTCTGTACTAATGCAGCGGATGCGTTCAAATCAATGCTCGTATTGATAATTAGCTCTGCGGAAATCGAGGATGCTTTGTACTGGTCTACAAGCCCCCAAGCCGCTATAGAAGATAGGCTTGGGTCTTTTACGGTAGCATCGCGTGGTGGAAATCTAAACTTTCCATTGTAGGAGTAGTTCATGTTTCCATCTAACGGGTAACGTACCCTAACGGTCGCTCGGGGGTCCGTAGTGGTATGCCGTTGAATTAAGGTTATCCCAGAGGGACCTAACTTGTCTACGTTGAAGGATGGGTTTGTTCTTGAATTATATACGGCTAACGAATTCACATTTGGCGCCACGGTATCTACCCCCGAGAAAAGAGTGCCATTTGAAAAGTATTGATTCCCCGGGTCTTCGAAAAGGTCTAAGGAATGCATGTAGGTATTATGTGCGTTTGCTTGCAGAATACCTTCGTTTAAAATCGTTACATTTCCCGCAGCAGTTACCAATAAAGGGTCTGTGAGGATTGCAGGTGTCGTTGCGACAGCACTCCATGAGGGGTATGATGCTGAGACAGTGGTGCCTCCAGTATAAGGGAATGCTGTACTACTTACACTATCCACAATACTTCCTGGGATATTGAAAGCGTGGTTAAAAAGTATAGGTCCAAATACGTGAGAAATTACATTGAACCCACCCGCGTACTTATCTCCTACCTGCTGTTTTCCTACGGACACAACATTTCTTATTTGATTGTTGAAAATTGTGTTATACGCATTATATAATAACATCATCCCGTCACCCCATTTAAAATTAGTGTAACTTAAGTCAGTTTGTAAATTCCACCTATTATCTTCAGCGCCTCTTCTTGCAAATATAGCAGCTAGAGAGTGGAGTATTTGAGAGCCGAAAGTAGCGCGTAAAGAGTTCCATCCAGAGACGTCAAGTTCTTCGTCAGGGATAGCGCGTGCTGGGAAGTACCCTTCAATCGCGTTACCTCCATACCCTGGAAAGGATGGAATATTTCCACTTGCGTCAAACTGTGAGTATACTGAGGAAAGGCTTCCACTTGTCGACACATAGCTTTGGGAGGAAAAGTTGAATCCTTTTGGTAGAAAGCCAGATGCGTACAAAAACCTTTTTCGGTCTGTGCCACTTGCGGTGAACAAGTCTGTGTTGGTTGGTTGGTTTAAACCATCTCTCGTGTATGCCCATCCGATAAATTTATATTTATTACTTCTTCGGCGTCCAGCGCTGCGCGGGGCGTTACCTACTTGTTTGTACGAGATAGCTCCTTGGTTACCGCCCCCACTCCAAAAATAAGGGGCGCCGTAAAGAGTTGCGGACGGTACCCATCTACTGTGTTGGGGGTTTGTAATGTTAGGGAATATCCCTGAGAAGATGCCTGTACCAATAGTTCCCGGGAAGGACGAGGTAACAAAGCTGCTATTCCATTGGTCCCCATCGCTTTGTATAGTTTGAAGGACCTCCATATCATACGTATCGGAGAAATTATGTATCTTATCGCCCAACTCAAACCCAGCATATATTTTATTTAATACGTGAAATGGGCTGAACTGGCGGAAGATGTCGACGACTGCGGGTAATGCGTTTTTACCTAGCTTAGTCTCCGCTAAATTATGGAAGTCGTCTACGCTCCAATCTATAGAAGATGTGAAGAACTTGCTGTTTACGGTGGAAGATTTAGAGTTCCACAAATCAAAGAGCGACATGTTTTCTAGCTCACCCTTTCTAATAATTCTTTGATAGTTGTACGGAAGGTTGAAGCCGGATGTCATAAACTTAAAATTTAAGTTCGCGCCCATGCTCGGCATGTTAAACATATTACCTTCTTTTAATTCCGTGTGAAGGGTAACATAGTGAGAAAAGGCTTCTGCTGCAGAAGAGGACACATTAAGACCTAAATTACCTACAGGACGAATCATTAACGCAGATAGCTCCCGTAGTACAGGCGCATCTATTAAAGTATTTTGGTAGAATCTATGTTCCTCAAAAGGTGGTATAGGTATTTTTCTTCCACGATGATGGAATCCTGGAAATTCTATACCTGCACTTACCTGGGTGTTTATAATATCTGATTTTTTATAACTTTTGCCATGTATTTTAATAAAGTTATACTTCTCGTCTAAGTACTGAAGTATGTAGTCCGTGAGGAATCGTGCGTTGTTGTCGGGGTCATTTGCATCAAAATTTACCAGCTTCATATTTATAGACGAAGCTGCTAATGACCTATTCCATGACCTCATTAATTTACCGTAGGACTCCCTGTTACTTCCTAAATCAGTTTCAGTTTTAATAACATAGTAAATGAGGTTAGGAAGATATGATTCATACATCTCCTGGATGCCTGACGTAGTGTTGTTGGCGTCCCAGAGACCTGACGGAATCAGCATTTGAACAGCCTGCGTTAAGGCTTGCCTTGTACCTTTTGCTTTGTACAAGTAAATCGCTTGCTTAAGCTGCTCTCTCCATTTAGCGGGGTCCGTTGAAAAGAATGTCCACCCTAAATAACGTCCTAAGTACTGTAAAAATTCTTCGGGGCACTCATCAATGTCCAGTAAAAACTGTACGTCACGTACGGTATCTTTAACATCATAAAAGGCGTAGGCTAAAGCCTTTAGCATTTTCCCCATCGGACCAGCGTTCTCCATACGTCTTACGTTAAGACCGAGTAGAGATGCGTTTACTATATCCTTAAAGTATAAGGAGTTAGGGTCATCCTCATTAACCCAAACATTCACTAAAGTATCTAAAGCACTTACTAATTGGGCGCCAGATGCAAAATAGTTGTCGGCGTATGTCGAGGATAGTACGTTAAAAGGTGGGGGTAAATGGTTCTGTCTTATTTGTGTCCACTCAGAACCGCCTCCTAAACAATTATGGAGAATCCATCTCATTACAATGGATACACCTGTTGCCTCTGTTAAGCTCTTTCCTAGGAAAAGGTCATTTGTTATACTGCTTAAAAGTAAAGAGCTTGGTGCGAGAGAATTATTATCTATTACCTTACCGCTAGTATTAAGCATGTATGCCCAGCCTAAATTACTTAGTAACGCATTTTGGACGGATGAGACTGATGACGTGGTTGGGTCTACTATTGAACTGTACCCGGATACAAATTTTTCAGTTACATTGTTTAGGTGTGTGTGTGGTAACGCGGATGTAATTACAAAGGAGCTAAAATCTCTTACGTTTGTAAAATCTCTAAATGATTTGCCTAAAGGGTTAAGTACGTGCCGCTCGTAGTCATAGGGAGAGACCCTACTTATCTTATTAAAGGGTACAAAATAAGGGACAAAGCGTACACTAGAAACAATAGTGCCTCCAGAACCACCAAATTGCGTGGAGGACACAGGGATATCGATTAACGATGATAGATTTTTCGCTGTATAAAGAAGTTTGGCTAGTACACTATACTGCAAGTCCTCTTCTTCACCGTACAACCTGTACTCAGTTTCATCATAGAATTCAGGAATTATACGCTTAATTACTTCTATGTAATTAGCTTTAAAGTGCTGTTGCTCTGGTCCGCTGTCTGATGCCATTAAACTAGTTCTACTGTAAACTCAAAGTTATTGAGTTGGATAATTTCGTTGAAATTCACATATATATCGGAATCGATATTGTTAATTTTAAAGAACCTGACTTCAGGTACTTGTAACATAAAATTATTAAGGTCCGCTAAAGAAAGCACTTGACCAAATTCCATGTTATCTACATTAAAGTATCTTAGTAACTCGTTTGCAGTTTTTTGTTTTATATTATCTGCATTTTGTCGATTACTTGAATCAATGTAAAGGGTTGCAACCAAATCTAACGTTCTAATTACTCCGTCAGATACTACGATATCATCAGTAAGCATCTTATAGTCCTGGAAGTAATCTAGCAACTCTTTTTTATATGCAACCGAAGCTCGTTCTAACTGTGTCTCCGAAGCTTTTGCGAGCACAAACAGGTCAATAACATTTGCGGCTGCACCATTTTTCCGTAAAGAAGCCATAGCCTTTGCGGTTTTGCCCGCGACCCCCACGAAGGAGTTTGCTAACGCGTTGTAATCCTCTCCAGTTACGGCTCGGTACTGCGTTCTAAAGAAGTAGGGGGCGTACCGTTTAGCGTGGGCGACGGATTCAGCCGCAGTACCCCCACTACCTTTTGTGGTATTTACAATATTAGCGTCAACAGTATTTACCCCATTTAGTACGCTGACAGGTGCATCCAAGGAGCCACGGGCAATATCGCCATTAACACCTCCCCCTGTGCGGTATGTAACTATGAAGTTAGCCCCAGGGGTAGGCATTCTCCCCCTAACACCGTCACCGAAGAAAAGGGTTGCGGTCATATCTCGATTGTATTTTTTCTCAAACACGGCAGTGTTTCCTCCTGAGGCTACGTAAAGGTTGGATATTTCATTGTAATAAGTTCCTCCATGCGCGCCAAACGGTTCGTTAGACGAAACCCCAATGCTACCTTCAATAACTGGGCTATTATTTATGGTAATGGTTTGGCGGTTTGCGTCTTGCCCAAAAGTACCTACTTGAGATTGAGTGATTCCTTCTAACAGCAGAAGACCGGAGGCTGCGTTGTCATCATTAAAGTCATCTGCAGGAATCGTAATATCTTTACTAAAAACATTTAACGTGCCATCAGTTTGTTGGCGCATAATTGTATATGTAAGGGGGGTACCACTCCTCTGGTTGATAATCTGTACACGTCTATTATTTTCTGTTATAGAAATTCCTAAAGCAGGGTCGACGGTAATATCACTAGGTAAAGTTAACTTTCCAGTTGCTTTAGAAGCAGTAGGTCCCCTTAAAGATACCCCGATTAGTTCAAGAAGTCGACCAAGATTACCTCTATCCTTAACCGTGTCAATATACATTTCATTAGCTGTCATGTCCGCGCGTAAGGTGAGGGTGGTTCCCATATAAGCAAACATTTCCAGTAGCATTTGTCCTAGGTCGGAGGCTGCGAAGTTATTGTAGTCAAGAGGGTACACAGCCCTAATGTAATTTTGTAAGGCGGCGCGGTAGTCGTTAAACCCGTTAAGATTGTAATCAATCAAATCCGGTTTGCGGTTATCAGGAATCTGTCCTAGTTTTAGGAAATCAGATTCTATCGTACCATCAAACCCGGAGGTGTTGCTTATGCCGTTGAAAAATTTTGTGTAGTCTTGTGCCATGTTATACTGTTACAGCCATTGTTGATGTAGTAAGCAAATCATTCTTTGTTGAGAGAACTATAGTTATAGTTAAGGTATTTCGACTTTCGTCGGGAATAAGGTTAAGTTGTTGTACTATGACACGAGGTTCATATCTAGCAATAGTTTCAATTATTTGCCCTTTTAAAACTTGGAGGGTTGTATTGTCCATAGGCTCAAAAAGAGCTTTTCTAATGTCAGTCCCGTAGTCTGGTCTCATGACGCGTGCGCCTCTGGGGGTTAAGAGTAACTGGGTAACCCCATCCCGCAATGACCCTAGATTTTCACTTTGGGTCATCGTACCTCCAACAGCAGTAAACCTCATAGGAAATGATAAACCTAATATGTCTGTTCTGTTTTCTGTTTTTTGATATTGTAGATTGAAGTTTACCATAGTATTATGGGGTTAGGATATTTTTGAAGAATCCTTTTTGAGCGTTAAAATTAACGTTTGCCTCAGTAGTAGTTAGGGGCTTTCCATAAATCTTAAAACTACCAATAAATCCGTCTAAACCGCTTCGAGGAATTACGCGAGTAGCAGGACCACTAGACCCCTTACTATTAGATAAAGGAGGTTTGTGTTGTCCTTGTATGTAAGTCGTACTATCAATAGTGGTAGTTACTACAGCGGCGCCAGCAGTAGTTTCCTGATAAGTGTTGTTGGTGTTGGAGCCTAGAAAACCCATAGGTCGGTAATCGGTACCTTCTATGCTTGGGATATTATCAGTATACCCCCCTCCAATAATCCAAGGAGTGAACACAGGGAAAGGAACCCTCTCCGGCGTTAAAGGCTCGTCGTAAAGATTAACCCCTAAGAAACTTTCTTTGGTGGGAGCCGTACCCCTCATAGGGTCTAGTGGTAGTGGTGGGTGGTTTCCTATTTGCGCGGCAGTAGGGACCACCGCTGTTTTAGGGTCTACGCCCAAAACATCTACTAAAGAGGATGTGCTTAAGTGCTCGCCGTCCAAACATACCCTTACTTCATTTAACCCGTAGTCAAATGCTACATTGAAGTGCAGGTAAGAACTACTAACATCTGCGATACCAGAACCACTCCTATTAAGGGTAGCGCTTGGGATAAACATACCTATAGGTGTTACTTGCGAAGGTACAGGTGCATCATAAGCACCCCACTTTTCCGCTAAACATACACTGTGTCCCCAACTGGTATTTGGGTTGCGGGTATAAGATTGGTTTTGTCCTACGGTAGGGGCTATAAAGAATTCCAAACCACTTGTAGTGTAACTGTTTTCGTGTTGGGGACTTCCTTTATCTCTCCAACCCATTAGCATGCCTACGGTTTTGCTTCCATCTGTAGCAGTACCCTCGGCGTTGTTGGGGTTAGCAACAACATGACGGTTAGGGGTTGGTCCACTATTTTCATTTGCTAAAACCAGGCGGTAACGATGTTCGTCCGTCATATCCCGATGACAGTTAGGGACATATGCCCAAAAATCAAAACTTACACCCTCCATACTATAAAATAAATTATCTAATATACGGCTTCCTTTATTTGGCTGGCGGTACGTCTCATAGTCTTTAGTTATATTAGGGAGTCTAGCATAAGACCCTTTAACGTTTTCCCATACAGCAGACTCAGATAAATGCATATCATAAATAGTTCCGCCGAAGTAAGCTGTGCCTACCCCTGATGGGAACATTAGGTTAGGACTGGTCCCTACTAATTTAGCATCCAATCTTGTAGAACCTTCTGCTGCGTTATTTAAGGCATACAAAGTTCCAGAAGGTTGCGTTATTGCCTCTGGGTCTAAGAAATTATAACAAACTACTAACTTATCATCAATAATATCGTCCGTTAATGATTTGTAAAGAGGCTCAGAAGCGCTTAGGCTTCGAGAACCTTTTCTTTTTACCCAATCACCGAGACCTGTAGGGTCAACCGATAGTTTTACGCTATACGTTTCAGGGGTGTTAGGTGCTACTACATAACGCGCTTGGAACGGGGCTACTACGGTGTCTAAGTCTTCAGAGAAAAGGGTTAGTTTTGTTTGAGTATCTAAACTAATATCAGATTCTTTTAAATAAGAAAAATCATTAATAGGTATCCTCGGTATTTGTTTCCATTCTCCTACTGCAGCCATTACTGTCTTCTCATTAGGAATGTGAGTCATCTTGTTTGTTTTTTTATTCCAAGCTACTGTTGAAGGTCCTTCATCAGTCTGAACTGATAGGAAGGTTATCCCTTTCAGTTTTTTACTTAAATCTTTATACCTTAAGTTGTATTCGAATGCCTTCCCTATAGGGGTATGGTATTGAAAAAATAGCCCTTCACCTAAAGGGTGGTCTCTTTCGGTGAGGAAGAAAGTGTCCCGTCCGTATACGGCTGCTAAGTCTAGTTGTTTCTTTCTTTTCTTTATCTTATAATCGTAAGTGGCTGCAACTCCTCCGAGTTGTGATGCATATGAGCGTACTAAGGCGTCGTCGTCTGAATAGTCATTAGCAATTAATTCTGTAATGTATCCAGAGACTTCGGTAATTTGAGAAATCTTATCATCGTTAAACTGTTGAAGTACGTCATCGTATTTATAGTATGCCTCTGCAACGGGACTTCCCTTTCCTATATCTGAATCTATATGGAAAACCGTTCCATAATTCTCATATGAATCCTCTTCAGTAAACTCCACCCCTCTACCTCCGACATTTGAATCATAGTCTAGCTTCCAAGTATCCGGGCTTCCCTCCAGGGGTTGGACTATAGGAACGTCTTGGGTTCGGGAATTATAATACAAACCATCTTTAGATAAGATGAATTTATTTGCGGCTGAGATTGGCGGACCAAACTCCAAATCAAACTTGGGTCTCATTTCCCCTATACCGGAAAGTTGGAGTGCGACCGCTGCCTTTCTAGACTCTAGCTCTGCGAAGGGAACAATTACCTGTTCAACCACTAGTTGTCTGTACTGCAAGGCGGCAGCTTCTATCTCTAAACGTACTTCTGGTGGGAGGTCCTCGCTATCCAAAGCGGCAAAATTAACTTCGGGCTCGGGCTCGATACCTGCGGCGCGGTTTTTCAACCTCTCATCTACGACGGCTTGTGAGCTCTCAATAAGAGCAAGCAGTATGTTAAGACCGGCAATAATACCTTTGTATGCCAGTAAAAGGGACATAACGTTTCCCGCATATTTATTAACTAGTCCGACTGCGTCACCTGCTATATCTGCAGCGTCGTTGTACAAACCTTCGAGGGTGCCTTCGTCAGGGGGGTTGGGGACCGTTCCAGGGACGAATGGTGTGTATCCCGCATCATTTACGGCTTTAGCTCCGCCTGCGTCAGCGGCGACCGTATTAGGGTCTCCTGAGTTGCCTGCGTTACCATCGATAACCGCTTGCCCGTTAGCTCCTGTCTGCACATTTGATTTCCCCGTTAAAGCGTCAGCTTTTGTCTGTGTTCCCGCAATTTTATTTCCTATCGCTGCTGCTTGTTGAACCAATATGTTCCCGACTGCGATGAGGGCTGCTGCACTCATCAACATCGCACTACTTTTTTTAAGGTCTATCATTTTCTTGTATTATTTAGGGGTGTTGCTGTTATTAGGTCAAAAGGGCTACATTGGGGTGAGCCCTGGTAAAGGTATACTTACCCCTAAAGCGGTTAAGGGAGGGGTAGTAATTGATTGAGTAACTATCCCAGGGCTAGTAATGGTGCCCGCAGTAGTTACTACAGTAGCTACTGCTATAGAAGGTACGGTTGTTGTCGCACCTACTCCCGTGCCTGTGGAAGCTACGGGCATTCCCACTGTAGGAATATTAACAGTAACGGCATGTGCGTGGTCTGCGACGGATACACCTCCTAAAGTTACGTCGGAGTCTTCTCCCCCTTCAATAACTACTTTAGCGGCTTTGATTGTTAAACCTTCAGCGTTCAGCATTAAGGATGTATCTCCTACTCTAAGATTAATCTCACTAGAAGCAATTAAATTAAGAGTACCATTAACTCCAATACTACTTACCCCGATATGACTGTTAATAGACGCATTAATTAATTCAATTGAAGCATCTTTGGCGGTTACAGGGATGGTAGAAGTGATATCTCCTTCCCGAGCAGTCTGTGTTATATTTCCTCCAGTTTCTAATGCGATAGTAGGTGCAGTGCTTTGCGTGTAAATAGAAATTCCGTTATTGTCTCCGTCTAATAATTGTAACGAATTACCCCCAAATTTGGCAGGAGAGTCATTAAGAACGAGTCGCTTTCCCATGGCACTTCGCAGTACAATTTCATTTTGATTACGTTGAGACGTAACTTTTTTGGTCATCCTCAACATGTGCCCTGCAGGGTGCTGGAACACGTACGAATTTGGGAGATTGTTATCTGTGTAAATTACTTCTTGGCTAGGGACACCGCACCCTAAATCCACACCCATACTCGCTGGTCTCTCAGGGGTATAGAACCTAGCTGCCTCTACATCAACTTCTAAGTAGGGTTGAGATATAAAACTTTCTGGGGTTACTTGCCCGTTTTGATACAAGCATCCCATCCATATATTTGATACTGGGGGGTTGGTTGAAGGGATGTTTGCACATAATACAGTAGCTCCTATCCCAGGAAGAGCAAAGAATCCAGCACCACCACCTCCTACAGGTGACACGTATGAGCAAGGTACAGGCTTAGGTCCAAAAATATCAGCCAGTATTAATAGCTGTCCACCCATAGTGGAATCGCCGCATCCTCTTACAACACCGAAGCCGAAGGTTGGTAAAGGGGTTGTCTGCCCGTGTTCGGCAGTGCGCTGAACAGGAATGGAAGCTGAGTTTTTAGTAGCGTCTGATACTAAAACTTCGGTTTGAGAGGGGGTTATGTTAGGAGACATTAGCAGGTAATTGTGCGCCAGGTATTTTAACGAGTGAGAGTTTTGTGATATAGCCTGAGTTGGGTTCTAAAGCGTGCTTAATACCTACTATGGAGTATACCCCTGTAAGCCAGTGAAGCCCGTCCGCGCCAGCGGTCGTTTGTCCGCCACGGGGGGAGTTTACGGATAGAACTACTTTTCGTTGGAAGAACTCAGCACCCATAACATCTATTTCAGGTATCCCAAGGGTAGATATCTCTACTTGCCACGATTCGGCTTGAGCACTTTTCACATAGTTCATTTTTTCGTCCATAGCAACAGATTTTATCTCTTCCAGAGTGTTGTAAAAGAAAGAAGTGTTGAGTTGTCGGGATTGGTAGAATGAGTCGTTGCCATTAACAGGGACTTCACGTAGCTTAAGCTCATCTTCGCTCCAACCTAGGTTTTTGTCGATTTTTTTAACAGGAAATAAGAGGTCCTTAAATGCTTTGGTTCCTAAAACACTTACAATCTTACGAGCGGCGTCGACATCGAAGTTACTCGAACCTCCTGCGGCACGTACTCCTTGTATAAGGTCAGTGTTTGTTACATGAGGTATTAAAGAAGGGAACTCGTCCAAATACCCTTTAAAGGTTACATAATCCAAAGCAGTCATACCTTCTATACTCAGCAACTCAGTTTTAATATCGTCTTTCTCTTTTTCAATCACAGCAAGTGCTTTTTCATCGCTAAAATCAACAGTAGTCTCTCTTTGTTTTAGGGACTGTACCTTACTCCTGTTATTAAGTTCAAACGTAAACAGCATCAAATCCCTAAGCACAGTCTCCGTCTCGGAATCTTTTGTGGTTTTAAAAAAGTTTTTAAGGCTTCGAAATTGTTGAGTTGCGTAGTACGCTCTTGGGATATTGTAAAGAGTTCGTATGTCACCCGTAAACTGTAAATCAGTTACAATAGAATCTTTTTGTCCGTAAGATAAGAAAATATAATCTTTTAAGTCTTCTTCTGTTCTTGTTATCTCGGGGAAGGAGTAAACCTGACCTAACAACTTTCCTGCGAAAGAGTTGGTTGTCCATCCGCTACGACCCACCAAAAGTACGGTTGGTTTGTTTTTAAGTGTGGTTTCTTTAAGCTCTGTGCTAAGTGTGGCAAATAAACCCGTACCAGCAAATACAGCGGTTAGCCCTTCCGGAGTTAATGTCTCTAAATCTACTTGCTGTATTACGAAGGGGTCTACTTCCCCCACAGCCAAGGAGTTAATACCAGCCACTATCCTGCGGAGTAGATTTGTAATGTGAGGAGTTGATGAATTTCCCTGGGATAGAGACAATGTAATACTGTGGTTGAGCCGTTCGCTTTTTGGCTCCAATTGTTCTAATACGGACATTCCTGGCATTCCACCCAGTACAACGCCGGGTATCGTTTGCTCCATGCCAGCCGTCAAGTCGGCGGAAGCGGTTGCTTTCATTTCTGCGGTTAATGCGTTAAACTTTGCCATAAACATGGTTATTGCCGGAATTGTCGGGCAAAGTCGTATCTTTTGGTGGTTTATCTTCATTGGTGCGAGCGAATCCGTATTAAACTTAGATATATTTGAGTCATAAATACTAACCTCGTCATGTGCCCGGCTCCCCCCAGGAGTGGTTGCGAATCCGGCTTGAAAGATATTGTCATCTACACTACGACCCCTTGTTTGAAGCATTCCAGCGCTGGTAAGGGGGGCGTATGGGGGGTTTGTACTGAATCGCTGCTCAACGGTCGTCAGGGAACGTGTTGGGCTGTATAGAAGAAAATTAGGGTCAGTAACTCCTGGCGCACCTATGCCTGCAAAAAATGTTGGGAGGGACGGGAGTATGGTGTCCTTAAGTATGAGAACTGTTGGTAGAAAATTAAAAGCTTCGCTGGCGATATCAATTGGTTCGTTAAGGACCATCGGTAGAAGTTTTTGCATATTTTCGTAGACGACGCCTAACTCATCATAACTCATAAGATTTTCAGATGCGACGGGTGACATTGAGGTGTGAGGCTTCGCAAAAGACTTTGCTAAGGGGTACGGCGTAGTAGGGGATGTTACATACCCCATTACTCCGGTGCCGGGCATTTGTAAAGTGGTTTTCATTTCACCCAGGTCTTGTGCAGTGGGGTTGTAGTTAATCCAACCCCGGGTTGCAGGGGTAAAGATTTGCTGTTGAAGGGCTAACAAAGCTTGCGCAGTAGGACTCCAAACCTGTAATCTTATAGTTGGGTCTGGGAAAGGAGCTTCCCACACGGGTACCAAAAATTCTTGTACGCCTATAAACTTTTTAATATTAATATCTCTCTTTGCATTCCTAACCTTTAACAGCTTGCCCAAGGTAGATTTTGAGTCGACGCTAGTCGTTGGGGTTTCAACACCAATAGGTACAATCTCTGGAGGAGAGGAAGTATGACGAAAGTCCAGCTGTAAGTAGTTAGCCATAGCTTGATATGCTTGCAGCCAAATTCTAGTCGCAACACTTAACTCCCCTGGAAGCAGGAGAAGCCCGCCCCAAAGCGACTTATTGCGCATTGCGTAACTTTTCAGTAGTCTATTTTCCGCTGACTCTATTTCTGGTGTTAAATCTATACCGTCGGCGTTGTAGTTTTCTATAACACTGTCAAGTGTTGTTTGGCTTACAAAAGTATCCGCATCCGCATCTCCCTCCCAGTTCTTATACTCATTCCATACCCTTATTGCGTAATTACTCACGATAACATCTAATTTTTTCATATTAGAACTACCCTCGTCGAACACTGTTAACACCCCGGGGAATACATTAGTATACTTTAGAAAAAGGTCACTTACCAAAACACTAAAGTCTTTTAGCCGGTAGGAGACGAGGGCGTCAACTTGAGTACTTGTAGGTACAATATTAAATGTTTGGCTTTCGCTAAGGAATGAAAACCAGTCAGTTAAGTGAAGTTCTATAACTTTATCTTTGTTAGCGTTTATGGAATACTCACATCCAAATAAATTGCATTTATGTATTCGGGATAATCCTTGTTCTGTGTCAGTCCCATACCCCCACCTTAAATAAAGGAAAGGTAATTGCATCCCCCGTTCCAACAGTTCCTTTAAGGGGGTTTTTGTATCTAATGCGTTAACAGTGGTTTGTGCTTTAGACGTCTCAGCCGCTGCTGTATAAATATCAAAAGGTGTTAGGTCCCCCGGAAAGACAGCGTTGTAAATCCCAAATAAAAATACTTCCAATTCATCCGTAGGATTTATAAGGCGGATTCTAAAAACCCCTTTATTAGTGCTTCCCTGTGTTAAATCAACCTCAAATCTTTCTACCATGCCTTGCAAATTGGCAGGGTCTGACATACCGTAAATACCGTTTTGTAAGCTTAAGGCAGCGTCTTCGAAGGTGCTTTTCCCTCCTTCACCGGCTTCGGACTTTGTAACTAAATCACCATAGCCTGAAGATATATACACGGAGGCAACGCTGTTTCCGTTGTAAGCTCGTGTACTTGTTTCAGTGGGTAGTGTTCCAATCATTTCCTAGAGTTGAGGTAGTATTATTTGAGTCCCAGCTTTTAAATCTGTTTCATAGTCATAGATTGAATTAGCTTCGACAATTAACCACCACATAAGTTCTGTGCCGTATGCGGCGTAGGAAAGTAAATCAGGTCTACCTTCCATATCATTAGGAACAATAGCAACCCTGTAATTAGTTGCAATGTTTTGTTGTAATAAGAAAGAAATATAGGCAGGGGAACTTCCTATATCTGTTATAGTCTTTCCTCTGTGAGAAATTACTCGTCCTGGGAAAATACTTGCGCGGTCGTTGGAAAATGCCATAATTAAAAAAATTGGCTGGGTCTATACTCGGGGATAGGATTAGTAAATCTACCGGAAATAAGAACGTTCTCCCACCCAGGAAGGGAGCCTGTCACGGAGGGGTCACCAAAGGAGTTACCATGAACATTTCTCATCTCCTCTAAAGTTAAAGATACTTTTAGCCTTTGAGAAAAAAGTGATTTGGTATCGTAACCTGCTTCTTCAACGGGTTGTAGGCGGTAATCTTTTACAATACACGGAACAAAATCATACATAGCACCATGTTTCAATTGAACTATAGGAGGACCTTTAACCGATACTTCCCCACTACCTATTACAGAGTTACGTATATGATTCATAACATACTGAAGGAGCGCGGTGAGTTTTGTATACCCAGACTGGGTTCCCATGGTATAAATTAAAGCATCATTCCACTGAGAGGAAATGTTATTAGGGAGGTTACCATAAGGTCCAGCCAATCCGTTTATATCGCGGGCGCCAAACTCCTCTAATAAGGTAGCAGCCAAACCTCTTTGTTTATTGGCTATAGAGTTCAGTGCGTCCATATCTAAAGATTCATTTGGATACTTATTACTGTAAGGGTTGTTCGGTGCCGTAGTAACGTTAGGAGTCCCGTTTATTGCCTGAACAGCGCGGGCGAGTTGCATTGCGTTTCCCCCACCTTCCACAAGCCCCTTACTACCAGTATCGGCTAGTATTACTGCCTTAACGTAATTCTCAATAGCTTCAATCTCTTTATCATCTAGAAACTTATCATTACTAAATATCTTTAATATTTCAGAAGTAGGAACCATTGACGCCATATGAATTAAAGTATAATGAATTTCAACCCTAAACTGTCTAGCGTCCGCACCCGTGTATAATCTAACAGGTTCATTTCTTAAAAAGATGTCGGTGGACGCATAATTAGCTTTCCTACTTTCAACAATTTGAGGATTTTCGTAAAAAGGAAGCCACCTTTTCATAGTAGCAGCACCCCGAGATGTTTGGGCGTAGTTAAAAAGTAACCCTGAACGTTTTTCTATTGCCTGATTAACACCGGCTCTGCCGTTGTAATCGAGTTGTGAGGAGCGGGAGAAATCCCATGTTGAGTTTAATGCCATAATTTACCAGTTCCTAATGTTGTTTCCTCGTACTGATGGCTTGCTTGCGTCTGCTTGATAGTAACCTTGTTCGTTAATATCGTTACCATCAGCCAGGAGGCGGTTTTGCGTACCTAAAGTAGCAAGACTTCTGACGAGAGCATCATTAATGGATTGAAGAAGCTCTATTTGGGGGCTTGCTAAGGACCTTGCAGCGCGGATTTGGGCTTCTTGAATACGTCGAATCTCCTCTGTATCTTTTTGCTGTTTCTCAGCGGCTTCCGCGATGGTAGCAAGGTCTTCTTCTTGCTCGACAGTATCAAACGTGCCACCAATGGCGCCACCTACCAAATTTCCCAATGCCATTCCAGCCCAAGTACCAATCCCAGGCAATAAAACGGAACCTATAGCAGCTCCAATGGCGCCGCCTGCGATTCCTCCTATGTTTTTACCGTTCATTCCTCCGTCTTCCCCCATTCCGGCGTCGTAAATGTCTTTTGCCATCATACCAACTCCAGCTGTCATAATGCCCGCTTTCATAACTCCACTCCCCATTACTTTACCTGCCACGCCTTTGATGCCTCCTACGCCACCTAAGAGCGTGTTAAACTCAATCGCTGCTAACAACGCTTGTATTACCACTAAACCACCAAAGAGCTTAGGCATCCACTCAGCCAAAGGCTCTAGGGACTCTGCTATTCCTTGCTGTGCTTTCACACCGGCTGATTGGACGTCGAACATCGCGACCTCCATTACCCTAGCTGCGTCCAAAGATTTTAAATTTTCTGCTGCAGCTTTATTACTATCTACACGCAATGTCTCAATATTTCGACCCATTTTCTCAGCAACCAAGAAATTCTCTCGTGTTAACCCAAAGGCGTCTTCGAATCTTTGAAAGGCTACACCCGCGCCGAAGCCCTTGGCACCCGCGCCCATCTGTACAATCCTATCGGACAAAATCTGGATTTTTTCAACTAACTGCTGCTCGCTCTCCTGCCCTGTAAACGCTACACCTAGGCGTGCGGCTTTCATAAACCCTTGCTCACCAGCTAGAAAGCTTGTGACAAAAGAGGAGGCTGCACCTGCTAACTCTCCGTCTTTCTGAGCCATACGAGCAACAACAGCTTTCATTTTGGCTGCCATCTCTGGACCTAACTCAACTGTGGTCTGTACCAATGCATCCCTCATGCTTGTAATTGCGTCCGTAAGAGTGGAGATGGACTGTCCATTAGCTCTAGCGGACTCAACTATACTTTCTTCCAAAGCGACAGCAGCGTCCATATTCATCCCTAGAGCTTGAACGTTAAACCTTGTAGCATTGGTGGCAGCACTTATATTCACTCCCAAAGCCTTCATTGCTATAAAAGACTCAGTATTATTCATACTCAATACCCCCAAACCAGATTCAAATATCGCGGATTGGGTTTCCAACCCTTCAGCCATGGTAGTGTATCCCGTGTTAATGTTATCTATTAACGCCGTCGAACTTTTTGTGGTGGCAGTACTGAAAAGAGCCAGTTCTTTTATAACTGCCTTGTTATCATCAGCCGCCTTCGCCCAAATACTTTTCAGCGACGTCATACCTGCAGTAAGACCTAGAATTGATGCTGAATTTTTTGCTAACCCCTTCACCAGATTCTTTGTCTTGTTTGCTTTTTTATCAGCAGTATTTTCATTTGACTCTGCATTCTGCTCAAGCAAGATATCTATAAGAGTATCGAGCTTAGCGTCAGTGCCGTCGGGTGAAGTTGAGTCTGCCATGATGTTAGTTTCCTACCTTATGTAGGGCTCTTACCTTTCTAACGTTATACGTCCTGATACAGCATTCAGGGTCCTGACTAGCAACAGCCTTGATGTCGTTGTAGGATACTGACCCTACAGGCAAGCTTCCAAACTCTGAGATTATCTTACGACGGGTCCCAGCACTTAAAGTCTTTAGATTGACTCCACTAAAAAAAGTATTACCATTCTTAGCTTTCCATCGTCCTGACACCATGATTATAAAGGGTGAAGGGTCTCGACCATCTTTTGCCCTGTAAGAGAAAGTAAATAAACAGCCATTAGGGACTATTTTAGGCTGTTTCTTAGTAGTATCCTGGTAAGGGAGCTTTGAGGTGGTCCCCAAAAACGTAGTATTTTTATTTTTTGCCATTTTTTGTGTCAGAACTGGATGAGCTTCTACTATATTATATATATTAAATAAATTATGAGCGATGAATTAGTGTTGTCTGAATTCCTAGAGCAAATAGATTACTGTTTGTCTTTGAAGTTTAAAGAAAAATGGAGATACAGGTTTAGTACTCACTTCATAGAAGTGTTTCAGGCTAAAGTGTTGAACTCCGTAAAGACTGAAAGACCTTTAAAGTTATCATCTTTATTATCTACTTATACAAAAAAACATAAGTATTCTGCTAACGAAGTTAGAGATTTCTTTAAGCTAATATCTATAGAAGAATACTACCCTCTTATATATGAGGATAAAAAGTACATAACGCAAAAGAAGCTCCTGTTTAAGGGATAAACTTCTTTCTAGGTTTCTTATTCTTCAGCGCTTTAGCGTGCTCAGCGAGATGAGTAGCAGGGTTCTGCTTAGGACACATGTCCTTATACCCACACCAATTACAAAACTGGTTTACTTGGGGAAAGAACTCGTCCTTTTTTTTCTTCCTAATCTCCCAAATCTGCTGTGTCAGCTTCCTCATGTACATTAGTACATGGGTCTCAGAAAACTTAATATGCACCAACTTGTCCAAGTGTGGGTAGTAGTGGGCTAAAGTTACTGAAGAAATAGGTACCGTGTACAGGTTAGAGATAGCATATGCATACAATAACATCTGAGGGTCTTTGATTAGGTCTCGCTTCGAAGAAGGTCTCTTGCTGGTTTTATAGTCGATAACGAGATAGTTACCATCTTCGCTCTTTACCACGCGGTCAATAATACCGTTCACGGCATAACCTTGTTTAAGCTCCACCGCGAAGAACTGCTCCGTTGCGACCTGCTCGCAGCTTGATAGCGAGTTGTTGAAATTTAGAAAATTAGTTATACAAATTTCTATCTTATTTTCACGCTCTTTATCGAACGTGTAGTTGTTCCTAAGTGACTCTGCTACTTGATGTAACTCCTCTTCTGAGGTGGCTTTAACGCCATCCTCGAAAATCTTATGGATATATGAGCCGAACTGTAGGGCGTCCGTATTCGTGGACTTTTCTTGCAAATAGTCAATATATTTGAATTTATACTTCAATTTGCATTCGTCGTAGACTTTAATCTTACTAGGTGATACCTTATTAATAAACATGAATGTTCCTCCAGCTATTATAAAAGACTATTTGTCCGAGAAATTTGCAGAAAATACGCAATCTGGGCGTGAATTCCGTATTAATTCCATATTTGCCACCGACGACAAGCAGAAGCTCTATATTAACCTGGATACGGGATTGTGGACTGATTTTAAATCCGGGGAAAAAGGAAACTTCTTCCAACTCATCTCGCACGTAGAGAATGTCCCTTACTTATCAGCCCGCTCATTTATAAATAAGATTGCGTTCGACAAGGGGGTCAACCTCTTTGATGTATCTACCCTGAATGTGGAGAATGAAGCTATTTCCGTGGAGCGAACCATTAAGGCTGACATGGAGGACTGGGTTGAGGTTGACCCTAAGAAGGATATAAATTCTACCAATGCCTTGAAACGTTTGGCTTCCAAATTCGCTATTTCTCGTAAGCTTGCATCCTTTAAATTTTACGTAGGCAAGACAGGACGTTATTTTCAGAGAATTATAATTCCTTATGTTGATAAGAAGGGTTGCTTTTACTTCCAAGCTCGTACACTTATAAACCGGGACCCTAAGTACTTAAATCCGAGTAAGGGTTTGTATGGCATTAAGACATCAGAAATCCTGTACCCCTATGATAAGTCTTTGGAGTACGTGATGGTTACTGAAGGTCCTTTAGATGCTATGTCACTTCGAGCAGCGGGCTTCAACGCTACATGCACCCAGGGCTGTAAGATGTCTACGGTCCAAGCTAAGGAGCTTAAAGGTAAGAGAGTAATACTCGCATACGATAACGATGAAAGTGGTCAGGAGGGCTTCGCTGAGGCTAAGAAGAGACTTCTAACCCAACGTACCAATGACATCTACTCCCTACGTCCTCCGAAGCAATATAAGGACTGGAATGATTACTGGGTAGCCACCAACCGTAACGATTTTGAAGCATATGTGTACTCTAACATAAATAAAGCGAATTGGGAGCTAACTGCTACCTCACTATTAACTTAAACTTCGTACTGTAAAATCTTTCTGTTAAAATATTATATCTTACAGTTATTTCGTACACTCCCCGGGACCCACCTAAGATATCCGCTGTACCAGGCTGATTAAATTTTGGTACAATAAGGGTCGTATCCCAGAGATAACTTATCATGTTCTGTGAGTCTATTTGCACATCGTCAGTTGTGTCGCCGAAGTCAGAAATCATTACCCTGCTAGTTAACTCAGGACTCTCATTCAGCTTAACAATCCTTATTTCAGGGTTAGAAAGAAGTGCGCCTGTTTCCAAAAGGTTACGGAGACTATCCGAGATAGGCTCATTGTCTACTGCTAAGTGGGTTTTAACACGAAGCTTCTCTCTGCTTCCCACTTCCACGTAACGTTGAATCAGTTTATTTGTAGGAGTTACAAGTAAAGGTTCTGTTATTGCTACTACTGAAGCTGAGTTTAACTTAAACGAGTTGACGTAAATTTGAGCCCTAGAACCTTCTACATCCACTAAGGTCCAAATGTCTAAATAGTCCCCCGTCGCGCTTGCACTATTACCTGATACAGGTAACCAGTTGGCACCGGCATCAAGAACCGATGTAGGGAAATACTCTGCGCCTGGTTGTAGGATTACCGTAAAGTTACCCACACTTGGATTGAAGATAGCGCTTGCGGAGTTTCCTCCGGTATACTTTAACACTCCATTTGCACCATCCATAGCACTTACATTGGCATTAAACCCAGTTCTGTTCCCTAAGTCATCCCGTTTGTAGTTACGGAAAATATAGTCTGTGGCAGTTGAGCTAACCAAACCATAATTGGCGGCACCAGGGGTTAGGTCAACGTAAGGGTTGGGAGACCCGAACTTTGTATTTGGGAAGATATGAACTGAGCATACCTGAAAAGGGTTTTGATAACTACCATCCTTAATCCATATAAAATCTAATTTGCATGGGCTGATAGGGGATGGGCGGTTAGCCCTGTTAATAACTGTAATGCCGTTGAAAGATGTCATGTCTTAGTTATTTAGAGGACCTGGCTGCCTCAATTGATTCTTTCTCACGATTGCTTTCCGCGACTAGCAATTCCATAAACTCACCCCTCTCCTCACCGGTCATAAGGTACATATCATGAAGGGTGAAGTTGGCGTGTTTTATCAGGGAGTATACTTCCGATGCTAGGTTATCCCCTCGAACAACTAGCTCACGGAGAAAAAAGACTCGTTAAAGGGTACGAAGGTCTCTATTGTCTCTCCACATGACGCACAATCAAAAGCAACTTTTTTCGTAAACCCATAATGTGTTTTTGTCAAGTTTTCTCGGAAATATGCAATGTCCCTAACGGTAGTTTTTTCAAAGAATTGACGTAAAATCTTTTTATCCGCATGTGTGCCTACGGACAACGCGAATCGCCACAGATTTTCTGTTAAGGATACCATGTCTTCCAGATAAATTTCGTCCTTAGCACGGGGTTTAACGTATTTCACTACTTGGTCACTGTCTGGGAGAGTTATCTCCATAGGCTCCTCAAAATCATCAGCTGCGTACTCTACGGGAATCTCGCTAATAAGAAGGTTAAGTCTATTTTCTGCGGAGCAATCAGAACAGTCTGCTGTTATTACGTATTTATCTCCATAAGAAATTTCACGTAACTTAAACAGTACATAGTTTTTATCCTCTAAAGTCATTGATTCATAATCTAACCCTTGCACACAATCTGTAAATAAAGATTTTATAATATTATTAGCTTGGTTTACTTTTTTAATACTGCGTAACTTCTTTTCTTCGCGATACGTAAATGCTTTAATCTTAACCGTACCATCATGGTCGCGGTAGGATTTTCCTCTGGAAGGTAGGTCTAAAGGCATCCATTCGTGTACACCTTCTACATTTTTAAGAAGGTCAGTAACCGCATCTGAGATAGTTCCATCGAAAGCATCTTTAACCTTTGTCTTTGGTTGCTCTTTTTTGGAGTTAAACATTAGGTCCTCTTCTGGGATTTCCACACGTTCTTTAGCCGACGTCGCAGGTGCATCTGGTACACTAACTCCTTGGGCAGGGTCCGCACCGGACTTGTGCATATGGTCACGCGCTAGGTCAATGAGGGATTTTTCTTTATTGGGTTCAGTCATAATTTTGTAAGTTATAAAAACTTTAATACTATAATAGTATTATGGTAACAATAATTATTAATAATAATTCATCTATTTTAAAAACAGATAATAAAAAATTATTAACAACTTTGGAAAAGAAGTATAGTGCTAAGGTTCCTGGGTACAACTACTCTGCTGCGTACAGAAAGCGTGGTTGGAATGGGGAAAAAGCATTCTTTTCTTCTAAAACGGGTAAATTTGGTACAGGTCTTTTATCTCACATAGAGGAAGACCTCACTTATTTAGGTATGGACTATAAAATAGAGGATTCTCGACGCGCGTCGCACTCCAATGATATTTATTTGCCGGGGGTAAACTTCCGCGAATACCAAGAATCCATGATTAAAAGTGCCCTAAAAGCCAAGGGGTGTATTATTAAGGCTCCGACAGGAGCGGGAAAGACTCTTATACTAGGAGGTATCCTAAAAGCCTTGGAAGGTAAGACTGGTTTAATTTTCTTTACAAAGAAACAATTGCTTAAGCAGACCTACGATGACCTACGTAAATGGGGTCTCGATGTAGGGTTGGCTTTTGGGGACGGAGTTATTATTAAACCAATGACCTTGTGCACTATCCAATCCATTGACAAGGTTATTGATAGTCATCTGAAGACCTCCGATTTTATAATATTTGATGAGGTGCATGAATTTGCCAAAGGTAAAGTAGCTACAAAGGTTATAAAGTCTTTCCCTAACGCAGTTTACAGAATCGGAATGACTGCAACTGTTCCGCGTGACCCTATGAGCCGACTCAACCTTATATCAGGATTAGGGAAAGTGATTGAGGAGGTGGATGCTAAAGGCTTGATTGAGGCTGGATTCCTTACTGAACCGGTCATTCAGATAATCCCAATGGAGGACACGGGTACTGTGGAGGACACAGAGCTTACCTATCGGGAGGTTTATGAGAAATTTGTAACCGAAAACGATGTCCGTAACGATATGATTGTAGACTTGACGAAAAAAATACAAGAAAAACAATCAAGAACGCTTATAATAGTTAAAGACCTTAAGCATGCTGAGATTTTGCACTCGCGAATCCCTAACTCCTTTAAATTAGAAGGGAAAGATGACCTTGCTACTAGAAAAAAGACCATTGATGCGTTTAAAGATGATAAAGTATCTGTTTTGATAGGTACAACCATTATGCAAACTGGTATCGACATCCCCGAAATAACACATTTGATTAATGCTCGTGGGTTAAAGTCTGAGATTGCTACCCTTCAAGCAATGGGTCGTGCATTACGAATCCATAAATCTAAGAACCAAGTATTTATATACGACTTCTTTGACCGAGCCCCTTACCTCGAAAAACATGCTAAGGAAAGGATTAAATCCTACAAGTCCCTAGGACTGGAGATAAAAACATGAAAAATATAAAAATTGAAACTAGAAAGTTAAACGACTTTACCCCGGACACAAGAGAGCGCCTTTCCATGTTAGGAGAACAGCTTAAAGATATGCGTGAGAACAAGCAGGTAACTGAAGAAACAATAAAGGAGCTCGATAATTTAATATCTGAGCTCCTTGTAATGCGTTCTTTGTTTGTGTCCAATATTATTAACTGGACTAAACAGGGTTACTTTACTGAGTAGGTTCGGTTTCCTCTCCTGCTTCTACCGCTTCATCCTCTTCAGGTGTTGGGTCTTCTGCTGCGGAGTCATCTTCTTCCTCATCTGGTACTAAATCAAGCTTCATGTCCTTGGAGATATCTTGAACTTTGTTGAACATGTCGTTGAAGGCAGCTACTTCTGCAGCATCTTTCTCGGACTTCTCATCATCTTCCCCATCTTTGGCAACCTCTTTTTCAGCTTCAGCAACACCTTCTTTACGAAGATTCTTTAGGTCTTTGCCGTCGATATCACCGTCGCCATCACCATCCATTGCCTTTTGCTTCTTAGAAAGTTTTTTCTTACCTTTCTTCTTACCTTTCTTCTTGTCATCGACGTCGCCGTCTTCATCTGCTACTTCCTTGCTATCGTCGTCTTCCTCGCGGTCCGCAGATTTTATATCACCCTTGTTACCTCCGAAGTTAGAATCGCCGTCCTTGGTTTCAAAATCCTTGCCACCCTTCTTAGTTTTAGACTTAGAACCTTTTTTAAATTCTTTTCCTTCACCTGGGTCGTTAGATAGTTCATCATCATCACCATAGTATTGGTTGTCTTGAAGGTCATTCTTTAGGTAATCAGACAGTTTCTTCATTTCGAAATTTTCGTCAATATCTACGACGGTGAAATCAGCTTCTTTCATAATATTAGAAAGAATATTAGAGATATCTAGAACCTGAACACCACCTTTGCGTGACATACACACAGAGAACTCTTTGAGTACGTCTGCTAGGATACTTTCACCTGCTGCCTCGCTTAGCATTGAGAAGATTTCAGATTGAACTTCCGCTAATCCTTTAAAAGAAGGGACGAAGCGTAAGCTTTGAACATTCACGCCGTACTTCTCGTTTAGAGCAGTGATAACCTTGGTTTTCAATGGTTTCTTAAACTCGTAAATCTTACCTACAAAATCACGGATATCTTTTTGAGAGATAGTACCTGGGTTTGTAATCTGAAATACGGACTCCATAACTGTTGACAGGTCAACTTTGTTAGATAGAGCAATATAAGGGATATCCATAACCGCTTCTTGTAAAGCTGCTTTAATCGTTGAATCGTTTGAGTAAATATGCGAAGCTAGTGTAGAGATATGTCCGTTACGTGCCCACATACGGGAGAACGATTCCTTTGCTTCCATTAACTCCTTACGCACCAACTCTTTTTCACACACCATTTCATATAGTGTTTTTTGGGTGTTTCCCGGAACTACAATAAACTCATCTGCTAAACCTTCTAGGGTTAGCTTTGGAAGGTCGTAAGTATCACCCACCACTTTCGATAGACGAAGACCTTCGATTAGCTTGCCGTTAGACTTAAGCTCTTCTAAGTTCTCTGAGAGAAACTTTACAAGCATAGGTGTAATTTCCTCGAACTTGTTAAAAGACTTTGTCTCTTTTATATTGTATGCTTCGCCAAATCGAGCTATCTTCTTGTTAAGCTTCTTGCGAGACTCCTCAATTTTAGCTCTCATTGTAAAGCTTTCTACAATTGAACCAAAAGAAGATTCCGCTTTATCATAACGGTCATCTACAATACTCTCTACAAACTTATGAATATTGCCCTGGACTTGGCTGTCCACTGCATCATCTGACATAACTTCGTCTAGACTGGTGATATTGAAATTCTCTAAGGTTAACTTATTCTTCGTTTCTTGGTAGTAACAAGAGATAAGGTTATTAGATTCTGTTACATAAGTAACCCGGCTATTCGAGTCGTCTATATCGTAAATAACTAAATTTTCTCTCAGACGACGACCTAGGTAATCACCTGCCTCGTTTAAACGAGCGAAATTCTTGTTACGGTTATTGAAAAGGTTTTTTAAATTCATTGTTCTAAAATTGGTTCTGTTTTTATATAGAGCTCCTAACCTAGCTCTTTGTGATAATTATTGAGGTGTATCTTTTGGTTTTCCTCCCAAACCACCGGGTCCTCCGCCTTGGTCAGGCTCGGATTTTTGTTCAGTAGGAGGTTTCGCACCCGCTGGTGATGGTGAGGCTACGCCTGGGGGTGCGCCTCCTGGAGCCGCCGTTGCCCCACCTGCTTCTTCTTGTTGTTTCTGGTCTGCTGCAACCTCTGTCTCACGTTGCTGGTTAACTTCTTCAATCTCTCTATCATTGAAGTTGTAGTAATTCTTAAATAAGTACTCTTTAGAGAACATCTCAAGACCTTTAACAGCCTGTACAACACGTGTTTGTTGTTCTGCCAACTCTAACTTTCTCTTCTCAGCCATATCTGATGGCGGAGCGAGTTTAATACGAAGCTGCTTGACCAGTTGTGCTGGGAACTTGCGTAGGTTTAAGTGCCGCTTAATCAACGTATTCAAGCCTACCTCTGTATCACGCTGTACACGCATAACAGCTTTAGCAAACTTCGCGTCTAGCTGAGCTAGGTTAGATTTACGTTCTGGGGACTTGTCATGCTCTACAATAAAATCTCTAGGGATTTTCATTGCAGCCAAGACTTTGTCACGGAAATACTTAACGTCATCAATCTCTCCTAAGTTCTGAGCGCCAGGTAAGGTATCGATTTTTGTTCCTTGACCATTTTTAATTGGTACAAAGAAATCTTCCTCTCCCGACATAGGGTTGTATTGCTCATCACCGCCGCCTTGCTCAGTGTTGTAAAACTTCTCTTTCTTAAATTTCTGCTTAACACGCTCCATAAACATCTCCACTTTAGATTGAGGAAGGTTGCCCGTCTCAATGTAGAAGATACGTCTTTCTGGAGCACGATGTAGGCGGTAGATTAACATAGCATCTTCCATCATACGAAGGGACTTCCACGCGCGTACGCCTGGGGCTAAGATAGATTTACCGTACGGGTAGTAATTAGAATCTGAGTTATGTAATCTAAACTGTACCAATTGATGGCGGTCTAGCTCGATAATACTCTTCTTTTTAATATGACCCATTCCTTGGTTATACGCTTGGGATGTAGACTCTGGTACTTCTTGGACAAATCCTTTCAAATACCCGAACCTATCTTCACGACGGAATAAAAATACAGGATTCAACACTTTCAATCTTTGAATACCTGCGTCTGGATTGTTTAAATCCACAATGTTTTCTACGAAACAGTCGCCATACTTACACATGTTGCGAATAATATCCCACAGGAACATATCTAAGTTAGTTTCATGTACAAAAGCGGCAACTGCATCTGCAATCTCTGGTACCTCTGTAACAACCTCAATCATTTCACCGTCAAGGTGGGTCTGCGTGGCGTCATCTGCGTAGATGTCTAAGGAGGCTCCGATTTCTGGGTACTCATCCATAGCCTCATAATCTTGGTAGCGTCGACGTCGTGCGTACTCGACTTGAGGTAAAGCTATACCCCCTTTTGAGACACCAATACCTACAGAGGTATCTTGCTCACCATCTGCTTGCTTAACCACATCTCCTCTAAGAGGGTCTTTATTGCCTGCAGGTCGCCCTCGTTTTTTCTTTGTTGTAAAGAATGATTTGAAGAATGCAGCAAATGCTCCGGATAAGGGTACATTTTGCTGGTATCCACGTGACCCAGGGAATGCTGTAAAACCAGCATTCTCATCTAATTGTTCATTCTCTTCGAGATTGTCGTTGTTGTTATCGTTTAAATCCATTTTCTGTAATCCTCAAACTCCTTATTGTATGTACCCCTGGAGAAGCCACCTTCTATACTTTCTTTAGAAGAAGGTTTTTCTAGGTCGCCCATAACTATAGGAACTGGGCTTCTACCCACAATGTCTTCCATAATAGTAGCACCGATAGCTAAGCTTATAACCAGGTCATCCGCAAAACCAGATTCTGCTTGAATCTTTCCTGTCTTGCTTATTATAAAAGTAGTTAACTCTTTAAAAGTTCTCTCTGAATTGATTTTTATTTTTGAAGTTTTTAATTTTTCTTGCAAAGTATTTAACATAATATCTCTATTTTTGTTATTTACTAAGTATCCCATCTGTCCCTTTTCATCGGTCCACATGTTCTCATATTCATGTACTTCAAATAATTGCTCAATAAGAGCGAGCCCTAAACCATTTCTCTCAGGGCATACGAACGCCATATTATAGCGCATACCTTCCTCAGCCATGATTCGAGCAAACTCGTTCAACCCACAACGGTTACTATAGAACTCAGCTACTTGGGTTCCGTTGTACAGGTTAATGATATGGAAGGCTGAGTAATCTCTATCCCGTCCAAAAGAGGTGTCTGCAGCTATCAAGTAAGTATGGTAAGGCTGCGGCTCCTCAAAGATACGCATCATGTTATAATGCTTTTTCGTGAAATCGGGAGTAGTGCTAAGCTTAACTTGGTCTAAGGTACCCCCATCAATGAAAGTCTCGCCCGTACCTAGAAACTGACCCTCATACTCCTGTAACCACGCACGCTCACCCACGTTACTACGTGTTTGCTGAGCCCACTTCTCAGTGTATTCAGGGTGTTCCCTCCAATGAATGTCGATTACGTTAAAATCGTTCTTCTCTAACTCCGCATCTCGATACAATTCGTAGTAAAGGTTAGCCATACCATTAACAGTAGAGAGGATATAAGCAGAACCACCCGTGGAGATTGTTGGGTAAATAGCCATCCAAAACTCTCTCATATTATCGATAAACGCAGCCTCATCCACAATTAAAAGGGATACTGACTCACCACGTCCAGCGCCAGCGGGCTGAGACTTTATCTTGCTGCCTGTCGAAAGCTTAAGGACGTGCTTGTTTCGTTCAGTTTCTGGCGCTTGCAACCAGCTAGGCAAATCGTCGTACATGTTAACTGCTCTGTCCAAAAAATCCCGGGACTCACGGTCTCCAATGGATACGACCATTACATTCTTATCGGAATTGAAGGTGATGTACCAGAGAGCATAGGCTGCGCTGATAGTCGTTGCGCCAGCCTGACGGAACTTACGCATGAGATTAAACCGATTCTTTGTGAATTCGGTGATAATCCGTTCCTGGAATCTATACAAATCGAAGTTGACTCGCCCGCGTATAGGGTGGACAATCTTAATATAATGACGCATAAAGTAGACAGGGTCTTCCTTACATTTCAAAAATTCTTGCTTTATTTCTTCAGGACTCATGATGACAACACTATTATATAGACATGCGAAAACTTGCCTTTATACCTACCCGCGAAGCGAAAGAACGTCCGATTAAAACTTTTTTGGAGAAAGCGGGATGGGTGGTCCATTACTTAGTAAACGAGAGCTCTATCTTTGAAGCTTACACAAAAGCTTTTAAAGATAATAACATTATAGCTAAAGATAAAGTTATTTTGTGCCATGATGACATACAAATTTTAAATACTCCTGAGATGTTTAATGAAGTTGTAGATAAAAATCTAACAAAGGACGTAGGTTTTCTTGGTATCGCAGGTCCTCAACGCTTAAACAAGACGAGTTGTTGGTGGCACGGGCTCGGTAAAGAGTACCCTCATCCGGATAGTTTCCTGCGCGGGTGCGTATGGCATGGCGACAGTCTTGATGAATGCTTTCCCACGTATTACGGGGGTTATGGAGAAGTTGAGGTGTTAGATGGTTTATTGTTGATTACAACAGGCTCAACATTAAATAATATTAAAACTTCAAAACCCAAGGAGTTCTCATCAGATTGGGATTACTACGATATGTATTATACCCTACAAGCTAATCGTAAAGGTAAGAAGAATCATGTAGTCCCTCTTATGGTCCTCCATTCATCTCAAGGTGAAGGCGCTATGAGCGAGGAATGGAATGAAAGTCGTTTAGCTTTCCATAAAATGTATGGAGATGACTTTCTAGAGATTACTCTTCCTGACCAAAGCCAACTTCCAAAACCGGAGTAGGGTCTCCTTCGAACTCTAGGCACAGGTCAGCAAATGCCTCGTTTCCTCCGAACTGGTCATGGGCTATCATCACCCAATCCGAAGAGTCTATAACTCGTTTGGTTCCGGCTATTAGGTCTTTATTCCAATCTAAAGGATTGGAGGTCTTAGTTTCTAAGATAACTATTTTCTCCGCACAACTGCTCGCTGCGTCTAAGATAGCCTTCTCATCCTTATTCAGTAAAGTAAAGAACTTCTTGCTAGGTATTACTAACACGAACTTCATCTTATTTATAATAAGCAAGGGAAGTATATTTATGTTAACCCCCTTTGTAGGGCATATATAAATAAGCGATGGCTTATTCTGAGCTATTGCACCAAAACATTGCTGCAGCGCATAGTGCCTTTTTATTGAGAGATGCGTATTCAGCATAGGAGGAAACTGGTTTTCCCCTAATAACCCCATTTTTGTATTCGCACGAACATGTTTCATAAACTACTATTAATTACCTTCCTATTGTTATCTAGCCCTAAAGGGATAGAAGCAAGCAAAGTCCGTCACGGAAATTTAGCAAACTTTAAGGAAGGACAGACGGTCTATGTTATTCAGTCCCAGAAAGTTTACGCGGAAATGGAGCCCTATAAGACTATAACGAAGGAGAGCCTTAAGAAGGGTAGCGCGCGATACAATATACTAATACGTCGTTGTACATCTCTATATAAAGCTGCACTTGGCAAATCAGAGTATTCTTTGATTGTCGAAACCGGTGGAGTAGATAAAACTCTCCATAAAACAGAGGACGTAACAAAAACAATAATAAGTCTTCTAACACCTGCCGAAAGGAGGAATAAAAACTATGAATCATTACTTTACACATTTTGATAAGCTCTTCAATGAGTTACAAGGGGGCTTCGAGATGGAGTTCCAACCACAGCAAGCTAAAGAAGCTTGTAGATTG
>TARA_R110000822_G_scaffold126082_11_pt1 | contig 44383 bp, 42 predicted proteins | sample TARA_R110000822 | Tara Oceans TARA_R110000822 (sample SAMEA4397666) | marine metagenome | biome: Polar Biome; feature: [SRF] surface water layer (ENVO:00010504); material: water (ENVO:00002006), including particulate matter (ENVO:01000060) such as... | depth 5 m | reverse complement strand
AGAAAAGCAGCAGAGCGTCAAGGTGGCGTCGGCGGACGGTTACGATACATGGTGATGCTCCTTGGGCATTGCCAAATTGGCGCTGCCAGTCTCCGCCTTACCACGGAGGGAAGGTAAAGGCCGGAAAGTTTGATTCGTGAGGGCCTTGACCTTCCCATCGTGGAAAGCTTCAGGATTGGATCTCCCCATCGGAGATTGAGCCATGCATCCACCCAAACCCATGTCGACAAGTAGCATCCAGATTGCAGGCATGACCTGCGCGTCCTGCGTTCTGCGAATCGAAAAAGCGATCCAGGCGATTCCAGGCGTGGCTGAGGTCCAGGTCAACCTGGCCACCGAGCGGGCGCAAGTCAGACATATTTCGGGCGTCACGGGCAGCGAGCTGTCGAACGCCATCGAACATGCGGGTTATCGCGCGATAGCCGAGTCGTCCCAGCAAGCTGCCGAGGGGTCTCGTCTGCCACCTTGGTGGCCGGTGGCCCTCGCGGGCTTTTTGTCGGCACCGCTGATGCTCCCGATGCTGCTTGAGCCATTCGGCGTTCACACAATGCTGCCCGGCTGGATCCAATGGCTGCTCGCCACGCCCGTGCAGTTCTGGCTGGGTGCGCGGTTTTACCGCGCGGGTTGGAAATCGGCAGTCGCTGGCACCGGCAGCATGGACCTTCTCGTGGCCATTGGCACTTCCGCGGCCTACGGTCTGTCAGTGTTCACCTTGCTTTCTGAGACATCAGAAATGCCCCATCTCTACTTCGAAGCCTCTGCTGTCGTGATTACGCTCGTGTTGCTTGGCAAGTACCTCGAGCATCGAGCCAAGCGACAGACGACCGCAGCTATTCGAGCGCTTCAGGCGTTGCGCCCAGAGTCTGCGCGCGTGCGTCGGGGGGATGTCGAGCAGGATCTTCCTCTGGACGCTGTACGCACAACCGATTGGGTGGTGATTCGTCCCGGCGAGCGCGTCCCGGTCGACGGAATCGTTGTGGAAGGCGCGACACATGTCGATGAATCTCTGATCACGGGCGAAAGTTTGCCGGTCAGCAAGGAAGCGGGATCAAAGGTCACAGGGGGATCGATCAACGCGGAAGGCCTGATCGTGATCGAAGCAACCGCCATCGGCAACGAGTCGACCTTGGCGCGGATTATCCGATTGGTCGAGACCGCACAGGGCAACAAGGCGCCAATCCAGCGCCTGGTGGATCGCGTCACCTCCGTGTTCATTCCGGTAGTGTTGCTCACGGCCTTGGCCACCCTGATGGGCTGGGGCCTGCTCACGGGCAACTGGACGCAGGCCATCCTCAATGCCGTTGCCGTTCTGGTAATCGCCTGTCCCTGCGCGCTCGGCCTGGCGACGCCTGCCGCGATCATGGCCGGGACCGGCGTCGCCGCCAAACACGGCATCCTCATCAAGGATGCAGAAGCTTTGGAGCAGGCGCACCGCATCGATACGGTCGCTTTCGACAAGACAGGCACCCTGACCGAAGGCAGGCCAAGGCTTGTGTCTCACCACGCGTTGGGAAGGGATCAAAACTCGGTGCTGCGCATTGCGGCAGGGCTGCAGTCCAACAGTGAGCATCCGCTTGCGCGCGCGGTGCTCGACGCGGCGCAGTCAGCCGGTTTGGCAATCCCGCGTGCCGGCGATGCGAAAGCCTTGCCGGGACGTGGCCTGTCGGCAGTCGTCGAAGGGCAGCGTTACCTACTTGGCAGTACTCGGCTGATGATGGAACGCGACGTGGATCTGTCGCCCATGGAAGCGCACCTGCTGGCGCTGCAAAAATCCGCCTGCACGCTTTCCTGGTTGGCGCTGGACGATACGACACCGCAATTATTGGGCTTGTTCGCGTTCAGCGATGCACCGCGTGCCAGCGCAAGACATGCGGTGAAACGTCTCAAGGATCAGGGGATCCAGACCTGGATGGTCACGGGCGATTTGCACGCGGCAGCAGCCGTAGTGGCCGCAGACCTAGGCATCGAATCCGTGCGCGCCGAAGTCCTGCCTGAGGACAAAGCCGAAGTCGTGGTGTCACTTCACAAGAGGGGCCGGCGGGTCGCGATGGTCGGCGATGGCATTAACGATGCACCCGCACTGGCCACAGCAGATATTGGCATCGCCATGTCGACTGGCACCGACGTGGCCATGCAGTCCGCCGGGATTACCCTGATGCGCGGCGATCCTGAGTTGGTGGCTGATGCGCTGGATGTATCCCGGCGCACCTACCGCAAAATCCAGCAAAACCTGTTCTGGGCCTTTGTCTACAACGCCGCCGGCATTCCATTGGCCGCTCTGGGCTTGTTGTCGCCGGTCGTGGCAGGTGCAGCGATGGCCCTGAGCAGCGTCAGCGTGCTCGCCAACGCTCTGTTGCTGACGCGCTGGAAGTCGCAAGATTCTCGTCATTGAATGGGAGGTTCGCCATGTCTCCAACCACTCGCAGACGGTCTCGTCCGACACTCGAGACTTCGGATGCACGCAGTGCCGGCTACTACAACATCGGTCAGGCATCCGAGATCAGCGGGGTGTCGGCGAAGATGATCCGGCACTATGAATCGATTGGCCTGATTCCGCCCGCAGATCGCACATTGTCCAACTATCGCATCTACAGCGGGAACGACGTCCATACGCTGCGCTTCATCAAACGGGCCCGCGGCCTTGGCTTCTCGATGAACCAGATCAAGACCCTGCTCGGCCTGTGGCAGGAGCGACGACGCAGCAGTGCTCAGGTCAAGAAGCTGGCCATGGCGCATGTCGAGGATATGGAGCAGCGCATTGCGGACATGCAGGACATGTGCAACAGCCTGCGCACGCTGGCCGAGCGCTGCCATGGGGATGAGCGTCCCGAGTGCCCGATCCTCGACGATCTGTCTGCTGTGTCCGACAGGACTTGAGTTCGCCGGGCGTGTCTACATCGCCAGCAGCATGAGCAGCGGCATCACCACCATCATCAGGTTCTCAGTCAAGGAGACGAAGCCCAGCGGAACGCTGCTGTCGCCACCGACGCAGGCACACTTGAGTTCGCGCTTGTCGATGTAGACGGCCTTGAACACCGACACGGCACCCTCGGCACCGATCAGGATGGCGGGGCCTGCGATTAGCCATGCCGGCAGGTTGGCGAGCATGCCCACCCCGACGAATGCTTCGACGAAGGGGTATACGTAGGAATAGCGGACCCAGCGCTGTGACAGCAGGTCATAGGGCAGGAGCTGCAGCGAAAACGCGTCGAGATCCTGCAGCTTCTGCAAGGCCAGCAGGCACATGCTCACGCCGACGAACAGCTTCAGCGTCCCCAGCGACAACAGCGGTATCGCTTGCGCCCAGGAGAACGCGACAGCCATGACGGCAGCAAGACCAAACAGGGCAATGACCGGGCGGTAAGTGGTCTCGCTGTCCTCGTCATCGGCGTCATCCATACCGAAGTGTTCCCGCAGTGCGTCGTAGCCGCCGATCCGCTTGCCATTGATAAAGGCTTGAGGGGTGGTCTCGACCTCGTGCTTGGCCTTGAATGCGTCGACCTCGTCGTGTGATTCGAACGTGTGGTCCTCGACCTCGAAGCCCTTGCGTCGCAACAGGTCAAGGGCTTTCAGGCCGTAGGGGCAGATATGGTCCGGGGTTTCCATGCGGAACAGTTCTGCGGTCTTCGCACTCATGATGAACTCCTTGTCTCGTGTCCGGAGTGGTGGCCAGTGTCCCCATCGTTTTCCAGGTGGTAATTTGGATCGTCGCCGTCGGCCCGCGGGTGACGCTTCAGGAACCAAGCCTCGAACGCCAAAACTGCGGCTATCCCAGCGCCACTGCTGTAGACCACCAACGGATCGCTTTCGAGCTTCACGGTAACGAACGCCGCCAGCAGCACCGCATCGAGCAGTAGCGCCGTGATTAGGATCGGCGCTTTGGCATTGACGTCTTTGCGTAAATGGCGCAACACGCCCCAGTGCACGGCCATGTCCATGACCAGATAAAAGATCGCCCCCAGGGACGCAATTCGGCTCAAGTCGAGGAACGCCGTCAACAGACCGGCGATGACGACGGTATAGATCAGGGTGTGGAAGTGGATAGATCCCGGAAGACCGAAGTGCCGATGCGGGACCAGTTCCATCTTCGTCAGCATGGCGAGCATCCTCGATACGGCGAAGATGCTCGCCATCAAGCCGGATGCGGTGGCAATGATCGCCACCGCCACCGTGAACCAGAGACCGTACTCACCGACCACAGGTCGCGCTGCTTCAGCCAGAGCAAAGTCCTTGGCCTGGCTGATCTCATCGACGCTCAGGTTGGCGCCGACGGCCCAGCACACGAACACATAGACGATGGCGCAGATGGCCAGCGAAATGTAGATCGCGCGACCGATGTTTCGCTTCGGATCTTTGAGCTCATCCCCACTGTTAGTGATCGTGGTGAACCCCTTGTAGGCCAGTACGCCCAAAGCCACCGCGCCAAGCAGATCGACGATGCCCGACGCGTTCCCAGCCTTACCCACTGACCCGTTTTGCTCGGCCGGCAGGAAGTCGAACCCGGACGCCCAGATCGTGATGCCGGCAAAAATCAGGATTCCGCCGACCTTGAGGAACGCCGACACCAGAGAAATCGTGCTGATCCACTTGTTGCGGGCGGCATTGACGATGAAGGCGAAGGCAATCAGTGCAAGTCCGAGTGCGGGAACCCAATACGAATCCTTGCCAATGTCGAATGGCTGCAATGCATAGGTCCCGAAAGTCCTCGCCACGAGGCTCTCGTTGATCACCATCGACAGCACCATCATGATCGCGCAGCTTCCGGTGATCACGCCGCGTCCATAGGCCTTGCTGAGAAACATGGCGATGCCGCCAGCGGAGGGATAGGCGCTGGCCATGCGTGAATACGAGTAGGCGGAAAAAGCGCTGACAACGGCAGCGAGGACAAAGGCGGCCGGGAACCAAGCGCCCGACAGCTCGGCGACCTGACCGGTCAGCGCGAAGATTCCGGCACCGATCATCACCCCGGTGCCCATGGCAACGGCCGAAAAGATATTCAGGCTGCCGCTTTCAAGTTCCTGCGCCCGCTCCATTCTTCAAGCCCACGAATCGTCGAGCTAGGACATTATTCATGTGCAGGCTGATCGCGTGCTGAAGGCTCGCTGTCGCTCACAGACTCGCAAGAAGCGCAGGTTCTCCGTTCGCCAGATCGCCCTGATATGTAGCCGATGCCTCATTGAACTTTCTTCTGAATCGGCGTCTAATTCCGGAATGCTTTCGCGTTCAGTCCGCTTGCTTTCGGTTATTTTGGCCCTGATTTTAGGGAGCCAAAATGCTGCCTTCGCGACCGGAATGCATTGTGCGAATTCACCTCCCGCTATTGGCCCAGCGGAGACATCCGCCCATCAACATCATGCGGCAGCTTCGTTGATTGACCCCGATTCCGGATCGATTGGTGCCGAGGCACGCCCGCACGATCACCATGCTGCGGGCCACGGCTCAGAGGTCGTGAGCAATAACGCCGATTCCTTGAGTTGCCCGTGTGGTCCGGGCTGTGCCATGCCCAGTTGCGTGGGGACTGGCGCAGGCCTTGTTGGCCCTATGCTTTCTTCCAAGTTTACGGTCGATGCGGATGTCTTCGCGTCTGACCGGCGCAGGGTGGCCGCGCGAGCGGCATTCACCAGTGACCTGATTCGTCCCCCCAGTAGATCCTGAGTCAAAGCCGCGGTCGCGGCGCAGGCTAGCCCTGCGCCACGACTTGTAAAAGATGGCCACCATGAAGTTCGTGGCCACTGACTCAAGTTCACTGGGAGGATCTCGTGAATTCCCGTTATCTGCTTTTGCCCGCTGCCCTGCTGCTGTCGGGGTTGACGGGCTGCGCCGGCATTCCGGCCGACTGGGGTCGAAGCGATGTCGTACAGATGGCGTCCGATCGCGGCCGCCAAATGCCTGAAGTCGCCGATATCCAGACGTTTACCGACAAGTCATTACGTCAGCCACTGACGTCCGACACGGCGGTCCAGCTTGCGCTTCTGAACAATCCGGAGGTCCGCAACCAGACTGCAAAACTCGGGTTTGCGGCGGCCGAACGGTATGACGCGGCGCGCTTGGCCAACCCGACGTTTTCTCTGACAAGACTCAGCGGAGATTCTTCTGCAGGCGGCAACATGCCACTGCTGACGCTGGGCATCGCGCTGGATTTCACGAATTTGCTGTTCCTGCCGGCCAACAAGCGATTTGCGGAGGCCGAGTTCGAGGCCGCCAAGCTCGAGGTGGCGGCGGCTACGCTAGATCTCGCGGCCGAGGTCGAGCAAGCCTGGCTCGAGGCGGTGGGTGCGGAGCAGATGGCGCAGATGCGCGAAGCGGCCGCGAAGGCCCAGCAGGCCTCCGCCAGTCTCGCGCAACGCTTCTTCGATGCCGGAAACATCAACGCGCTGGAGCTCTCGACCGAGCGGGCCGCGGCCAGCCAGGCCGTTCTTGCAGCCATCTCGGCACGGGCCGAGGCGGTCACCGCCCGTTCGGCCCTGAATCGTTTGATGGGGCTGTCAGCAGCCCAAAGCCAGTGGACATTAGAAGCGCGACTACCGGAACTGCCTGCAGGAGACGAGACGCCAGAAGATCTTCAAACGCTTGCGCTGAACAGCCGTCTTGACGTGGCCAGCCTGCGCGAAAGAGCAGAGGCGATCGCCGGTCGATTCAATCTGACTCGCAAGACGCGGTGGATCAACGGCATCGAAGTGGGCGCCGAGCGCGAGCGTGATTTCGACGGTGCCGTCGATGCCGGGCCCACCTTGTCGCTGGAATTGCCTTTGTTCAACTGGGGCGGCGGCCGTGTCGCCGCGATTCACGCCGCGATGGAGCAGGCCGAAGCCGAATTGGATCAAAGGGTCCTGGAAGTTTCGAACGATGTTCAGCTGACGACGGCCAAGCTGGCCGCCACCCGGGAACTGGCTGAAGAGTATCGGCTGACCCTGATCCCGGCTGTGGATGCCGTGGTGAAGCAGTCGCAGCTGGAGCAGAACTACATGCTGATCGGGGTGTTCGAGCTGATCCTGGCCAAGCAACAGGCTTACGAGGCGTATGCGGGCTACTTGGAGTCCGTTCGAGATTACTGGATCGCGCGCAGCGAATTGAGTCGTGTCGTCGGTCGCGATCTTCCCCGTTCTTCGACAACCACCGGAAACACGCTGGCCCCGGAGCAGTTCCTCAAACCGAAGGGCGACGGCATGGATCACAGCCAGCATTCGATGGGCGGGATGCCGGGAATGGATCATTCAATGCACGGCGCAATGCCTTCAGGAGACGGCAAATCGAAGCCCATGCCGCAAGGGCATGCCGGACATTCGATGAAGGACAAGCGAGGGGTGTCGGGCAAATCGGAATCGATGTCGCCGTCCACATCGCAATCTCCCGATGCCTCACCAATGCATCAACACCAACACTGAATTCCAAATCTTGTGGTCGTTTCGACTGCCACCAACGGAGCAACACACATGAATACATTCACGCGTCTTGTCGGCGCACTGGCCCTGGGTAGCATTCTACAAGTTGCAGTTGCGCATGACCCTGCCGAGCATGCCAAGGAAGTCCAGGACAAAGCTGCAGGCCCAGACTGTGCGGCGATGCAGGATATGGATCATTCGAAGATGGACATGGAAGACCCCATCATGCAAGCCATGATGAGCCAGTGCGAAGGACACATGGACCACGATCAGATGGAGCACATGGACGGCATGAGCGGAATGGATCACCGGTCCACATCCGATGCCAGTTCCGAGTCGCCCGCCTCGCACGATCATGGGAGCCACTGATGACTACCAGACGTGATTTGTTGAGGGCGATGGCCGCCGGCGGTGTGGGGCTCATGGCGGGTGCGTCCCGCAACGCGCTCGCGCAACACCAAGGACACAGCATGGCCGGGATGGACATGTCCGGGAGAGTTCATGGCCAGGGCAGCGTGCCTGCCGCACCAGGTCTGGAGCCACCGGCTTCGGTCAAGCGTCACCCGCAAGGGTATCTCCCCGTCCGCACGCTCAATGGCTGGACGTTGCCCTACAAGCTCAACGGCGGGGTGAAGGAATTTCACCTGGTAGCTGAAGAGATCGTGCATGAGTTTGCGCCGGGCAGCGTCGCCAAGTGCTGGGGCTACAACGGCACCACGCCAGGACCCACGATCGAGGTGGTGCAGGGCGACCGGGTCCGCATCTTCGTCACCAACCGGCTCGGCGAGTGGACCAGCGTGCATTGGCACGGCATCGATGTGCCGGCCGGTTACGACGGCGTCGGAGGGCTGAATCAACCGCACATCAAGCCCGGCGAAACCTACGTGTACGAGTTCACGCTGCATCAGCACGGCACGCACATGTATCACCCGCACGCGGATGAAATGACGCAGATGGCGTTCGGCATGATGGGACTGTTCATCATCCATCCGAAGAAGGGCGAAGAAGTCCCGATCGATCGCGACTACGCTTTCCTGCTGCACAACTGGGCGCTGCATCCCGGCACGTACCGGCCGGACCCGGCCATCATGGTGGATTTCGATCTGTGGACGTTCAACAGCAAGGTGTTTCCGGCGACCGAACACCTGGTCGTCGGTATGGGCGAACGCGCCCGCATCCGCATCGGAAATCTGTCGATGTGGAATCACCCGATACACCTGCACAGCAACCCTTACTGGGTCACCGGCAGTGACGGTGGTCGCTGGCCACGTTCACAGTGGCGTCGCGAATCTACCGAGATCGTTGGCGTGGGGCAGATGCGCGATATCGAGTTCCTGCCAACCGAGCCGGGTGATTGGGCGTTTCACTGCCACATGGCACATCACACGATGGGGCCGATGGGACATGACATCCCCAATCCGACCGGCGTCGACCAGAGCGGTGTCGAGGCAGAGGTCAAAAAGTTCCTGCCGGGTTACGGTGCGATGGGCAAGTTCGGCATGGCCGAACATGGCAGTCACGTTGCCATGGGCTTGCCTGGGCCAGAGAACACGCTGCCGATGATGGCCGGAGAAGGTCAGTTCGGCCCGATCGAGATGGGCGGCATGTTCACCGTGGTCAAAGTGCGCGAAGGCCTGAAGCGGGGCGATTACACCGATCCCGGCTGGTACCGCTACCCCGCCGACAAGATCGCGCGCAAGGTCAGTAGTGATCCCAATTTCGGCGACGCACCGCGGCGCGATCCCTATCCGGGCATCAAGGCTGAGCCAAAGATGACGCCAACCGTGCCTGAGCCGCAGTCCATGCCCGGGATGGATCACTCCAAGCACGGCAGGTGAGGAGGTCTCCGATCATGAAAATTCTCAAATGTGCGCTCGCTTTGGCCATTTTTGTGGGCGTTGGTGGCATGGCGTTCCTGTTTTCTGGCGTGTATCCGATGGGCGCGGACGTACCTCACAACGCGCTCACCTACTGGGCGCTGGAGAACTTGCGTGAGCGCTCCATCGCCCGCGCCAGCAGCAATATTGAAGTGCCGGATTTAGACGATCCGAAGATGCTGTTGGCTGGTGGAGCGGACTACAACGACATGTGCTCGGGATGCCATCTGAGACCGGGCAAAAGCCAGTCCGACATGGCTCAAGGCCTGTATCCCTCACCGCCGAACTTGGCGCAATCGGCGGATGGACATGGACACGATCATGGGCACGGCGATGAGGAAGCACAGGCCGCTCGCCAGTTCTGGATCATCAAGCACGGCATCAAGGCGAGCGGAATGGCGGCGTTTGGGCTCACCCATGATGACGCGAGAATCTGGGCGATGGTCGCTTTCCTGCAGCGTCTGCCGACGCTGAGCCCGGAGCAGTACCAGATTCTGACGGCTCGTCGCGGCGTGGAACCCTCGGCAGAAGAATCCCCTGCGTCAACACCGAGCCCCACGCACAAAGAATCAGAAGACCACGGAAAAGGGCATCACCATTGAGGTGCATCTGGCCCCGTGGCGAAACCCGTGTCCACCTCAGTACGGCGGAATAGGAGACATCTCATGAAACCGATCCTGATGATCCTGGCGTCGATCCTCGTTTTGTCCGGATGCGAATCCAAACCGCCTCCGAATCAGCCGGCGATCGAAGTCTGGAAAAGCCCCACCTGTTCCTGCTGCTCGAAATGGGTCAGCCATCTGCGCGACAACGGCTTTACCGTGTCCGTTCACAACCAAACCGAAATGAGTGCACTTAAGAGCACGCTCGGCGTGCCCCGCGAACTCGCGTCTTGCCATACCGCGCTCGTGAATGGCTACGTGATCGAGGGTCACGTCCCTGCACAAGACATTCATCGGCTCTTGGCAGAAAAGCTGGAAGCGGCAGGTCTGGCGGTTCCGGGCATGCCGATTGGATCCCCGGGCATGGAACAGGGCGATCGTCAGGATCCCTACACCACGGTGCTGTTCGATACACGCGGCCAAAGCACCGCATTTCAAACACATGGGGAAACCCCGCGGTGAAGGCAATGCCCCGAATCTGGATTGCGTTACTCATCGGAATGACAACGATGGCCCCGCAGATGGTGCTGTCCCATTCCGCCCCGGAGAGGCCCCGCGCGTTCTGTGGTGGCATTCCAAAAGCCACAGAGTTCTTCAATTTGGAGTTGCTGCTAATGGACGGCAGGATTTCGCTGTTCGTGCGTGATCGTCACAATTGGCCGCTCGATATTCGTGGTTTCCGCGCGAGCGCGAAGCCCCTTGGGCAAGGAGACCCTCAGGAGATCAGCCTGATGCCTGATAAGCGCAGTTCGCTTACGGGCAACGGCGAGGTCGGGGAGGCTGAGTCGCTCTTGATTGCGCTTCAGGCCCCGGGCCGCGGAACGATCCGAATTTGGTTCGATGTCTCGCCATGAGCGTGAATCTTACTGACAAGGTATCCAGGCACTTCCCGGGGCGTTTGAAGAAGAAAGCCGGCCAACCTTTCGATGGTTCGTCGTCAATGTCCTGCACGTTGAACTTGTCATACCTTCGATTCGGGGTCCTTTTATCGCTTCTGTTTCTCCTGACTGCTTGCGCCAGCACCACAGCATTTGTTCGGGCTGACGCCAACGGGGATGGACTCATCAGTTCCGCCGAAGCGGGTGCCTTCGAAGATCTATCTGTCGTCTTCAGTAGCGCCGATGCCAATCAAGATGGTTTCCTAAGCCCCCCGGAGTACGAATTTGCGGTTGAATTGATTTGGCGCTGGAGGAATCCGGAAGGATTGCCAAAGGACGCCTGGCAAAAGAGTGGTCCCGCTGCTGGTGGTGGCGACGGACATGGGGGGCATCAACATTGACAGATACCCTTTGAAGCCGGCGGAGCTCCGCGCATAGAGATCCCAATTTTCCAGGTGACGTCTAGAAAGTGCCGGCTTCGTTGAAACTTCTATTGTCCGCGTCATGGCAGCCGTAGGCCCGGCTTCTGGCAAGCCTTCGCCCTGGGACGGACGGGTCATTCTTCAATCGGGTTTCGCCTGGTTCTCCGGGCATGCGGGAGATGGTCAGCCGCACGCCCACCACGCCATCCAGTTCTTGCTCGCACCCGAACCACAGCGCATTTGGACTCGTGTCGAAGGCGTCAACACGCTGCATGGTGTTGTCATTAAGGAACAGGTCGAACACCAGCTATTTGCTTCCGAATTTCCGATTGATTTGTTGTATGTGGATCCTCAGTCTGACTTCGCGGATCGTCTTCGACGGCTGTCTGACGATCCCGTGATCCCAATCAAAGCGGAGACGGTACGGCGGGCTAGACGGGCATTGCAGACATTCCGAGGATCGCTCGATATTGATGCGCTGATCGGATGCTTAGTCCACAGAGTCGGCGAACCTGAAGTCCGCCACTCGAAAGATCTTCTGATGCAACAGGTCATGGATGCACTTCATGATTTTTTGCCCGACCCCGTGAGCGCATCGCAGCTTGCGGCAATGGCCAACTTGTCCAAGGATCGATTTCTGCATCGGTTCCGACAGCATGCCGGTCTGCCGTTGCGACCTTACCTGCGCTGGCGCCGCTTGCAGTTGGCGTTGGAAGCCGTTCTGTCGGGAAAGAGCCTCACGGACGCCGCCGTGTTGGCTGGATTCTCGGATGCGGCTCACTTCACTCGAACTTGTCGTCGACATTTCGGCATGGCGCCAAGCGCGTTTCGCGCGCTCCGTCGCCCGCTCTAAGCAGCCAGATCGTTCAAGCCATCCCGAGTCCTTCAGGCCCATGCTCAGGTCTTCTTTGGAGGCATGCGATGAAGACGGCGATCCGGTACCTGTCGTACCCTTTGGTTGCAGGCGGTGCTGCAATCGGGTTATTTGCCCTGGCGGGACGGGGCGTCGCGTACTGGCCCGTGTTTCCCTTGATCGTTATCGGGGCAATCACTTGCGTCGCGGCCCTGGAACGAATTTCGCCTTATCAGCCGGTCTGGAACACGGATCACGATGGAGATACAGGCGTTGACGTTCTTCATTTCCTGGTCAGCTACGGGCTGATCCAAGCCGTCGTGGTACTGGCCTTCGGTTTTGGTGGCTGGCTGCCACAAGGCCTGAAGATCTGGCCGGAGACGTTGCCAATGACCATGCAGATTCTGCTGGTTGGGATGACGATGGATCTGGGCCTCTACATCATGCATCGAGTGAGTCACCGCGGGGGATTGCTCTGGCGACTGCACGCTATCCATCACGCACCTGAAAGAATCTACTGGCTCAACGGTGGGCGAAGACATCCGCTTTCAGCCCTCGTACTGGCCAGCCCTGGGCTGGTCGTTCTGCTGACAACTGGCGCGACACCCATCGCCGTCGGTGCGTGGATGAGTTTCATGAGTGTTCACCTGGCGTTCCAGCACGCCAACCTGGACTATCGGCTGGGCTCGTTCTGCCTATTGCTGGGGGTGGCCGAAATGCACCGGTTCCATCACAAACGGGACTTCGAGGATGCCCAGGTCAACTTTGGCGAAGTGTTCCTGATCTGGGATCACCTCTTCGGCACTTTCCATGATGCAAGCGTGTCGATGCAGCCCGGCGAAGTGGGACTGAAGGATAGGGACGTTCCGGGTAATTACATCGGTCAGATACTGTGGCCCATGAAACGTTCGCGCCAAGTCGATTGACGGGGTTGGCCCGAGCAATGCTCTACTAGCTTGGCTCACCCACTCCCGCGCGCCTCAAGCTGCTCTCATCGGGACCGCGACCCGAACAACAGTCCGCGAGCACGCCATTGACGACCACAGCCGGTACCGAGCGAACGCCGAGAGATTTGGCTCTTGCGGCAGCAACGGGCTCGTGCATGTCGTGGACTATCACTTCGCAGGAGTCACGGGCGATGTTGGAAACCAATTGCAGGGCGTCTTCGCAAGCCGGACAGCCAGCACTGAATACTTCAATTTTTCGCTTCGTCGTCATGAGTCACTCCTGTTGATGGGTGAAGAGGTGTTCGGCGGGCAGGCCGAACAAGGGGTGTCCGCTTCGCTCGAACGGTTCGGCCACGAATTCCAAACACAGGCAACGAATAGCGCACCTGCACCCGCGTACGCAGCGGCATTGCTACCGAACCCGAACTTTCCTGCAACCAGCAGCACGCTGGCACACACGCCAAGCAGCAATGGACCATGACCGCGACGTTGGGATGATTTCCAGGCAAGCAGGCCGAGGACCAATGCCAGCGCGCCCAACGTTACAGGTAGTAAGAAGGTGGTTTCGAAAAGGAAGGGCATGCCCAGTGCGCCCACCAGCGCGGCGTAAGCCGGCCAACACGCGGGACAAACGAGCTTGGGAAGAAATGCGATTCCAATCGCCGGGCCCCAGATGCCGGTGGATTTCCAGTTGAAAGTCGTTCCCGATGCCCTCAAGGCCCGAGTGATGGTTTCCAATGCCGGCACACCCGCTATCCTGCCATCTGAGTCACGGTACACCCTGCAACAGGGTGCGTTTGAAGCCATTGGCAAGACGTCACGGCCATTGAGGAGGATCGTCGGTGATCCAAAGCCTTTCACCCGTGCAGGGGCATCCGGACTGTCACGGCGCCATTCCTTCCAGCGCGCGGGGATGGAGGTCGCCGCAAACGCCTTCAGCAGTTGCGCACGTGCCGCGGCGACATTTGGACAGTCTGCGTCGTAGATGAGCTCTACTTTCACTCTAACGTTCCAATGCCATCAAAATTGGGCAACCGCGCGTAGGCCCCTCTGCCGGACACTCGTCGATCAAGCGCATCAAGGCTGCGCGCATGCGCTTCAGGTTCGCAATCTTTGATTCAATATCGGACACTTTTTCGGCTGCGCGTTGACGCACATGGCGACATGATTTACGTGGATTGTTGCTGAGCGACAACAGCTCCTGAACTTCTCGCAACGAAAATCCGAGCTGTTGCGCCTGTCGGATAAAGTTCACCCGTCGGACGTGATCTACTGGATACTGACGATAGCCCGCTCCATTCCGGTCGGGGGATGGAAGCAATCCTCGCCTTTCATAGAACCTGATTGTTGGCACGCCGACCCCGGCGAGTTTGGCCAGTTGTCCAACTGTGAAGGGACCTTTGGAATCGTTCATGGCGCATATCCTCCACCCTGCACCTTAGTGCAAGGTCAAGCGGCGCGTAATGCTTTAGTTGCTGATGACAGAGAAGGCGACGCAAGATGTCGGGCCTCCCCGGGCCAAGCAAACATATGCAATGGGAATGGCGGATCTGAATCGGCAGCAGCTGTTCAGCCGGCAGGGCGGACTCGACTCTTGCTGGCTACGGGACTGTCGCGGTCCAGTACTCGAAAATGCTACGTCACTGAAGAACCGAGGTTGAACCCCGTGCGCTGAAATGTCTTCGGCTTGCTGAACTTTCTGGTCCTTCTTAGACTCGAAGCTCGATGAAGCGCGCTCGAACATGGCTGTCATTCCTGCTGGGGCTCGTGGTCCTGGTGCAGGGCTTTGCCGTGGCAGCGGCCCCGCGTTTCATGCTGGGTGAGGATTCCGCCCCGCAAATGGCGTCCATCGGTGAAATGCCGTGTCACGCAAACAAGGCGACCTCGTCGCGAGTCGATGATGCGCCGGCGGAAAGCTGTTGCAGCGCCGACTGCCCGAACATGACGACCTGCATGTTGGGCCACATGGCGTCTGTCGGCCTTGCCGAATTCAATGTGCCGCACTTGAGCCGTTCCGAATTGGTCGTGCCGCCTCTCCTGGCGATTTCACGATTGCCGAATAAATTACTGCGTCCACCCATCACGCTCCGCGGATAAGCAAGGCGATCGGCTCTTCGTGAGCCGTCCCGGACCGTTGATCGGTCCACCCGTGGAGAATCTCGATGTTTTCAATCTTTCCGCGCGTGCGTGCGCGGTTCGGATGCCTGTCGGCGATCTTGTGTTCGCTGATTGTTTGGCAGACGCAGGTCCTGGCCAGTAAAGAGGTGCCGCTGGGTCTGCAGGAGGCGGCAGACCTGGCCGTGACCGGGCAACCGCTGCTGGAGGGCCTGGACGCTCAGGCGCAATCAGCCCGTGAAATGGCGGTGGCCGCAAGTCAGCTGCCGGACCCGCAGCTCAAAGCAGGCGTCACCAATCTGCCGGCCAATACCGACAGTCGTTTCAGCCTGTCACAGGATTTCATGACGATGACGGGCGCCGGCCTGATGCAGGAATTTCCACGCGCCGAGAAACGCAGGCTTCGCGGCGAGTTGATGGAGCGCGAAGCGCAGCGCATTGACGCAGAACGCGAGTTGACCGATCGCCGTGTTCGCCGCGATGCCGCTCTGGCATGGCTGGAGGCCTGGCGCGCCAAGCGGACGCTCGGGCTCCGAATAGCGACTCTGCAGGAAGCTCGCGCACAACAGGATGCGGTAGCGATCGCGCTGAAAACCGGCGGCTCCACCCAGGCCGACTATCTCGCCGCGCGTCAGGAAGCCGATCGCTTGCGCGACGATGTCGCCGCCGCCGAGCAAGGGACTGGCCATGCTCAAGCCACGCTGTCACGATGGCTCGGCAATGCCGCCTTTCGATCGATCGCTCCGGACCTGCCGGTCGCTCCGCCGCTCCCCGACCTCGACATCGCGCTGGAGCGTATCGCAGACCATCCGCTGCTGACAGAGCGTTTTGCTGCCGTAGCCCAGTCGGAAACCGGCGCGGCGCTGGCGCAGGCCGACTACAAGCCCGACTGGCGCGTCGAGTTGGGTTACGCCTACCGACCGAATTTCTCGGAAATGCTGATGCTGCAGGTCGGTGTGGATCTGCCGGTATTCACGCGCAATCGTCAGGACCGACGGCTCGCGGCAGCACTAGCGCAAAAAGATTCAGCGGAGTCCGCAGTCGAGGATCAGCGGCGCCAACTGCAAGCCGAAGTACGGCACAACCACCACGACGTCGAGCAATTGTCACTTCGTCTTCGCGACTACGAGCAAACACTGCTCCCGCAAAGCGAGCACCGGATCACCGCCGCGTTGTCCGGCTGGCGCTCGGGTCGCAATGCCCTGCGCGAAGTCCTCGAAGCGCGCCGCGCCGCACTGGAAGTGCAACTGGCAGCACTGGATCTGCAGTTCGAACGCGCGCAGCACGTCGTCCAACTCAACTATCTCGGCGCTTTTTCCCTGAGCGCTGCGGAGACCGGTCATGAATAAGAAATGGATCAGCGCAGTGATCGTCGTAATTGCCCTTGGCGCGATCGGCGGATGGTGGTTTGCAAAGACACAGACCCCGCATAAGCATCAACTCACCCGCATGACCGACGCGCAGGGCAGGGTGTACTTCACCTGTTCGATGCACCCTCAGGTCAAGCAGGACGAACCCGGTCATTGCCCGATCTGCGGCATGAAGTTGTCAAAGCGTGAAGAACCCGCGATGTCGGCCAGCACGCAAGGCCAGCGCGAAGTGCTCTATTGGTATGACCCGATGAAACCGGATCAGCATTTCGATCAGCCGGGCAAGTCTCCGTTCATGGACATGCAGCTGGTTCCGAAATACGCGGACCGCAGTGGCGCGGGCTCCGGGCAGGGTCAGATCGTGCAGATCGACCCGCAGATGGCGCAGAACCTTGGCATGCGAACGGCAAGCGTCGAGAGCGGGACGTTCTGGCAACGAATTGACACGGTCGGCAGCGTGGCCGTTGATGAACATCGCATTGAAGTGGTCGAAGCGCGCGCCGCAGGTTGGGTCGAACGGCTGGACGTACGTGCGGTTGGTGATGCCGTCAAGCGCGGACAGGTGGTCGCCGGTGTTTACGCACCCGAACTGCTTGCAGCGCAAGAGGAACTGGCGCTGGCCCGGAAGCTTGGCGATGCAACGCTGATTGATGCCGCCAGGACACGTCTCAAGCTGCTCAACGCGAGTACGAGCGGCGAGCCACGACGCCGAACGCTTGTGTACGCACCCGAGTCCGGCTATGTGACAGAACTGATGGTGCGCCAGGGCGCGCAGGTAACGCCGGGCATGCCGCTGATGAAGCTCGCGAACCTGTCGCGCGTGTGGATTCTGGTGGAAGTGCCAGAGGCGCAGGCAAATTGGGTCAGTGTTGGAAAAGTGGCTGAAGCCACGTTGAAAAGTGTTCCGGGCAAGCAATTCGAAGGCACGGTGGAATACGTGTATCCGACTCTGGATGCGCGAACCCGAACCGTGACGGCGCGCCTTGCGTTCGATAACCCCGATGAAATCTTCAAGCCCGGCATGTACGCGGACGTCACGATCTTCGGCGGTGCGCGACGCGAAGTCAGATTGGTCCCCAGCGAAGCAGTGATTCGTACGGGTGTGCGCAACGTGGTCATCGTGGCCGAGGCTCAGGGTCGCTACCGGCCCGTCGAGGTAACCCTTGGCCCGGAGCGTCAGGACCAGATCGTGGTGCTCGACGGACTTGAGGTCGGGCAAGAGGTGGTGGTTTCCGGTCAGTTCCTGATCGATTCGGAGGCCAGCCTGCTGGGGGCCTACAACCGCATGTCCCATGGCGACGAAGATTCCGACACCCGCCACATGAGGCAGATGGAGGGTGGATCATGATCGCGCGTCTGATCCATTGGTCTGTCCATAACCGATTCCTGGTTCTGCTGACGGCCATTTTGCTCGCCGGCTGGGGCACTTACGCCGCCTTGCAGACGCCGCTGGATGCGATTCCGGATCTTTCCGACACGCAGGTTATCGTGCGCACGACCTATCCCGGCCAGGCGCCGCAGGTCGTCGAGGATCAGGTCACCTATCCGCTCACGACGACACTGTTGTCGGTGCCACACGCCAAGACGGTTCGCGGCTACTCGCTGTTTGGCGAGTCTTTCGTCTACGTGTTGTTCAAGGATGGGGTCGATTTGTACTGGGCACGTTCGCGCGTGCTCGAGTATTTGTCGCAAGTGCAGTCGCGCTTGCCCGACACGGCGCGAGCAGAGCTTGGACCGGATGCCACCGGTGTCGGCTGGATCTATGAATACGCGCTGGTGGATCGCAGCGGAGCGCACGACCTGTCGGAACTCAAGGCGCTGCAGGACTGGTTTCTCAAGTATGAACTCAAGACGGTTCCCAACGTGGCCGAGGTCGCCACCATCGGCGGCTTCAATCGGCAATACCAGATCGTGCTCGACCCGGATCGCCTGCGGGCGCACAAGATCCCGACTGAAACCGTGCGACAGGCGGTGCGTTCTGCGAACAGCGAAGCGGGAGGCTCGGTGCTGGAACTGGCCGAGGCGGAGTACATGGTACGCGCGCGGGGGTACCTGAAGACCCTGGAGGACTTTCGAAACATTCCGGTGGGCGTGGGTGAGGAGGGCACGACTCGCGGCACGCCGATCCTGCTCGGCGACGTGGCCACCGTGCAGTTGGGACCCGAAACGCGTCGCGGTATTGCCGAGCTCGATGGCGAGGGCGAAGTGGTGGGCGGGGTCATCGTGTTGCGATCCGGCGAGAACGCGATGAGCACCATCGGCGCGGTGAAGGAAAAGCTCGAGTCCCTCAAGGCGAGCCTGCCGGAAGGGGTTGAGATTGTCGAAACCTATGATCGATCCACGCTGATCAATCGCGCGGTCGAAAACCTGACGACAAAGTTGTTGGAAGAATTCCTGGTCGTGGCGGTGATCTGTGCGCTGTTCCTGTGGCACTTCCGATCTGCGCTGGTCGCCATCATTACCTTGCCCATTGGCATCCTGACGGCATTCATCGTGATGCATGGCCAAGGCATCAACGCCAACATCATGTCCCTGGGGGGCATTGCGATTGCCATTGGTGCGATGGTCGATGCGGCGGTCGTCATGATCGAAAACGCACACAAAAAACTTGAGCATTGGCGACACGCGCATGATGGCGCCGATCCGCAAGGCAGTGATCGGCTACAGCTGATGGCGGACGCCGCCGCAGACGTCGGTCCTGCACTGTTCTTCAGCCTGTTGATCATTACCTTGTCGTTCGTTCCTGTGTTCACGCTGGAGGCGCAAGAGGGCCGGCTGTTCACGCCATTGGCCTATACCAAGACCTATGCGATGGCAGCTTCAGCTGGATTGTCGGTCACGCTGATTCCCGTGCTGATGGTCGCCTTCATTCGGGGAAAGATCGCGGATGAGACGGCCAATCCGCTCAACCGCATGTTGATCGCAATCTATCGTCCCGTCATCCATGTCGTGCTGGATCACCCGCGCGCGACGCTGGCTGTCGCGCTCTTGTTCGCACTGGTCACGATCTGGCCCGCGACGCGCCTGGGCAGTGAATTCATGCCGCCTCTGGATGAAGGCGATTTGCTGTACATGCCCACGGCGTTGCCGGGGCTGTCGGTGGGCAAGGCAGCGCAGATTCTCCAGCAGACCGATCGCATCCTGAAAACCTTTCCCGAGGTCGAGCGCGTGTTCGGAAAGATCGGGCGCGCCGAGTCGGCGACCGATCCGGCGCCGCTGGAAATGATCGAAACCACGGTCAAGCTCAAGCCAAAGGCGCAGTGGCGTGCGGGCATGACCACCGAAAAGCTGATCGAGGAAATGGATGCGTCACTCAAAATCCCGGGCATGGGCAACGTCTGGGTGCAGCCGATCCGCAATCGCATCGATATGTTGGCAACCGGCATCAAATCTCCGGTGGGCATCAAGGTATCCGGGCCCGATCTGAACGTGATCCAAAGAATCGGCGGTGACATCGAATCGGTCGTCAAGCAGATTCCGGGAACCGCATCGGCATTCTCTGAACGCGTCTCGGGCGGCCGCTATATCGAGGTCGTGCCGGATCGCGTCGCTGCCGCGCGATACGGCATGAATATCGAAGACGTACAGCGCGTCGTCGCGCTGGCCATCGGCGGCGAAAACATCGGCCAGACCGTGGAGGGACTGCAACGCTTCCCGATCAATCTTCGCTATCCGCGCGAGCTACGCGATTCCGTCCAGGACCTGCGCGATCTGCCGATGGTAACGGCGCGCGGCGAAACCCTGACCCTGGGCAGCGTGGCTTCGGTTGAGATCGTCAGCGGTCCACCGATGATCAAGTCAGAGAACGCGCGACCGAATGGCTGGATCTACGTGGACATTCGCGGTCGGGACCTCGGCGGCTACGTGGCAGAAGCCAAGCGCGTCGTCGGTGAGCAGATTCAGTTGCCAGCGGGCTACTCGGTTGCCTGGTCAGGGCAGTTCGAGTACCTCGAGCGCGCCGCAAAAAAATTGCAGGTCGTGATTCCATTCACGCTCGCGATCGTTTTCTTGCTGTTGTATCTGAGCTTCCGCAACATCGGTTCTGCGCTGCTGATCATGACAACCTTGCCCTTCGCACTGGTTGGCGGACTGTGGCTGATTTATCTGCTCGGTCACCATCTGTCGGTTGCTTCGGCGGTCGGGTTCATTGCGCTGGCCGGCGTTGCGGCAGAGTTCGGCGTGATTATGCTGATCTATCTCGATCACGCGATCCGTGACCGGAGAAATCACGGCAACCTGAATTCCATGCAGGACCTGCGAGAGGCAATGATTGAAGGCGCGGTCTTGCGCGTCAGGCCCAAGGCCATGACGGTGGCAGTCATCATTGCAGGCCTGATCCCGCTGTTCTGGGGGGTGGGAACCGGAAGCGAAATCATGCAACGCATTGCTGCCCCGATGATCGGGGGCATGCTGACCGCGCCGCTGCTGTCGATGGTCGTCCTGCCTGCAGCGTACCTTCTACTGAGGCGGCGCGAACTTGTGGCGCCGTCCGTGGACCGACAGTACAACAAGCAACCTCAACACTCTGGGCATAGCTCTAACTGATCTGTCCGGAAGCGGCCATAACCTTATGACCGGTCTGCCCAAAAATTTACGACAAGCTGCGGTTCGCTAATGACCGCTCGCAGGCTACGGGATTGACCTGACCGATGTTTCGGTCCAGTTGAATAGATAGATTACTGCATTGAGATTTGCGGGTTGTTGATGGTTAATCGACTAAAGGTCTGCGGTGCTGGAGGCCTGTAGCCGATGCTGCTGTGGGGTCTCTTTTCGTTGTAGTGCTGTCTCCATTGTTCGATGACGATGCGTGCCTCTTTGAGGCTGTAAAAGATTTCGCCGTTGAGCAGTTCATCTCTGAGCTTGCCGTTGAAAGATTCGCAGTAGCCGTTCTCCCACGGACTGCCCGGCTCGATGTAAAGCGTGTTGGCGCCAACTGCCGGTAACCAGTCCCGAACGATCTTCGCAGTCATCTCCGGGCCATTGTCCGAACGAATGTGTTCCGGCACGCCTTTAAGCAACATCGCATCGGCCAGCGTCTCGATGACGTTGACGCTGTTCAAGCGCCGCGCCACCTTGATGGCCAAAGCTTCGCGCGTGAATTCGTCGATGAGCGTCATCATGCGAACGCTGCGACCGTCGTGAGTGCGCGCCGAAACGAAGTCGTAGCTCCAGACATGATTTTGCCGCTCAGGCCGGAGTCGCACGCACGAGCCATCATTCAGCCATAGCCGACCGCGTGGCTTTTGCTGCTTCGGTACTTTGAGCCCCTCGCGACGCCAGATTCGCTGCACACGATCCCGACCCACGAACCAGCCTTGTTCGTTAAGCAGCGCCGTGATGCGACGATAGCCGTAACGGCCGTACTGACCCGCCAAGCTGACGATGTCCTGCGTCAGCGCATCTTCGTCACTGCGACGAATCGGCGCGTACCGCTGCACCGAGCGGGACTGCCCCGCGATCCGGCAGGCCACCCGCTCAGACACGCCAAATCTCCTCTGGCCCATGATCACCGCCTGCCGACGTCGCTCAGGGCTCAGAAGTTTCCCGAGGCAATCTCCTTGAGCATGGCTTTCTCCAGCGACAGATCGGCCACGATCTTCTTCAGCCGCGAGTTTTCCTTCTCCAGGTCCTTCATCCGCTTCGCCTGGTCCAACTGCAGTCCGCCGTATTCCTTCCGCCAGCGGTAGTAGCTGACCTCCGAGATCGCTGCCTCCCGGCACGCGATCGACGTCGTCTTCCCCTGCGAAATCGAGACCTCAATCTGCCGCAGCAGCGTCACGATCTGCTCAGCACTGAAATTCTTCCTCGGCATCTCCAGCTCCTTCGTTCAAGTCGATTTGTGTCTATCAACTTGGACCGAATTTCGCCAGTCAGGTCAGGATCGCTGAATCTGAAGACGGCTCTGGGCCAGCTATTGCCCTTAGCAGCCAGGTGGTGGTGTTCACGACTCTTCTGATTCGGGGCTTCCGTCTTTCATCCGCGAAACATGGAGCGTCAATCGACCCTTCGGCCTCAGGTCCTCGCCGAGCTTCTTGATCTTTCGAAGGTTGCCGACCCCCGGCTTCGCGAATTCAATCAGGAGCGCTTCCTCAATTCGTTTCCTGCCACCGTTGTGAACTCCCAAAACTGGCTTGTCTGTCACAACTCTGCTCCTCGGTATTTACTTGGAACGCGTCTTCCCCGCTGCGTCTCAAGACGGAATGATGATGCCCATGAAGGAAAAGCGCATTGAGGAAATCAACTATCCTGAAGTAGCTGAACAGTTGTCGCCAGGATGTGCTCGGCGGGAATCGATCCGCGAAATAGCCATTCCAACCAGCCATCCATGATTTCAAGTCCTGAATCGCTGAGCCGAAAGCCTGTTGGTTTGTAGGCGTGGTGGTGACGGCCCATCGGCTGGAGCTGGTCCAAGCGGAGAATGGACTGCTCTCCGCCTGGGTGGGGCAGCCAGTCAACTAAGAATTGTGGGTAAAAGCAGTTCAATACTCGGTCGACGAATTCTGGGGTGTACCCCGCACGATTGGCCGAAGATGCAACGCCAAAGTAAGGCGCGACCAGCATCATTGCGGCCGTCGCGTGCTTCGGCTTTCCAGCGGTTAGCTTTCTCTCTACAGCCGGGTGTTCATTGGTGAGAACCAAGCATGGGCGACGCTTGGCTCGATAGGCTGCCCACACCTCATTCGGGTGATTAGGCATGGCGGCGACAGGAAGCGACAGTTCCTTCAACGGTTGATCCAATTTGAGTGGCGCAACTTTTACTCGGGCTCGATCGTGTTGCGTGGCATCGGTGCGCCCAATCGGCTCGAACGCGTAGGGAGCATGATCAGCGTGCGGAACCCAGCATTGAACAAGGGCGCCGCGCTCCAAGGTAGGTTTGGTCTGCGCAATCCACCAATCCCCATCCGCTGCCAACTCCTGAATCGACGCCTCAGGGAACGCCATCGGTCTTTCTCGCGGATGACTTCCAGACTTCAGGTGAAAACTCGGCCGTAAGTTCGCCATCCGAAAAATTCTCGCCGGCCAAGCTGTCTAGCCATGCAATGCCGGCCTCGAAAATTGGATCATGTGGCGGAGGTTTGGGCACGAAGCGATCTTGGGTCTGAGATTTTTCGGAATGCTGCTGCCGCATCGCCTTGGCGGCCTCGCGAAGTTTCTTTAGCTGTCGAGGCGTTCTGCTCGGTTGGGGCTCTGCAGGACGCTCAGCTCGAACAAACGGGGGTTCCAGCGCGAAATCCAGTTTCTCTCCGGGAGCGGCGGCGAGCATCGGTGCCGTTCGATAAACGTGGTCCAACAGGGCCGGTGTGTCCTTTCTGAATTTGTGAATCAAGCCGTCAAGATGCACTCGGATATCGAAAGGAACAGATTTTTGCTTTTCGGAACACAGTCGGTCGTTGGTCAGCGACCAACGCACCCAGTCGGGGCGATCCTCGTAATCGCTCGGAAAATCCTTTCTGTCAGCTCGGATGGCGCGCAGGGCGGGCTCGATTCGCTGATGCACCTCGTTCGACCAGGGGCCGAAGTGGTAGAAGATCCACGGTGCCCCGGTGAACGTTTCGCCGTTGTGCGACTTGGCATATGCCAAGTCAGCGAGGTAGACGTATTTCAGCAGGTGGATCGGGCCGAGATCGCGGTCTATGAACGCATCTTCTTCGCCGGCCTTGAGCAGCGTGTACTGAAGAAGAAGATCGACACGGTCGTCAAGCATAGTCGGACATTATGACTTTCGACCCTTTGCGGCGTCGATCTGTTTATCGGCTCTGGGGGCTCAGCAATCGGAAATGGGCGGAAACCAAACCACCGTTTTCTTTACATCATAACCGCCCAGCATCAGACCCCGAAATTCGCCTTGTTCGACGTAAAGAATCTATGTAAAGTAATCACCGTACAGATTAGGTGCCTTTACTTTGCGAGTCGGTTACGCCCGTGTTTCCACCCAGGATCAGAACCCCGACCTTCAGCTTGATGCGTTGAATGCGGCGGGCTGCGAGGAGATTTTCCACGAGAAGATGTCCGGGCGCATCCGTGCTCGCCCGGAGCTGGATGCCTGCCTGCGTGCCTTGCGCAAGGGTGACACGCTGGTGGTGTGGCGGCTGGATCGTCTAGGGCGCTCGCTTCAGGACTTGGTGGAGATCGTCCACGGGCTGGAAGGCCGCGATGTGGCGTTCCAATCCCTTACGGAGAACATCGATACCAGCAGTGCCGGTGGGCGGCTGGTGTTTCACCTGTTCGGCGCGCTGGCGGAGTTCGAGCACAATCTGATTGCGGATCGCACGCGGGCTGGCCTAGTGGCTGCCAGAGCGCGAGGGCGCAAGGGTGGTCGCAAGCCGAAGCTGAGCAAGGGTGATGTAAAGAAGGCGGCGGCAATGCTGCAAAACCCGGACATCACCAAGACCGAAGTGGCGGAGCACTTCGGGGTGTCGCGGGTCACGCTGAACGCCGCCCTGCAACGCGAGGGATACCCGGAAAACCCGGCATGTCCGGAATCAACAACCCAAATCAAGTAAATATTGGCCGTATAGGTGTCGGATGGAGAACACAAAACCGTGACCAACGAAGAATTCAAATCCACGCTCTGGAACAGCGCCAACATCCTGCGCGGCTCGGTGGCCGCTGCCGAGTACAAGTACCCGGTGCTGGCGTTGGTGTTCCTGAAGTACGTCAGCGACATGTTCAAGGCGCAGGCCAAGGTGATCGAGCACCGCATCGCCGAGCCGGCTTCGCCGATGTACGTGGCCGACCCGGAACTGCGCGAGGAAATGGCCAAGGAGCTGGCCTCCGACCGCGACGCCTACACGCAGGACAACGTGTTCTGGGTGCCAGAAGGTGCCCGCTACGGCGATCTGCTGGCCCACATCGCCGCCGATGATCTGGCCCAGCGGCTGGACAAGGCGATGAAGGCCATCGAGGACGAGAACCCGGAGCTGGCCGGTGTGCTCTACCGCGACTTCGGCCGGCTGGAGCTGGAAGCCGGCAAGCTGGGCGAGCTGATGAAGGAGCTAGCCAAGCTCAAGTTCGACCCCGCTACCCACGGCAGCCGGGACATCTTCGGCGAGGTTTACGAATACTTCCTGGGCGAGTTCGCCCGCGCCGAAGGGGCCAAGGCCGGCGAGTTCTACACGCCCAAGTCGGTGGTGAACCTGCTGGTGGAAATCCTCGCCCCCTTCAAGGGCAAGATTTACGACCCCGCCTGCGGCTCCGGCGGCATGTTCGTGCAGTCGATCAAGTTCATGCACGCCCATGAAAAACAGCTCGGCAAGGATGGCGACCTGCCCATCTACGGCCAGGAGCTGATGGCCACCACCCGCAAGTTGTGCAAGATGAACCTCGCGGTGCATGGCCTGCGCGGCGACCTGGGCAATGCCTACGGCAGCACCTTCACCAACGACCAGCATCCCAGCCTGCGGGCGGACTACATTCTGGCCAACCCGCCATTCAACATTTCGAAATGGGGTGGTGACTCGCTGACCGATGACCCGCGCTGGCTGTGGGGGATCCCACCCAAGAACAACGCCAACTACGCCTGGCTGCAACACATGGCCAGCCGCCTGTCGCAGCGGGGCCGAGCCGGCATCGTGTTGGCCAATGGTTCGATGACCACGCAGACCTCCGGTGAGGGCGAGATTCGCAAGAACCTCATCACCGGCGATCTGGTCGAGTGCATGGTGGCGCTGCCGGGGCAGCTTTTCAGCAACACCCAGATTCCTGCCTGCCTGTGGTTCCTGTCAAAGGACAAAGGCGCAGGCATCAACGGCACTATCGACCGCAAGGGCAAGGTGCTGTTCATCGACTGCCGCAAGAAAGGCGCGGAGCAGCTTTCGCGCACCCAGATCGCCTTCAACGATGACGAACTGCACGCCATCGCGCTGACTTATCACCGCTGGCGCGGCAGTGCCTTCAGCGATGGGCAGGACTACGCCGACGAACCAGGTTTCTGCATGTCTGCCTCGCTGGCCGATATCGAGAAACACCACTATGCCCTGACGCCGGGCCGCTACGTGGGTGCAGCGGATATGGACGATGACGACGAAGCCTTTGAGGACAAGATGGCTGAGCTGACGGCGCGTGTGGCCGAGCGGATGGCGCGCGGGCGGGAGTTGGAGGATGAGATTCGTCAGCGGCTGGCGGGGATTGGATATGAGGTGTGAACCGCTTCAAGACCTTCTCGATTGCATAATTGACCATCGCGGCAAAACACCCAAGAAACTTGGAGGTGACTTTTCGCCATCCGGCGTGCCGGTGCTTTCAGCCAAGAATATAAAGTCGGGCCGTATTGAGGGCGAGCTGCGGCATGTGACGCGGCAGATGTACGAAAAGTGGATGCCGGTCCCCCTGAAGTCTGGTGATGTCCTACTAACCTCCGAAGCCCCCTTGGGGGAACTTCACTGGCTTGGTGAGGATTCCGAATACGTTCTTGGGCAGCGACTGTTCGGTCTCCGCCCCAACGAAGCGAAACTGCACTCAGGATTCCTCTACTACTATCTGCTAACCGAACCAGGGCAATCCCAGCTACATGGGCGAGCCTCAGGGTCGACCGTTCAGGGCATCCGGCAGTCGGAATTGATGCGAATCTCGGTTCCTTTGCCGCCGGTCGATATTCAGCGAGAAATCGCAGACACCTTGCGTGCCATTGACGACAAAATCGCCAACAACCGCGCCCTGGCCGCCGACCTCGAAGCCATGGCCCGCGCCATCTTCAATTCCTGGTTCGTGAACTTCGACCCGGTGAAAGCCAAGATGGAAGGCCGCGCCCCCGCCGGCATGGACGCCGACACCGCCGCCCTGTTCCCGGATGAACTCGTCGAAAGCGAGTTGGGGTTGATCCCGAAGGGCTGGGAGGTACGCCCTATTGGCGAACTTATCGATAGCTCTCTCGGCGGCGACTGGGGCAAAGAAGTTCCGGAAACCGATCATACGGAGCGATGCACTATTGTCCGTGGCACTGACCTTTCCGACTTGGCGCATTGCGACGTAAGTTCCATACCCGTTCGGTATGTCACCGCAAAAAAACTCGCCAAACGCCAGTTTGAGTCGTGGGACATCGTTTTCGAGGTCAGCGGTGGAAGCAAAGACCAAAGCACCGGTCGCTCTCTTCTTCTCCGGCCAGATCAAATTCAAGCCCTCGGTCCTAACTCGTGTTGCGCGAGCTTTTGCCGGCGTTTTCGCTTCGAAAATGATGGCAAGGCGGTCTGGATGGGCGTATTCCTGGATAAGTCCTACCGCGATGGTCTTATGTGGCGATATCAGGTACAGAGCACCGGAATCAGCAATTTCCAAACAAAGGTGTTTCTTGAAAAACACCTCGTGGTAGAGCCACCGCAACCGCTGCTGGACACATTCGCACAACTGGTGAAGCCAATGCTCGAAGCTTCTGCCATATCCGAGAACCAGGGGCTAGCTGAACTCAGGGATACACTGTTGCCTCGCCTCATTTCCGGGAAGCTGCAACTTCCTGCCGCAGCCCCTGAAGCTCAGGCCATCGCTGAGAAGGGCGGCCAGAGTGTTTGACGAATTGATGAAGACCTTAAAGGGTCTCGAAAGCAGGTCTGTTTCGGTTCCTATCGACACCGACGACAAGGGCTATATCGATAAACAGTGCCCCGCTGAAGGTTGCGAATTCCTGTTCAAGGTCAACCAGGAAGACTGGCGGAATTTGTTTTCAGATGAGGCTGTATGGTGCCCCATGTGCCGCCATGAAGCCCCAGCCGACCAGTGGTTCACCGTTGCGCAAGCTGAACACGTCAAGCGCGAGGCATTGACCGTCATCAAGGGCGAAATCAATCAGGCCATGCGAGCGGATGCGAGAAGATTCAATCGCCGCCAGCCACGAAATGGTTTCTTGTCTATGTCAATGTCCGTCAAGGGCGGCACTCAGCGGACGTATGTGCTGCCTGCAAAGGCGGCAGAAGCCATGCAGCTAGAGATTCAGTGCGAGAGCTGCGCCGCTCGCTTTGCCGTGATCGGTAGTGCCTATTTCTGTCCTGCCTGCGGTTTCAATTCGGTCCTACGGACATTCAATGACTCGCTTCGAAAGATTCGGGCAAAGAAAGATGGGGAGGAAGCTGTTCGAATCGCGCTTTCAGAAACCATGGGTGCTGATGATGCTGAGCTGACTTGCCGGTCACTGCGAGAAACCTGCCTCACCGATGGCGTCACCGCATTTCAAAAGTATTGCGAAGGGCTGTACGAGCCTTACGGTTCCCCGCCAATGAACGCCTTTCAGCGAATCGATGACGGAAGCCGACTCTGGCTCGATGCAGTCGGAGCTGGATATGAGAAGTGGCTGTCGGCTGACGAGCTTAAATCTCTAAAAATCCTTTACCAGAAGCGGCACCTGCTGGCGCATCAGGAAGGGATCGTTGACGAGCGATACATTCGTAACAGTGGCGACGCGACATATCAGCCGGGCCAGAGAGTTGTGATCTCGAAGCATGATGTTGATGGCCTTCTCAAACTGCTTGAGAAATTGGCTGCTGGAATTGTCGAGGCTACGGCATGAGCGAACCCATCAACCTCTACTGCGACGAAAGCTGCCACCTGCCCAATGATGGCGAACGGGTGATGGTGCTTGGTGCCGTCGCGTGCCCAGTGTCCAAAACCCGCGAGTCCGCAGTGCGATTGCGAGAAATCAAGCAAGACCATGGTTTCGGGCCAGGTTTCGAGTGCAAGTGGAACAAGGTTTCGCCTGCCAAGGCCGCGTTTTATCGTGACTGGATCGACTATTTCTTTGACGATGATGATCTGAGCTTCCGCGCTGTCGTTGCGGACAAAACCGGCTTGCGTCACGACGCCTTTGGCCAGGACCACGACGACTGGTATTTCAAGATGATGTTCCGGCTGCTTGAGCCGATGATCAAACCCAAAACCCGACACCGCATCTACTTGGACAAAAAGGACACGCGCAGCGCCCGCAAGGTTGAAAAGTTGCACGAGGTCTTGTGCAACAACCTGTATGACTTCGACCGGCGAATCATCGAGCGGGTGCAGGTGGTGGAGTCCCACGCGGTGGAGCACCTTCAACTTGCGGATCTGTTGATGGGCGCGGTGGCCTATGTCAATCGTGGGCTGTCTGGCAATGCCGGCAAGGATGCCTTGATTGCCCGCATTAAGCAGCGATCAGGCTACACGCTGGTTCGTTCTACCTTGTTGCGAGAGCCGAAATTCAATTTATTCCACTGGAGCGGGCAAGCCGGGGGTAGCCACTATGTGTGACGGATGGCTACCGCCGTTGATGTTGTTTTCCGATCATGGCGGAGATTGGAACCGCTATCTGGAGGCTATGCACCAAGCGTTTGAGCAGGATTTCGTTCATTCAAAACCCAAGTGGTTGAACAAGCGTGTCGGACTGAAACGCCATCCTGAGTACGATGGAAAAAGTGCCACGTTCTGGCACATGATCTCGGAAGGGGCGACGGAGGAAGATCGAACACCAGATTTTCGGCGCTGTGAGCGCATTCGTTGGCCGCATCCGATGATGGATAATCACGATGGCTTGAGCCCGCGAGACTCACAGACTCACCTCGTTTGGTGGTCGGAGCAGCGAGGCGGTGATACTCGAATTCTGCTTGCGCTGAAAGATTTCAGCTACGTAATGGTGGTGGCCGACCGGGGCGACTTCGTGCTGCCGTGGACGGCATACTGTGTCGATAGAGACCATCAAAGACGCAAGCTGCGGCGGCGTTTTGATGAGTTTTGGGAAGCCCAGAAAGGCTGAAGCCGCCCCAAGAGACGGCCTCGTTACTCCTTCAACACATGGTTGATGAGCTTTCCCAATAATAGGTCCGGAGGGGGTAAAAGTCAAGCTGGCTTTACGGGCGGAGACATAATCTGGGATGATTTATAACAAATGAAAACAGTAACTTACAGGGCATCTAGCGGTGGTGAATCATGCTAGAAGATCACTTGGAATCGGTTACCCTCGAATGGCTGGAAGGCATCGGCTACACCTGCCTGACGGGCGAGGATGTCTCGCTGGGCGGCTCCGAAGAAGCCCGCAGCAAGTACACCGAAGTGGTGCTGTGCCCCCGTCTGGAAACGGCCATTGCTCGCTTGAATCCAGGCATTCCAGCAGCAGCGCAGGCGGCGGCAGTCTCGCGGCTTGCCGACTATGCCAACCAATCCGTTACGGACGGCAACCGCGAGGTCTACGGCTGGATTCGTGGTGGCGTTGAAGTCGAGGTGACGGGTTCCGATGGCCACCGAAGCATAGAACGCCTGAAGGTCATCGACTTCGACAATCCGCGCAGTAACGATCTGCTGGCCGTGCAGCAGTTCACCGTTCACGGCAACAACATCCGCCGCCCGGATGTGGTGATCTTCATCAACGGTCTGCCGCTGGTCGTCATTGAACTAAAGAACCCCGCCGACGAGAACGCCGATATCGAGGCGGCCTACAACCAGATTCAAACCTACAAGACGGACATCCCGCAGCTCTTCCACTACAACCTGCTGAATGTTCTCAGTGACGGCGTGAACGCCCGCTACGGCTCACTGACGGCGGATTTCGCCCGACATGGCTTCTGGCGGCTGATCAACGGCCAGAAAAACACCGACCGCAGCCTGATGGAGCTGGACGTGCTGACACGCGGCCTGCTGGAACCGGAAACCCTGCTGCGTTTCTTCCGTGGCTTTGTGGCCTATGCGATCAGCGATGGCTCACCCTCGGTGAAGGTTATCGCCCAGTGGCATCAGTTCCAGGGCGTGAACAAAGCCATCAATCGTGCAGTGGATTCACTGACGACCAAGCGCGATGGCAAAGGCGGTGTGGTGTGGTTCACGCAAGGGTCGGGCAAGAGCTTTCTCGCCGTGTTCTATGCCATGGCGCTGCGCGATCACCCCGCGTTTCGCGCCCCGACCATCGTGGTAGTCACTGACCGAATCGATCTCGATGATCAGCTCTTTGAGACCTTTGCTGGGTGCAGCGAATCCCTGAAGGCCACGCCCCGTAAAGCGAAAGACCGCGACGACCTACGCGCGATGCTGGGTGAAACGGAAGTTGGCGGCCTGTATTTCACCACCATCAACAAGTTCGCCCCCGCGCAGGGCGAGAGTCGCGTGCCCAGCCTTTGCGACCGCGATAACGTGGTGGTCATCGTGGACGAGGCCCACCGCACGCAGTACGGCATCACCGCCCAGACCGACACCAAGACCGGCGAGCAGAAATACGGCCTGGCCAAGCACATGCGCGATGCCCTGCCGAATGCCATTTATCTAGGCATGACCGGCACCCCGATTTCCAGTGAGGACAAGGACACCGAAGCCGTGTTCGGCACCTATGTCGATGTCTACGACATGCAGGCCGCACAGGAAGACGGCGCGGTGGTGCCGATCTCCTACGAATCCCGCGTGATCGACCTCAGCTTCAACGAGGCCGAGAAGCAGGCGTTGCAGGAGGAGTTTCTGGCCAATGCCGACGCTGAGGATGTGGAAGACAACAACCGCACCGTAAGCAAATTGACCCGCCTGGAAGCCATCGCGATGGCCGATGGTCGGCTGGACACACTGGCGGATGACCTCGTGACGCACTGGGCGCTGCGCAGGGAGTCGATGCCGCAAGGCAAGGCGATGGTGGTGGCCATCAGTCGCGAAGCCGCCGTGAGGCTCTACGACGCGATATGCAAGCGCGCCGGTGAGGATTGGGACAGCACCGAGCTGACCAAGGGCAAGGTCAAGGTCGTGATGACCGGCAACGCGTCCGATCCACAGCACTTCCAGCGTCACCAGACCAAGGCACACGAACGTGACCTGCTGAAGAAGCGCCTGCGTGATCCCGACGACGAGCTGGAAATGGTTATCGTCCGCGATATGTGGCTGACTGGCTTCGATGCCCCGCCCGTGAACACGCTGTACGTGGACAAGCCCATGCAGGGCCACGGCCTGATGCAGGCCATCGCCCGCGTGAACCGCGTGTGGAAGGACAAGCCCGGCGGTCTGGTCGTGGATTACATCGGCCTGGGTGAAGAGCTGAAGAAGGCCATCAAGACCTACACCCGCGACGCCAACAGCGACAAGCCGCCGGTCGATGTCTCCGGCGAGGCGCTGGGCATCCTGCTCGACACGATTGATGCCGTGCGCAAGACCTTCTTTGCCGGGTTCGATTACGAGGGATTCACCGACGCCAAAACCGCACTGAAGCTGCTCGGCCCGGCCATGAACCACATCCTGACCCAGGCGCAGGCCAAAACCGACGCCCAAGGCAATGACAAGCACGGCTGGTCCGTGAAGTCCTACCTCGACAGCGTGGCCAAGCTGGGCAAGGCGCAGGCACTGGCCGGCACCCGACCACAAGCCCTGGAGCTGCGCGAAGAGATTGGCTTCATGCAGGCCATCGCCGTATCACTGCGCAAACACACTGCCGCCGGTAAAGGTCGATCCAAAGCCGAGAAGGAAGCAGCACTACGTCAGCTCGTGGCCAAGGGCGTCATCGTTGATGGCGTCACCGACCTGTTCGGTACGCTTGGCATCGACAAGCCGGACATCGGCCTGCTCGACGAAGACTTCCTCGAACAGATTCGCGCCATGCCCGAAAAGAGCCTGGCCTCCGAACTGCTGGAACGCCTGCTGAACGACTCCATCAAAGCCCGTGGGCGCAAAAACGCCATGCAGGAAAAGGAGTTCGCCGCCAAGCTCGAAGAAGCCATCAACAAGTACCAGAACCGTGGCCTGCATACCGTCGAGATCATCGAAGAAATGATCAAACTGGCCAAGGAGCTGAATGCCGCCAAGCCGCCGGATGACCTGACCGATGAGGAGTGGGCGTTCTATCAGGCCCTGGCCGCCAACGAATCCGCCGTGCGTGATCTGGGCCATCCCGTGCTCCGCTCCCTGGCCGTCAAGCTGACTGACCAGATACGGAAATCATCGACCATCAACTGGCAAAAGCGCGGCGACGCTCGCGCGCGGATGCGGCTGATGATTAAAGTGCTGCTCAAGACCCACAAGTACCCGCCGGATGATGCTCCAGACGCCCTGGAGCGCGTTGTGAACCAGGCGGAGAGGTTGTCTGACGACTGGGCGTTTGAGCAGCCCTGAGGGCCGTCTGTGGCAATTCTGAGCTATCTCCTGACCGGAGAGGAAACTGATCTCGCGCAGCGCACTACGACACAGGCCCGTCTTGGGCAGCTACAGGTGGCGGTCAAGCGTGACGGCGACGAGAATCCGACCCAGGTCTATTCCGAACTGGTGGCCAACCGGCTGGCGCAATTTCTGGGACTGCCGGTCGCAATCGGTGTCGCCGCTCGCGATGGCGCTGATCCCAGCGTTTCCCGTTTCGCTAGCTTGTGGGTGGCGGATCATGACGCCAGTGTTTTTGATTTCACCGAGGCGGAGCCAGACCCGGATGCACCGCCAGCACCGGACGGCGCGTACAACGAAACCGGTTTCTATTGGGAGTTCAAACGCCTGTGTGAGCGGCACCCGATGGAGGCTGCCCAGCTCGCGGTCTTTGATCTGTGGATTGGCAATGAGGACCGAGACCTCAACATCAAAGGGCAACTCGAAGAGGCCAAGGGCAACGAGCCGAACGTGCTGTTCGCATTGGATCAGGGGAATTCGCTGCTGTCCTGTGGCGTGAACATCGACGACTCACTGGATAAGTTGATGTCCGCCGACTTTCCAGCCATGCACCCGATGGCGGGAATGTTGGGCGGATTTGAGTGCGGCGAAATGGTAGAGCGGATCAACGCGATGCCCGACTGGGCAATGTTGTCCGCCATTGTTTGCGGAACCAAGGTCGGATCAGTGATCCCTGACCGGCAATACCAGCTATACGGTGTACTCGACGAGCGCCGGAAACTGCTTCGCGAGCTTGTCCAACGGATTCTCGTCGCACCAGCGTGACGCGAGCAGGATTTTCTGAGGCCGGCTCAAACGCTTGATTTGATATTCAATTCGCATGGCTTCGACCTTGGATGGGAACAGTTTTGCTGCGAGCAAGCGTTCGGGGCGATTGAGGCGTGTGAACATGGCACCGTTGCCGCTCTCGTGCTTGGAAATACGAGCTACCAAATCCGGCGTGACGCCGGTGTAAATGCGGCCCGACCGGCAGCCGAGCAGGTAAACGAACCAGGGCTGGCTACTCATCGTCGCTGCCCAAAATGGCGCGATTCCGCTTGGCGACCAAATCGTGACTGACCAGACTGTGGATGTCCGCCGGGACAAGGAATTCCATGTCGGAAATTGTCTTCAGGGAAACCCCAGAAATTGAAGCCAGCGTCTTTCGATCCAACTGCCCATAGTGCATCGCGGCGTGGATGGCCGAAGAGCGCAGCAACGTGGTCTCACTGCGAAATATCTCGGGGCCGACACGGTGTTCTGGGATCATCACGGCGGCGAATACTGGGATCGCAGCGGCGTCGGCGGGCGTGGCATAGGGCCAATCGGCATCCGCATTGCGCGCGAGCTTTTCCATGGTCGGGGCGATGCTTTTCGGCAGAGCGAACCATGCTTCCGCCGGACGAATCACAACCCGGCCCTTGGCGTTGATCGTGATCTTGTCCAGCGTCAGTCCGTAGGCGACTTTGGCCGTCAAACCGAGCTTTGCCACCAGCCAGTAGATCAGGTATTGGTCAGCAGGCAGTCGCTGTCGCGCATCATGTAATCGGGCTTTGAGTTCATCCGGGCTGAGAATGGGAATCTGCCGAACTTCCGTGATGACCTTTTTGGCTTTCTTTGGTGGTCGACCACGACTTGTCTTGAAGGGGTTGCCGCCTTCAATGAAAGTGATGAAAGCCTTGAGTTTCTGTTGTGTTTTCTTGGGTCGGGTACGAGCGAAAGCGAGACGGTCGCTCATCTTCATCGTTTCCCACCGATCAACACCACGACCAGCAACAAAACGAGCCAAGGCGATAGGCTCGGCCATCATGCGACGCAAGGTTTCCGGCGCGCGGGAATGGCCGTTCTTGATTCGCGTCTCCAACCGACGGCGGTTCTTGGCTTCCCATTCTTTCAGCCGATCCAGAAGAAGCTCCGGCAACTCCGGATAGTGAACCGCCTCCAGGCCGGGGACAGCCTGAAGTTCAGCATCGCGATAAGCCGCCAATAGCCAGTCACGCAAACCCTCTGCGGCATACTTCAAAAGCAACCAGCGTTCATGCGGTGTCAGGCGTTCAAGAAACTGACGCGCAACGGGTTCCGAGACCGATGCCGCGCCCTGCAAGTCCCGCAGAAGCTGGTCACGTAGGCTGGCGGATTCACTCGTTGGTGGTTTGCGCTGAATTAGCGATTCCGCGATCAGCCGCTGTATCCCGCCTTGCTCAAACCAGCAAACAGCCCCCGGCGATGCCAGCTCGTGCTGACAGTTTCTCGCCCTGTCAGCGCGGCTTATGGCCTGCCGGTGGAATACGTCGAGGCAAATGGGGCACGGACGGTCGGACACTGGTTACTTGTCTTGCCCGCGAATTTTTGCGGCGTTCTGGTGCGAGACACGGCCACCGACCAGCTCATCTTCGTCGTCGTCATCTAAATCATCGGCAGCGACCTGACTCTTAGCCACGCTGCCTGCCTTACCGGCAGCAGGGTTGCCAGAGGCATCCGCTTCGATGATGTGACCGAACTCGAAAGGCTTCTCCCGGCGCGTCAGCTTGCGAACGTCGTCGGCGGTGGCGTCCGTGATCTCGATCTTGAACAGGTCGTTCGGCAAGCACTGCAACTCGTTACACAGTGCCTCGATCAAGGCCATCGAGTACGCCGGAATATCCTGGTCGATCTGGCGAGCCAGAGAAGTCCGGGTGATCGAATATCCCTGATTTCCCTTCAGGCGTTCAGCCAAGTCCTTCCACATGGTGATGTCGCGGCTGGCCATCGCCGTCCGGACATTGTTCTTGAGCGAAATCTTCATGAGTAAACCTCAAAAATCATCTTCATCGTCGTCATCATCCTCAAACCATCCCGGCACGTCGTAGTCCGGGTTGAGATGTGCCCCGGCATTCAACGGATCCGGGTGGTAGTAATACAGGGTCGTTGCCAGATTCTTGTGGCGCATGTATCTCTGCGCGGTTTCCGGCGAGTAAAGCGGGGCCATGAGGGTGCAACCTGTGTGGCGCAGCGTGTGTGGCACGATCTTTTGAGGTGTCACCACAGCAATGGAGAGTTGCGCCAACCGGGCACGGAAGCTACGAGGACGCAGCACGTTCCCGCGCTCGGAGAAGAACAGCAAGTCGGAGACCGCGTAGGTTTTGCCCTTGTATGTCGTCTGGCCGTTGTCTTCAGGTTTCCGAGTCCTGCGAAGCAGCAGCTTCGGACGCACTTTCTCGATGTAGAGCACCAGCAGGCGATGAATAGCCTCGTCGCGCATTGGTATGGTGCCGGTGACCTTGTTCTTGCCGCTGACGGTGAGCGATCCATACTGTCCATACTTCTTCCGCATCTTCGGACTGGTATGCGGCTTGAACTGCTGAAGCGTTAGCGTGACCAGCTCATTCACCCGCAGGGCGAAATGAATGGCCAGATGGAACATCACCCGATCCCGAATCAAGGCGTAGTACGACTTGTTCCGACGCTTCTTGGCCACACTGATCATGTGCAGCAATTCATTTTCAACCTGGTCAATGTACTCCGGTGTCAGCGCCCACCCTTTCGGGGCGTGGTCGCTCTTTTCCCTGCGGATCGGGATGCAGTTTTCGTCGTCAACGAACTCTTCAGGGCGGACTCCGGTGGTGGTCGCGATTTCGTTGGCAATATCCTGCCGCAGCATGTAAGCCTGAAAGCTGCGCCACGCCGATGCGTAACGGGCAACGGTATTACCAGCCAATGGCTGGCCATTTACCGTCTGCCTGTATGCGAGGAACAATTCGACATCACGTTTCCGCAATCCCCAGGGTGCTTTCTTCGTGAAGGCCAGCAGGCGATTGAAATCTTCAAGGTAGCTGTCGGCGGTGGTGTTCTCTGCCTCGCCCATCAGAGAGATTTTGTCGTGCCAGTCGCTGACAACATTTTCAGCGTATGCGCGCTGCGTCGCCGTCAACTCCGCAAACAAGACCGGCCCCTCCTGGGGGCGGTTCTTGTTGTGAAGTGACAAATCGACGGGCATCAAATGATCTCTGTGGTCAACATTTGCACACAGTATAACCATGGACGCCAGAAAGTGCAAGGATTGCACTCGATGTCGGTATCAAACCAGCATCAACCCCTGGATCAGACTCATGAAGTGCAGATATTGCACTTATAGGTGGGGTATATGTAGTAAAAAAAAAGCCCCGACACGTCGGGGCTTTTGATCTTTGGACGGTGCGTGGCCTGATCAGCGTCGCCGCGCCAGCCGGCTGAGGTTGGCCGGTTCGAAGTGGCGATCTTCGTAGGTGATGTCGAAGTCGGTCACCTCATCTTCATTGGCCAGGGTTGTGGCGAAGTAACGCTTGGATTGCAGGTCATAGATGAATTCGGGAATGCCCGTGGTGGTGGGCACGAAGGGCGCGGTCAGCAGGTGGCCTTCCTGCACCTTCCAGAGTTCGCCGCGACCGTCGTAATTGTCGATCACGGCAATGCTCCACGAATCCTCGTCGATGTAGAACACGCGCTTGGCAAAATTGTGCCGCGTGCCCGGCTTGAGATTGGCCTCGACGACCCAGACGCGGTGCTTCTCGAAGCGCGTGTAGGCCGGATTGGCATGGTTGGGCGTGAGAATGTCGTCGTACGTCACCAGCGGCGAATTGATCTCGTAGGCGTTGTACGGAATGTACATTTCCTTGCGACCCAGCAGCTTCCAGTTGAAACGGTCCAGGGCGCCATTGAACATGTCGATCTGGTCGTTGTACTGCTCGTTGTCGGTGCCGACCGCAGGGTTGTCGTAGCCGACATCCGGCGCGCGGTTGACGCGCCCCAGCCCCGGCGAGAACAGCCACGCCGCGCGACCGCCGGAGGCCTGGTCGGCCGTCTCGTGTACCAGGGTCAACTGACCGGCCACGCGCGGCGGCGCCACGGTGGTCGACAGATAGAACGCGATGATCTTGCTGGAGCGGTTGTCCTGCTCTTCAAGGTTGGCGTACTTGAACTTCACGTCTTCGATGATCTTGGTGATCACGTAGCTGCCGTTCGGCTGAACGATGGCCTGGTTGTTGTAGCGCTTGGCGGCCGAACCGCGGAACTTGAGCTTGTGATTCCAGATCACCTCGGCGCCGTTCTGCGGGATGGGGAAGGGGAAGCCCAGCACGGCCCCCTTGACGCTGTCGGTGCCTTCCAGCGTGGCGCGCGTGGCGTTGAGCTTGGTTTCTGCGTAAATCTTGTCGGGGAAAAAGGCGGTGCGCACCGACTTGTAAACCGGAATCTTGAACGTCGGGTAGGCCGTGAACATGGCCTTGTGGCCCTCGGTGAGCAACGCGGCGTGTTCGGCCATGTTCTCGCGGGTGATGGTGAAGATCGGCGTCAGCAGTTCTTCGTCCATGGTGCCGCGAAACTGGGCGACGAGCTTCTCGGGCTCCTTGGTCCGCAGACGCTCCAGCTCGTCGCGCGTCATGTCGATGGTGTCCTGCGGAAAGTTGGCCTTGCCGGTCCACTCCGGGATGCTGCCGTCTTCGTTACCGGCGTGAATGGCGCCCACGGGCGTCAGATCCTTGCCCAGGCGCTCGGCCTCGTCAGCGCTGACAGCGGCCAGTGCCGCCGAGGTGCTCAGCCATCCGGCGGCACAGGTGGCCAGGACCCGCAGTGTTTTTGACTTCATGATTCGTCTCCTGAAATGAAAAGCCTGCTCCCGGGCGGGGCCGCATCCAACTACCGGTGGCTGCCGGGAGGGTGGCGGGTTTTGTCCGCCCCTCTTTTTTGGTCTCGATACTGCACGGGCGTGAGGCCCGACCATCGTTTGAATGCTCTGTAGAAGGTGCTCGGTTCCGAGAACCCGGTGAGATAAACGATGTTATCGATGGTTTCAGGGGTCTGTGCCAATAGCCGCCGCGCCAGTCGATAGCGAAAGTCGGCCAATAGCTGGGTGAAACTGGTGCCGGCCTGCGACAGATCGAAACGCAAACGCCGCTCACTGAGCCCCAGCGCGCGGGCAATGGGTTCGAGCTCGCACTGGCCGGTTTCGAGTCGCAGGGCAATCTGCGCTTCAACGCGTTCGATCAGGTCTTGCCGTTCGATGCGCAGCAGCCGGCGTTCGGCCACTTCCTCGTGAACGCGCAACAGGTCGGGGTCCCAGCGCGGCGACGTCCAGTCGAGCATGCTGGCTGGAAAGTCGACCTCGCAATGCGGCGCATTGAAGGCCACCGGGCACCCGAACAGGTTTTCGTAGTCTTCGATGGGCGAACGCTGCTCGTAGCTCAGGCGAATGGCCTGGGGATGGAAGGCCCCCTCGGTCGCATGCTTGGCGAACTGGATGATGCTCCACACCGCGCAAATTTCGGTGTGGCGCAGCACGGCGGTGCGTTCCGGCGAGCTGACGATGACCAGGCGTGCCGGCCCGTGCTCGCGCTCGATGCGCACGTTGAGCGCGTCGCTGACCAGCCGCAGATACTTGAATGCGCGAAGGCAACCGTCGGCCATGGTCGGGCTGGAGTACATCAGGTATTCCAGCACCTCGGCGCGATACGGCGGCAGGTGCGGACAGATCTTCAGCGCGATGTCGCGCTCGCCGGTGACCGACTCCACCGTCTCCCAGAACACCACCTGCATCGGGTGATGCATGCGGATTTCCTTGAACGGCAGGCCCTCGGCCTGGAAGCCCAGTTCCCGATAAATGGCGCCCACGTCGTAGCCCGCCTTGACGAGTCCGGTGTGCACGAGCTGCAGCAGTTGTCCTGAATCCCGCATCGTTTTCGTTGTAATGGATTGGAGAGACGCAGTGGAGTGGCGTTGCCGCCAACGTGAATGACCCGAAATCGTGTTGCACTCGCATTGAGCGCTGATACCTTTAGCACATCTGAACCCGCCCATTGATGCGCCAGAGACGGGTGCCGCAGCCGCAGCGTCACACAATAATGAGGGAGAAAGCCATGAAATGTTGCGGATTGTCTGTCGTCGCTGCGCTGCTGTTTTCGTCGTTGCCCGCAGCGGCCTTCGAGGTGCAGATCGGGTCGTTTTCGGCCACCAGCAAGAATGCCTTCAGTGCCGGCATCGGCATCCGCATGCAGGACCCCGCCACCGACCTGCTCGGCAAGCTGAATGTGCCGGGGCAGCAGGATCTGTGCTTCGACAACTGCCTGTCGTTCACCGGCGACCCGGCACCGAACCAACGGCTCATCGACGCGCCGGGCGCCTTCAGCGCCGTCAACAGCGACGATGGAAACATCAATTATCAGAAGCACGATGTGGTCTCGGCGCCGATCCGCCTCAGCACCGACTGGTCGCTGGAATACGGAGAATGGTTCGGGCGGTTCCGCGCGCTGGGCTATTACGACCCCGTCAACCACGACTTCGAAGAGCGCAACAACGACACGCGCTTTCAGCCTTCGCGCGTGGATCGGCCCGAGCGGGTGGAAGACGTCAGCGCGCTGGGGGTCGAGCTGTTCGAGGCCTTCGTGACCCGCGAGTTTTCCATCGCAGACCGGTTCGTCAGCGTCGCGATCGGCAACCAGTATCTGCGCTGGGGTGAAAGCACCCTGGTGGCCATCAACTCGATCAACGAAGTGAGCCCACCCAGCCAGGCGTTTCTGCGCTTTCCCGGCGTCGAGTTCAACGAGATCTTCTTGCCGGTCCCGCTGCTGACCCTGGGCATGGAGCTGGCGCCCAGCCTGTCGGCCGAAGTGTTCTACCAGCTGCAGTGGAAGGGCGCGCAGCCTGATGCGCGAGGCCAGTTCTTCTCCGACCTGGACCTGATCGAAGGGGACTTCGCGGCGGTGTCGCTGGGCCAGTTTGGCGAAGACCCCGACCAGGCGTTCCGGTTTGCGGGTGCGTTGGGGCAGATTTCGAGCAGCTCGACGACCAGTTTGGTCGGCCCTGAGATCGAGCCTCGCGACGGTGGCCAGTTCGGCGCCAAGATCAGTTACTACGCCGAGTGGTTGAATGGCGGCACCGAGCTCAACGCCTACGCCATGAACTACCACAGCCGCCTGCCCCTGGCGCAGGTGCGCGCCACCGACGCGTCGTGCCTGCGGGTGGAAACCAACGGCCGTGCCGATTCGGCCAATCTGGTGGAAGCCATTGCCGATTGCCGCGGCTTCAACGGCGCCCTGCTGGGCCGTCAGGACCAGCACAACCCCGAACGCGAGCCGCTGCCGATCGACACCGTGGGGATCAACCTGATCTACCCCGAAGACATCCAGATGTACGGCCTCAGCTTCAACACCAACGTGGGCCGCTGGTCACTGGCGGGCGAATACGTCTACCGGCCGAACCTGCCGTTGCTGGTGCAACTGACCGACGTGATCTATTACGGACTGCAGCCCGCGTTTCCCGCCAATCAGCTCAATGCATTGCCGGTGGTGGGCGACCTGCTGGGTGCGCTGATGCCGCTGGGCCCCGACCTGGGCGTGATTGACCTGGGTGCAGTGGCCGAGCTGGGCGCGTCCACGTTTCCCGCGTCCACCGATGCCATTCCCAGCTTCTTGCAACGCTACCGGGGCGACGAGCGCGTGCAGCCGGGGCAGGTCATCAACGGCTGGGAAGAGATGAAGGTGCACCAGATGGGCTTCACCGGCATCCGGGGTCTTTCCTCCAACCCGATTGGCGCCGACCAGCTGCTGATCATTGCCGAAGTCGGCGCCACCTACGTGCAGGGCATGCCCGGTCGTGATGTGCTGCAGTTTGAAACCGGATACGTGAACCGCACCCACGCCAGCCCCGGTGCCGACTGCTCAGGCTCGCCCGACACGCCGGTCGCCGAATGCGCGCGCCGGCTCAACCCCACACAGCAGACCGACGGCTTTGCGACGCCGTTCTCATGGGGGCTGCGGACCATCATTCGCGGCGAGTACAACAGCCGCCTGTTTGGCTTCAACTATTTTCCGCAGCTCATCGCCGGCTGGGATGTGGGCGGCACGGCACCGTTTCCGTCGCAGAACTTCGTCGAGGGGCGCAAAGAAGCCATCCTGTCGACCAATGTGCTGATCGGACAGGACCTCAACCTGCGCTTCCAGTACCAGTGGTTCTGGGGCGGCGGGCAGTTCAATACCCGTCGCGATCGCGACAATGCGGCAATCAACGTCACCTACAATTTCTAGCCCGATTGCCCCGATCTGCGCTGCCGCATCCGCGGCGGTGCGGAGTCAGCGCCCAAGCGCTCAGAACCCCAGTGGCAACCCCGCGCGCCAGTACAGCAGCAGAAAAAGAGTCCAGACCGACAGGAAGGTCGCCGCGTACGGCAGCATCAGGGCGGTCAGGGTGCCGATGCCGGTGCCGCGCACGTAGCGCTGGCAGAACACCACGATCAGCGGAAAGTACGGCATCAGCGGGGTGATGATGTTGGTCGACGAGTCACCGATGCGATACGCCGCCTGGGTCAGGTCGGGCGAGATGCCCAGTTGCATCAGCATCGGCACCAGCACCGGGCCCATCAGCGCCCACTTGGCCGAGGCCGAGCCGACGAACAGGTTCAGCAGTCCGGTGAGCAGCACCATGCCGACCACGGTGATGGCCGCCGGCAGCGCAAGGGCCTGCAGGGCCTGTGCGCCCTTGAGCGCCAGCAGAACGCCCAGGTTCGAGTTGCCGAACGCGGCAACGAACTGGGCAATGAAAAACATGATGACCAGGTAGTAGCCCATGCTCTGCATGGCCCAGGTCATCCCCGCGATCACGTCGCGATGGGTTTTGACGGTGCCGGCGATGACGCCATAGGTGACGCCCGGCAACAGAAACAGGATGAAGATCAGCGCCACCAGCGAACGCATCAAGGGCGCGCCGGCTTCGGTGAGGCCGCCATCAGGGCCGCGCCAGGGCGAGCCGCCGGGCAGGGTGGTCAGCACCAGGGCCGCAAGGCCCGCGAGCATCACCAGGCCGGCCACGCGCAGCGCGCGCTGCTCGGCATCGGCCAGCGGCGTGAGCTTTGGCAGGTCCTGAATGTCACCGTCAACCGCCGTGCCGCGCAGGCGTGGCTCGACGACGCGATCGGTGATCCACCACCCGAGTCCAACGATCAGCAGTGATGACGCGGCGGTGAAAAAGTAGTTGTTGAGCGGGTTGATGGCCAGGTCCGGGTCGATCAATTGACCGGCCGCCTGGGTCAGCCCGGCCAGCAAAGGGTCCAGGGACGAGGGCAGAAAATTGGCCGAGTAGCCGCCAGACACTCCGGCGAACGCCGCGCCAATGCCCGCCAGGGGGTGGCGGCCGGCGGCATAGAACAGCACGCCGCCGAGGGGAATGACCAGCACATAACCGGCGTCGGCGGCGCTGTGACTGGCAATGGCCACCAGAATCAGCATCGGCGTCAGCAGGCGTGGCGAGGTGATGGCCAGCATGCCGCGCAGCCCGGCGTGGATGAAGCCGGTGCGCTCCGCCACGCCGATGCCGAGCATGGCGACCAGCACCACGCCGACCGGATGGAAGTGCGCGAATGTGGGCACCACGTTGGACAGGAACGTGGTCAGGGCCTCGCCGGTCAGCTGGTTGCGCACCACCAGCGGCGCGCCGTCTCGCGGGTCGATCAGGTTCCAGTCGATCCCCGCCAGGGCCCAGGATGCCCCCCAGACGATCAGCAGCAACCAGACAAACAGGATGGCGGGATCGGGCAGTCGATTGCCCAGACGTTCAATGGTGGCGAGCATGGGGCCTTATCGCCCGCGGGGGGTGTTCCTGTCCAGCGGCCTGCACGGGGCCTCACTTTGGTGGAGCATAGAGTCCCCGCTTTCGAGATGAATCGATGTTCGCCAGTGTTCGTGTGGCTGCGCTTGTTCTGTTGATCCTGTCCAGTATCGCCGCCTGCCGATCGGGCGACACCGCGCCCGACGCCACGCGCCCCAAGGTGACCGTCGGCGACGCCTGGGTGCGGGCGACGCCGCCGGGTGCGGCGGTGGCGGGC
>TARA_R110000822_G_scaffold56144_15_pt1 | contig 45719 bp, 31 predicted proteins | sample TARA_R110000822 | Tara Oceans TARA_R110000822 (sample SAMEA4397666) | marine metagenome | biome: Polar Biome; feature: [SRF] surface water layer (ENVO:00010504); material: water (ENVO:00002006), including particulate matter (ENVO:01000060) such as... | depth 5 m | reverse complement strand
ACCTATCGTAGCGTCAGTGCTTTCTACCGCCCAGGCTCCTAGCTCCAGGACCCGCCGGGAAGGTTCGAGACGTGGCGGCGGCATCTGTGCCGGCCGCGACTGGTCAAGGTCTGCAAAGGCACGCTGCAGATGCGAGCGCCACAGGCTCGAATCATCAACACGAGACTCCATCGACGAGAGTTTTTCGCCCGTGTTCGCCTGTACCGCGGCCGTCAGCTTCTCGGTCGAATCGGTGTAGATCGTCAGGCCGTCTTTCTGGCGGCTGACGGCAACCAGGAAGGCTTTCTGACTGAGCAGGTTCTTGTCGTTGCTGTTGGCATCGACCAGGACGCGATCTGCGGTTTGGCCTTGGCTTTTGTAGACCGTCGTCGCGTATCCGTGCTCCCAATGCTGGTTCTGCTGCTTGGAGCGGTCGATGTCGATGCGACGGCCGTCCTCGGTCTGGACGGTCATCGTCTTTTCGTTGGTGGCGATCACCGCGAGGCGCTGGCCATTGGTCAGGCCCAGCTCGGGATTGTTCTTCGACCAGGTGATTTTCTCGCCTGGCGCAAGGGTGGTTTCGCGGCGCTCGAAGATTTGCGGTGGGGTTCTCGATCCCCCCGCAATGGTTTCCGGCTGCCAGTGGACGGTTTTTCCGCCGACATCGAGGTAGACCGTCTTGCTGGTCCGGTCCACCTTGATGACTCGGACGTAGGCGCCGCGCTCGATGCCCATGCTGCGGATCTCGCGCGGGAAGTTGATGACCTGGCCTTCTTTGTAGGTGCTAGCCAGCGCGGTGTCAGCGCGCTGCGTGTAGACCGGCAAAAGCTGCTGGGCGGGCTTCTCGCCCTGCAGCTTGGATTCTGCGCGGAGGATCTGACGCGCCCGGTCGTTCAGCTCCGTGCGGGTGTTGTTCTTGGTGGCCAGCATCAGGATCTTGTCCCGGCCGTCGCCGGCAGACTGCCAGTCGGTCAGCATGGCCGACAGGCGGTCCTCGCGGTCGGGGATCTCGCGCGTCTCCGGTGCGAGCTTCTGGATCGCAGACCCGATGTCCTGGGCGATCACGTCCTTGATCGCCTCGATGTGCCGGGAGTCCGATTGCCGGCGGATCTCGCTCATTTCCACGTTGCGCAAGCCGTCGTGGACCATCCGGGCGAAAGGCTTGCCCGCCTCAATGGCGCCGAGCTGCGCCGTGTCCCCGATGTGGACCGTGCGTGCTCCGAGCTTGGACGATAGGTCCAACAGGCGCCGCATGGCCGAGTTGTTGACCTGCGAGGCTTCGTCCACCACCCAAACCTGCCGCGAATACTTGGCCTCGATCTCTGCCCGCTGCTCCGGAGTAGCGCTGCGCAGCCGGGCCACGTCGCGCCCAGCCTGCGATAGATGCTTGTGGAGGGTCTTGGATGGGATGCCCGCCGATCCTTGGAGCTGGCGGGCCGCTTCGGCGTTGGCCGCCATACCGACCAGCTCGAAGCCGCGCGCGGCCATCAGCTCACACGCCTGGCCCAGCATGAAGGTTTTCCCGGTGCCGGGTCGGCCGACGACGCCGACATGGCGGTCAGGGGCCGTCAGGATCATTTCGACGGCCTTCTGCTGGCCCGCATTGAGGGGAGAGCCGGAAAGAGCCGTCACGGCCTCCGTAGGGGCGTAGGCGGGCGCCACAGCGCCCTTGCCGTCCTCGACGGCCGCATGAACCCGTAGTTCCTGCTGGTGGGCGCTGACGGTCGTCCAGCCCGCTTGATCCCCAAGCTCGGCATGGTGGAGCCGCCCGGCGGCTCGCTCGCGCTGAATCAATTCCTCGGCTTGCTGAACGGTGAGCTTCCCCATGCCGTTGGCCAGCGTCCACGCGACGAGGGCGGAATGCTTGAAGGCCGCTTCCTGGTCCGAAAGCCGCCCGATGGCCAGTTGCACCGCCTTGGACTCCTGGGAAGGACTCAGGGCCTGCTCTACCGGCCCGCGCGCTTCTGCCTGAGCGATAAGCTGCTGCGGGTCGAAGCCGATGGACGCCGCGCGCTCGCGCCAGTCCTGCGCCAGCTCCGCGCGGTTCTCGGGCACCTTCGAGTTTCGCGTCATCAAGGCGGCTTGGGCGGCAGCTTCTGGTCCTGATAGGCCACGCTTCTCCATCGCCGCGACGATTTCAGCCCGGCGGGTGCTGAACTCGTGGATCGCCTCTGATGACACTCCGGCCAGCTCGAAGCGGCCGTCTGCGTGTGTCTGCTCGATCTGATACCCCAGCTTTTGAAGCTCAAGCGCCAAGGCAGCTCGATACGCACTCCCCGCCGCCATCTTGTTCTCGAACAAAGGCTTCGAGTCGAGAGATCGCCAGCGTCCGTCAGATGACTGCGTGACGTTCAGCACGACGCAATGCGTATGGAGCTGTGGATCTTGGTTCCGATTGGTATCGTGCTGAAAGGTGGCAGCGACGAGGTTCGACGTGTAGACACGTTCTGCACCAGCGCCAGACCGAATCCGGGTCGCTGCTGCTGCTCGCTCCAAGTATCCGAGGGCGCTTCGGACCGCAGCCTGATGGGCAGCAACGATTCGCTTGTCACCACCGATCTCCGCAAGCAACGTGACGGATTTCGGCGCAGAGAAGGTCAAGTCCCAGCCGGGGCGATGCTCCTTTTCACCACCCTTCTCGCGGACGGTGCCCAGCTCCGTTCCGTCCGGCAGCTTGCCGTCCAGAAGGTCTTTGAAGGTATCCCGGTCCACGGCACCCGAGAGGCCGAGCTTGTCGGCAGCTTCACCAAACCATTGCCCCTGAGCGTCGGGATCTTCGCCGTTGGCCGTGTAGTAGTCGTCCTTCTCGTAGTACGAAACGGCGACGGAACTGCTCGCAATCGGGGACATGCTCAACAAGAGCTCTTCCCTCTTGTCATTCGGTCGACCGCGGCCTTGGTCCAAGCAGCTGGGCTCCTGATCGAGCCAGCGCGCATTCCTTCAGCCAGCTGTGCCATTAACTCAGACTGCAATCCAACCTCAAGCCTCGATAGTTCCCGAATGAGCAGCCGCTGGGTGTCTGCAGATAACTGTTTGTCCACAGCCCGGTTACTGGTGTTTCTTTTTTTGGGTTCCGGTGGTGGTTCGGTTGGTGGTTCTGGTGGTGACTCAGCTGTGTCACCACCCCCGGTGACAACGCTGTCACCCCCCTCCTGACGTAGCTGTGCCACCACCCCCCTGTCATCCGCGTCAGGCTGATCCAGGTCGTTCTCATCTGGTGACAAATTGTCACCGGGCATCTGGAGCAGATAGATATTGCTGCTTCTACTGCCGTTGGTACGGCTGCGGGGGACAATTTTCAAGAGTGCAGGCCGTCCGTCTTTCTTGCTTCCTAGCCTGTGCACGACCCGCTGCACAGTCCGCTCAGATGCGCAAACCTTGCGCGCGATCGTCGGGATGCTCGGCCAGCTCTTGCCGCGGTCATCGGAGATATCGGCGAGCGCCAGCAGGACGATTTTGGCCGTTGGCTCCAACGTCTGATCCCACGCCCAATTCATGGCCTTGATGCTCATGGAACTGCTGGCGATGACTGCTCAGCGCCCCGTCGACTCTTCGATCAATCGATCAATCAGGTCACGGCGGAAGTAGACGCGACGCCCAAGCTTCACCCTTGCGTCGCGCAGCGACTGCCCGAAGTCTGTGCCCGATTGGATCGTGGCCCGCAGGCCCGCAGGCGTCCGCGCTAGGAGCGCAGCCAACGCCTCAAGTGTGAGCAGCGGGGATGAGCTGGTCCGGAAGTCAGCCTGCGGCGTGGTGGCGAGTGCTGGTTGCATCGTGTTGTCTCCGCTTGAGCCAGTGAGGCGTTTGTGTGAGCATCGACGCTAGCAAGTAGCGCAAGATGTCTCGTATAAGCACGTTAGTGTAACTATAGGCGTAACTGTGGGCATTCGCAAGTGACGATTGAATTTGCTGAGCTGGGCGCTCGCCTCGCAGAGATCCGTGTGGGAAGCGGGCTGTCGCAGGCTGAGTTCGCCGGTCGCCTCGGGGTGTCCACGAGGGCGTATCAGTCCTATGAGCGCGCCGAGCGAGAACCGCCGCTCACGCTTGCGATTCGGCTATATCAAGAGTTCGACGTCAGCCCTCTGTGGCTCGCTCTGGGCACTGAGGCGAGTGCTCGGCGGCAGCTGTCCCCCGAGGAGTCGGCTCGCCTAGCAGCGGACCTCTATGACGTCTGGCAACGAGGAATCGATGCGCTTCCGGTCGACGTTGCCCCGGAGTTCAGAAAGACGCTCTACCGAAAACTCTCCCGCTCGACATTCAGGGATGGAGCCGTTCCGCTCAATGAAATCGCCGAGACCATCGAGGACCTCAAGCCATGAAACCTACTACCGACACCGATGATCTGGATCAGCATCAGTTGAAAGTGCTGCGAGCCCGTCGCAAGGCCATCACGCTCTGGCTTGTGCTGTCGCTTGCGTGTTTGTTGTCTGCTGTCGCGGCTGCGACTTCTTTTCCGGTTCTAGAGCGAAATGGGATTGCCTGGGTGCTGATCCTCTTCGCCTTGGCTGGTGCAGCGTTCATCTATGTGATCCAGGCTCTCGACAGAAGCAGCAAGGCACTTTGGCCATCAAGCCCCGGCGATCTAGCAGCTGCAGCGAAGTCAACTGCTCCGCGTAATCGCGTCTGAGGGATCGCCGCAGTTCAAATAATAGGGGGAGCGGCGTTGAACCTAATCGACAACATCAATTCGTTGCTGGGCAACGATCTGAAGAGCACGCTGAAACCCGGAGCAAAGCTCCAGATTGCGGCCTCCTGCTTCTCGATGTACGCCTACGTCGCACTCAAGAAGGAGCTGGAGGCAATCGACTCGCTGGAGTTCATCTTCACGTCACCCACCTTTGTGCCCGATCAGGTCGCGGACAAGCTGAAGAAGGAACAACGCGAGTTTCATATCCCGAAAGCTGAGCGCGAGCGCAGCCTGTACGGCAGCGAGTTCGAGATTCAGCTTCGCAACAAGCTGACACAGCGCGCCATTGCCCGCGAGTGTGCCGACTGGATTCGCCGCAAGGCCTCGTTTCGGTCCAACAAGGCGCAGGCCCCGATGCAGCCCTTTGCCGGGGTTCGTGGGGACGGCAGCGAGACGGTCTACATGCCGCTTCAGGGCTTCACGGCCGTGGACCTCGGCTACGAGAAAGGCAACGCCGTCTCGAACATCGTCACCCGCTTCAGCGAGCCCACGCACACGGGCATGTTTCTGAATCTGTTCGACCAGATCTGGAACAGCCCGGACAAGCTAGAAGACGTGACGACACGGCTCTGCGATCACATTGCGTCCGTGTACCAGGAGAACCCGCCCGAGCGCATCTACTTCCTGATGCTCTACAACATCTTTCGGGAGTTCCTGGAAGACATCAATGAAGACGTGCTCCCCAACGATCGAACGGGCTATCAGAACACCCTGATCTGGCAGAAGCTCTTCAACTTCCAGCGCGATGCCGCCACGGGCCTGATCAACAAGCTGGAGACCTACAACGGCTGCATCCTGGCCGATAGCGTCGGCCTCGGAAAAACCTTCACCGCTCTCGCGGTCATCAAGTACTACGAGCTTCGCAACAAGTCGGTTCTGGTGCTCTGCCCCAAGAAGCTCGCCGACAACTGGCAAACCTATCGCGGCAATACCAAGACCAACATCCTCTACAAGGACCGCTTCGGTTACGACGTGCTCTGCCACACCGACCTTTCACGTGAACGCGGGGAATCGCTGGGCATTCGCCTGGACAACGTGAACTGGGGCAACTACGACCTCGTCGTGATCGACGAGTCACACAACTTCCGCAACAACGACATCTACAAGGACAAGGAAACCCGCTACCAGCGCCTGATGAACCAGGTGATCCGGCAGGGCGTGAAGACCAAGGTGCTGATGCTCTCCGCCACCCCGGTCAACAACCGCTTCAATGACCTGAAGAATCAGCTGGCATTGGCCTATGAGGGCGACAGCGAAGCGCTGAGCGGCCAGCTCCGCACCCAGAAGGACATCGAAAGCATCTTCCGCAGGGCACAGGCGGCCTTCAACGCCTGGTCCGTGTTACCGGCAGAAAAGCGCACGGCCACCGCAATTCTGTCCGCCCTGGACTTCGACTTCTTCGAGCTGCTGGACAGCGTGACCATCGCCCGATCCCGCAAGCACATCCAAACCTTTTACGACACCTCCGAGATCGGCAGCTTCCCGGAGCGGCGCAAGCCGTTGTCCTTCCACTGCCCGCTCACCACGCGCAGCGATGTCATCGGCTTCAACGAGATCTACACCCATCTCCAGCAGCTCAAGCTCGCGGTCTATGCCCCTGTCAGCTACATCCTGCCCAGCCGCCTCACGAAGTACGAAGCCCTCTACGACACCGAGGTCTCAGGAGGCGGGGCCAAGCTCAAGCAGGTAGACCGCGAGAAAAGCCTGCAAGCCCTGATGACGGTGAACCTGCTCAAGCGCCTGGAAAGCTCCGTTGAAGCCTTTCGCCTCACGCTCACCAGCCTGCAGCGCAGCCACACCGCCGCCCTGGAAAAGATCGCGGACTGGAAGGAGCGCGGTATCTCCAGCAGCTTTTCCGACATCGCGGCTGGTCTGGAAAACGCGGACCTCGATGATGACGACATCCCCATGCCCGGCGAGAACACCATCGGCAAGAAGATCCAGATCGACCTCGACGACATGGACGTGCCGAGCTGGGAGCAGGACCTGGCCGCCGACCTCGTCTTCATCGAAGAACTGCTGGAAGAAATGGCCAAGGTCACCCCGCAAGACGACGCCAAGCTCCAGCACCTCAAAACGCAGATCACCAGCAAGCTCAGCTCGCCCATCAATCCCGGCAATCGCAAGGTGTTGATCTTCACGGCCTTCGCCGACACCGCGAACTACCTCTACAACAACCTCGCCGACTTTCTGGTCCAGACCCACAAGGTACATGTGGGCAAGGTCACCGGCAGCGATGCCCCGCACTCCACACTGGGCACCATGCCCGGCAGCCGCCAGACCTACGACTTCCAGGGCCTGCTGACGCTGTTCTCGCCCCTTTCCAAGCAGAAGGCGCTGGTCTACCCCAAAGAGCCGCGCGAGCTGGACATCCTCATCGGCACCGACTGCATCTCCGAGGGCCAGAACCTCCAGGACTGCGACACCGTCATCAACTACGACATCCACTGGAACCCCGTCCGCATCATTCAGCGCTTCGGGCGCATCGACCGTATTGGTTCACCCAACGCCAGCATCCAGCTGGTCAACTACTGGCCCGACATCAGCCTCGACGAGTACATCAACCTCAAGGAGCGGGTCGAAAACCGCATGGTGATTGCGGATGTCACCGCCACGGGCGATGACAACGTGCTCAACGCCCAGGCCAACGACGTGGCCTACCGCAAGGAGCAGCTACGCCGCCTGCAGGAAGAGGTGATCGAGATGGAAGACCTACGCACCGGGGTCTCCATCACCGATCTGGGCCTCAACGACTTCCGCATGGACCTGCTGAACTACATCAAGGCCCACGGCGATCTGGCCAACATCCCCAATGGTCTGCACGCTGTCGTCCCGGCACGGCCAGACATCGGCCTGGTGCCGGGTGTCATCTACACGCTGCGCAACCGCAATCACGGCGTCAATATCAACCAGCACAACCGGCTGCACCCGTTCTACCTGATCTACATCGGCAACGATGGCCAGCTCGTTTCCGACCATACCCAGGCCAAGCAGCTGCTCGACCTCACCCGCACGGCCTGCAGGGGCTACGACGAACCGGTGCGGACGGCCTACATACCCTTCAACGAAGCCACTGACGACGGCCGCAACATGAAGGCGTACTCCGATCTGCTCGATCAGGCCATCAAGACCATGATCGACGGCAAGGAAGAAAAGGACCTGGACAGCCTATTCACCTCCGGCAAAACCACCGCGCTGGTCAACAGCATCAGCGGCCTCAACGACTTTGAACTGATCAGCTTCATCGTTGTGCAGGACACCCACGGCAAGGCATGACCGCAGCCAACGCCAACGCACTCTTCAACTACCCCGCCAAGGCTGCCTTTGGCCGGGTGATCCCGAAGAGCCGCATCTACGACCATGCCCGCCTGACCAAGTCATCGCGCGAACGCTTCGTATCGCAAGTGGACCGCATCACCTGGGCCTACAAGCTGGCCCCAGAGACCATCAACCTGCCGGAAGCCCCTGGCGTTGCCGAGATTCAGGTCATCCAGATTGAGCAACGGCATGAGGCGCTGGATACTAGCGTGCTCGCGGCCATCGACAAAGCCATCCCCACGCCACTGGTGTTCCAGCTACGGCACCAGCAGCGCGAGCGTATGGTGGCCGCCTTCAAGCGCCCCAGTGAATCGGACAAAGCGAAGTGGGTGGTCGGAGAACACTTTATCGGCCCTTGGCAGCCCGTGGACGCCCCGCGACAGCCGCTGCCCATCGCGCTGAACTTGGGCGCACTCTACGAACAGTTGCTGCGCCATCTCATCCCCCACCCCGCTAGGCCCGGCGAGCCCCTGGCGGCCCTGCTGCAGCGCGTGGAGGCCATCCGCCAGCAGCAGCGCGAGCAGCAACAGCTCGAAGCCCAGCTGCAACGCGAGAAGCAGTTCAACCGTAAGGTCGCCTTGCACGCACAATTGCGCGAACTCACGCAGCGCATCGAAGCCCTCACCGCCTGATACCGCTGCCTACGAACAAAGAATCTGGAAGCCCAATGGACAAGCTGAAGATGCACTCCCCAGACCTCACGCAAGCCAACCTCGCGCGCATCCGCGAGCTGTTTCCCGGCTGCGTCACCGAAGCACGGGGCAAAAACGGCGAGCTGCGATTGGCGGTGGACTTTGACCAGCTCCGGCAAGAGCTCAGCGACCACGTGGTGGAAGGCCCGCAGGAACGCTACCAACTGGACTGGCCCGGCAAGCGCGAGGCCCTTCTTGCGGCCAATGCGCCCATCGCCAAAACGCTGCGGCCCTGCCGTGAAGAGAGCGTGGACTTTGACACCACGAAGAACCTGTTCATCGAAGGCGACAACCTGGATGCGCTGAAACTCCTACGAGAAACCTATCTTGGACGGGTCAAGATGATCTACATCGACCCCCCATATAACACGGGAAAAGATTTCATTTACGCAGATGATTTCTCTGAGAATGCGGAACATTTCCTTCGAAGGTCCAATCAGAAAGATGAGGAGGGTATTCGGCTGATCGCCAATCTCGATTCCAACGGCCGGTTCCATTCCGACTGGCTGTCTATGATATACCCTAGATTAAAGATCGCCAGAACCCTACTCGCAGATGACGGCTTGTTATTCGTCAGCATTGGAGAACAAGAGGTCGACAATCTGCTTCGCTTAACGAAAGAGATCTTCGGGGAAGAAAATTTCGTGACAACCTTCCTGCGCCAGCGCAAAAAAAAGCCTTCGTTCTTGCACGCCAACGTTGGCTCCATGTTCGAATACGTAGTGTGCATAGCACGAAACCGTATTCTTGCGCCTCCTTTCTCTGTCGATGTCACGACGGCGGGAAAAAAATATCCGATTAATAATGCCGGAAACTCAATGGGGATACTGACTTTCCCGGCCGGAAGTGTCCGGTTCTCGCTCGGCAATGCTTCGTATGAGCCACAGGATATGAGCGAGGGCAACATCGTCACTCGCCTACTGGACAAGGTCGTCGTTGTCGGCAACCGGAACGTCGCTCCATTCCGGCTAGAAGGCGAATTCAGGTATAGCCAGAGTCGGCTCGAAGAGATCATAAAGGCAGGAGAACTGATCACTATCTCAAAGGCTCCTTTCAGGCCTAACCACATAAAGACTGGAGGAGAGGTAAAGAAAATGCACAATTTTCTTTCCCCGGAAACATATAGGGCCGGAACCAACGAAGATGCAACTGAGGAACTGACAGGCCTATTCGGATCACCGCTGTTCGATAACCCGAAACCCGCGAGCCTTATTCGGGTGCTATGCAGTGCAGTTACTCACAACGACCCTAACGCCCTAGTGATGGACTTTTTCTGTGGTTCGGGCTCAACAGCCGATGCTGTTATTCAACTTAACGCCGAAGATGGCGGAAATCGCCGATTCATTATGGTCCAGCTGCCTGAATCATGCGAGGAAACGTCGGATGCGTTTAAAGCAGGATATGAGACTATCGCTGAACTTAGCAAAGAGCGAATCCGTCGCGCCGGCAAGAAAACATTAGAACGGCCATGCCATGAAGATTGGAGTCAGGACATCGGCTTTCGCGTGCTGAAGATAGACACTTCGAACATGAAAGATGTCTATTATAATCCAGACTCACTGAATCAAGAGAACCTTAATCTTTTCGTTGAAAACATAAAATTTGATCGAACACCTGAGGACTTGACGTTCCAAGTGATGCTCGACTGGGGTCTCGATCTGTCTCTGCCCATAGAAAAGAAGATTGTCGGGAGCAAGGAGGTGTATTTTGTGGATGGGAATGTACTTGCATGTTGCTTCGACAAAGATGGAGGTATAGACGAGTCGTTTATTAAAGAACTTGCCATCTATAAACCATTACGCGCAGTATTCTGTGATGCCGGCTTTAAAGAAAGCACAACAAAGATAAATGTAGACCAGATTTTCAAGGCCCTGTCTCCAATAACTGAGATCAAAGTCCTGTGAAAAAATCATCAAAAGCGTCGGCAAAAGTCGCGTATGTAGCGCCGACCATGCGAACTGCATCATGGGCTGTGACCGACTTCCTAAATGCAGCCGAGCGCGTTTGCTCAGAAGATCAGCACTCTAATCATGTGAGGATGTACTTTTATGCAGCTACAGAAGCCGGATGGAGGCGACTTGGCAAGTGTATTTCCCGCTGGCGGGACGTGCAGGAGGATAGGTCAGTTACGGCGTACATTGGAACCGATCACGGGCTGACTGATCCAGATGCGCTCAAGGTTATGCACAGCGAAGGAGTTGAAGTAAGGCTAATGCGCCATTACAAGGGTATTTTTCACCCAAAAGTCATATGGTTCGTCGGGGAAGCAAGGAATACGATTCTCGCTGGCAGCAATAATTTGACCGAGGATGGACTAAAGAACAATATTGAATTCGCTACTGTTACGACGCTGGAAGGCGTTGATAACAGCCTTAAAAGATGGCACAACGAGATACATAAAGCTAGTGAGCTGGCCTCGGAAGCTCTTGTTAAAAGCTACGCAAAGGAGAAGGAAAAGCACGGACAGAAGCAGGCGATTTCAAGGACGGCAGGGGAATTTATCTGGTCAAAGCGGACAAGCGGGCCTCAGGGCGGTAAAGCGAATGGCACGGCGAGCGCCAATCCGAAAGTAGCAACCACTAGCCGCAGGTTTATTCTTGAGGTTATGCCTAGGGAAACTAGCGAGGAGGGCCGCCAAATCCAGATTCCGTTAGCGGCCGCCAGGACGTTTTTCGGATTGGGCAATGTTGCCGGGAGTAGCATTAATATCACACTCAATAACGTCGATACCAATGAGTCGCGTGTATTAGCCTTCACGCTGAATCGCAATTCAACCGCTCGTCTATCGATTCGCGAACTTGAGTATCGCAGTAGGCCTTGCATTGTCATTTTTACAAGACGGAGCCCAAAAATTTTCGACTTCGAACTGATACGCCGAGCCATCGATCCGAGTCGATACGATGCTCTTCTAGCCGAGTGCGAACAGCCGCCATCAGGTAGGCGTTGGAAACTTTGAAGAGTACCCAAATCAGCAAGCTTCCGCGGTCGAAGCTCAGCGAGGCGCTGACCGACTAGCGGAGGGAACATGAGGTCGCCGACCTCTTTACCAATCTGGGCCGCGCTGGACGCATTCGAAATGTCGGCTCTCGCAAGGCGCCGTCATGGGTGCTTGCAGATAAGGATGCAAGATAAATCCACCGCAGCCGCAGAATATATCGAGGCTGCTGATTCGTAACTCATTGATGTTAAAGACACCTGCAAACATGCTCCGGGCCAGGGATGCAAGATAAAAAATGAAGCTCAAGTTCAAAGTGCAGCCCTACCAGACCGACGCGGTGGAAGCCGTGGCGGACTGCTTTGCGGGTCAGCCGAAGTCCTCTGGCATCACCTACCGGGTGGACCCCGGCACGGGCCCGGCACCCGCCCCGGCGTCGCCCCAGCTTGGCCTGCTGCCGGGCGAGGTAATTCCTGCCGCGGATACAGGGTTCAAGAACGAAGAGCTGCGCCTGAGTGCAGACCAGCTGCTAGCCAACATCCAGGCGGTGCAGCGCCGCCAAAACCTTCCGGTGTCCACCGAGCTGGTGGGGGACCGCAAGACAGGCTGCGGGATCAACCTCGACATCGAGATGGAGACCGGCACCGGCAAAACCTACTGCTACCTCAAGACGGTGTTCGAGCTGAACCAGCGGTATGGCTGGAGCAAGTTCATCATCGTGGTGCCTAGCATTGCCATCCGCGAGGGGGTGTTCAAGTCATTGAGCATCACTGCCGAGCACTTTCTGGAGGCTTACGGCAAGAAGCTTCGGTCCTTCATCTACAGCTCCAAGCAGCTGCACGAGCTGGAGAGTTTTTCGTCAGATGCCGGCATCAATGTGATGGTCATCAACGTGCAGGCATTTGCCGCACGCGGGGCGGATCAGCGTCGCATCTATGAGGCTTTGGATGACTTCCAGAGCCGTCGTCCGATTGATGTCATCAAGGCCAACCGCCCGATCCTCATCCTCGACGAGCCGCAGAAGATGGAGGGCGCGAAGACGCTGGAATCACTGAGCGAGTTCAAGCCGCTGATGATCCTGCGCTACTCAGCCACACACAAAACGGAATACAACAAGGTGCATCGCCTCGATGCCCTGGACGCCTACAACCAGAAGCTGGTGAAGAAGATCGCAGTGCGCGGCATCACGGTGCGTGGCCTGACCGGCACCAATGCCTACCTGTATCTGGAGGGCATCGACATCTCGCCCAGCAAGCCGCCCGTCGCGCGGCTGGAGTTTGAGGTCAAGCAAGGCAACGGCATCAAGCGCGTGCTGCGCAAGGTAGGCCGCAACGACAACCTCTTTGATCGCTCCGAGGGCCTCGATCAGTACAAAGGCTTTGTAGTGTCTGACATCGACGCCCGCACCAACACGGTGAGCTTCACCAACGGCGTGGAAGTGGTGGCGGGCGAGGCCGTGGGCAATGTCGATGAGGCCGCCATGCGGCGCATTCAGATCCGGGAGGCGATTCGCGCGCACTTCGAGAAGGAGCAACGGCTGTTCGGCCAGGGCATCAAGGTGCTCACGCTGTTCTTTATCGACGAGGTCGCCAAATACCGGCAATACGACGCGAATGGTGAGGTGGCGGGCGAGTACGCGAAGGTGTTTGAGGAGGAGTACCAGCTTCAGCGCAACGAGCTGCCCGCACTGCTAGACGCTGACTACACGGCCTACCTTGATGGCATCCCGGTGGCGAAGACCCACAGCGGCTACTTCTCCATCGACAAGAAAACCAAGCGGTTGGTGGACCCTGCTACCGGCAGGAAATCCACCGAGACCGATGACGTCGACGCCTACGATCTGATCCTGAAGGACAAAGAGCGCCTGCTGTCGTTGAATGAGCCGGTGCGATTCATCTTTTCGCATTCAGCGCTGCGCGAGGGCTGGGACAACCCCAACGTATTCGTCATCTGCGCACTCAAGCACAGCGACAACACGATATCGCGCAGACAGGAGGTCGGCCGCGGTCTCCGCCTGGCGGTGAATCAGAACGGCGACCGGATGGACGACCCTGTAACGGTTCACCAGATCAACCAGCTGACGGTTGTGGCTAGTGAGAGCTACAAGGACTTCGTAAGTGCCTTGCAACGCGACATCAGCGATTCTCTGTCAGCCCGTCCGAGAGTGGCGGACGAGGCCTACTTCACCGACAAGGTGCTGCGTACGGCAACGTGCGATGTGAAAGTGACCCCGCAAATGGCGAAGCAGATCTATCGCTACTTGCTGAAGAACGACTACACCGACGACGACAATCGGATCACGGAGACCTATCACACGGCAAAGCGCGAGGAGACTGTCGCCCAATTGCCGGCCGAACTGGCCCCGTACTCAGAACAGGTCTTCGCACTGATCGACAGCGTGTTCACCGAGAGTCAGCTGCCCGCGATCAGCGATGACCGCAAGGCCAAAACCAATGCCCTGAACGCCAACTTCCAGAAGAAGGAGTTCCAGGCGCTATGGGGCAAGATCAACCGCAAGGCGGCGTACACCGTTCACTTCGATACCGATGAGCTGGTTCAGAAATGCGTGGCAACGCTGAACAAGGAGCTGATCGTCAGGCCGATGCGGTACGTGATCGAGCGGGGAGCGCAGACCGACCAGGCCAGTGTCGAGAGTCTTCAGTCCGGTACGGCTTTCAAGGTTGAGGAGACGACGCGGGAGGAATACAAGCATTCGGTCCATTCCGCTGTGCGCTACGACCTCGTGGGCAAGCTGGCAGAGATGACCCAGCTGACTCGCCGCACCGTTGCAGCGGTGCTCAGTGGGCTCTACCCAGCCGTCTTCGGTCAGTTCAAAACCAACCCCGAAGATTTCATCACCAAGGCCGGAACGCTTATCAACGAGCAGAAGGCGACGGCAATCGTGGAGCACATCGCCTACGACCCGGTGGAAGAACAGCACAGCACCGACATCTTCACGGTCGACAAGGCCCGCGACGACATCGCCAAGGCCTTCGAAGCGAAGAATCACATCTACGACTACGTCTTCACCGACTCGAAGAACGAGCGCAGCTTCGTGCAGGAGTTAGATGCCAGTAGCGAGGTGGTGGTCTACGCCAAGATGCCGAAGAGCTTCTTCATCCCCACCCCAGTCGGCAACTACAACCCCGACTGGGCCATCGCCTTCCAGGCCGGCAAGGTCAAGCATGTCTACTTCGTAGCCGAGACCAAGGGCTCCATGTCGTCGCTAGACCTGCGCGCCATCGAGAAGTCGAAGATCGAGTGCGCCCGGAAGTTCTTCGCCAAGATCACGTCGGAGCAGGTGCGCTATGACGTGGTGGATAGCTACGGCAAGCTGATGGATTTGGTGAGCTAATCAGCGGTACGCCAGCGGTACACATATTGTGATCACCTAACCGCGCAGAACTACGCTAACCCACTGTTTCTAAACGTCACATGGCATCACTCGTCCGCGACAACAATCGCTGAACTATCATATATTTAGCCCTTGAAGGCCCGACTCATAATCCTTTGGTTGTCGGTTCAAGTCCGACAGGGCCCACCAGTTCACCGTTGCACCCCATCGTCGCGCCGGTTGTGTCGGGCGTCGGGCGTCGGGACGTACCTACCAAAAAGGCCGCCCGGAAGGCGGCCTTTTTGGGTTGCCACGGACAGCCCCTTCAGAAGGCGTAGCGGATGGCGGCCTGGGCGAAGTCGCGGTCACGCAGTTGGTTCTGCTGGCCGCCGCCGGTGAACACCGTGTAGCCAAGGTCAAGCTGCCATTGCCCAAGGTACTCGAATGCGACGCCGGCCTGAACCTGCTGGCGGCCTTCGACGTAGTTGCCCAGCGGTGAGGGCGTGACGCCGTTGACGTCGTGGTCGAAGCGCAGCGCAGGCCGCATGGCAAAGCGCCCGAAAACGTTGTTGTACGTGGCTTGCAAGGCGATGCGATACCCCCACGAGGTGGGCGTTGCGTACTGGCCCTGCTCAACGGGGAGGCCTTGCGCGGCGGCCACCGCAGGATTGCCGGGCAGCGGCGTCCCGGGTGCTTCGTAGCGCAGCGTCGCGCTCTCGGGCAGGCCATGCACGAGCGTGGCGCCGACCTCGGTGATCAGCAGCAGGCTGTCGGCACCCGGCAGCACGCCGGGCGGAAACTGCTTCAGCGCCGAGGCGTTGAAGTTGCTCACGTCATGCCGCCGCCAGCCGCGAATGTACTGGTTGCCCAGGGAGGTTGGAAACGGCACGTTGTTCCCTGGCGTGATCTGGTTGAAGCCACCAAGGCCGGCCAGCAGCAATTCCACGTCGTCGAGTTGCAGCGGTTGATCCACTTTCATGCTGTATTCGCCCTGCACGGCGCTGCCGAACGGGCCGGGCATGGAGAACGAGGCGCCATACATCTGGATGTCTTCGGGATACTCGATGAGGAAGGCCGACGACTGGGTGCTGGCGGTGCCGTCGGTCCGCGAGATGGCAGAGAGCAGCGGCAGGCGGCTGTGATAGTTGGTGGCGTAGACGCCCACCGAGGTGCCGCCCATGGCGTCGGTGTAGAAATGCAGCGCGCCGCCGTACTGGCCGCTGTCTCTGGCCTCGCGGTCTGGCGCGCGGGGAATCGAGCTGCCAAACGGCACGCAGTTGGCGCCCGCTACCGGTGGGGCTGCGCAGCCGGTAAGCGCCGGGGCGTTCTCGGTGACGCGGCCGAAGCCAATGTTGGCGCGGGTGCCGCCCTCGCCCACGAAGTCGTTGGTCGAGAAGAAGGTGCCCGAGGCAAACGGCACGGTCTTTTCCCACTGCAGTTGGTAGAAGCCCTCGATGCGAATGCTTTGGGTCAAATCGATGGACGCCCACAGATTGTTGGACGGGATGAAGACCTCTTCAAGATCGGCGCCCGGCACCCCGGCCCGGTTGGCATTGGCGGCCAGAATGGCGTTGAGGCCGTTCTGAATGAACGTGGACTCACCCCAGTTCAACACCTGCCGGCCGATGCGCCAGGCCAATGGCCGGCCGAAGACATCGAAGCTGGAGCTGAGGTGCAGGTCGAGAACTTCGGCGTAGCGGCCCACCTCGCCGCGAACATCGGCCTCCTTGCGGTCCAGTTCGGCGAGGCTGGCCTCGCGGCCGGGACCGTAATCTGACCTGCGGAAGTTTTCACCCTGCAGGTTGACCAGATCGGCCCCGAATCCGCCCCGGGCGAACAGGGTGAACGCGCCGGCTTCAAGGGTAAGGTTGGTCAGCAGTTTCACCGGCGCCGACACCAGATCACCGGCGCTGTCGAACTCCTTGTTGGCGTCGTCGGAGTTGGTTGAGAACGCGGTGCCGCCGTTGGCGATGCCCAGCAGATTGGCCTGGGGGTCCTGGGTGCGAACCGCCACGCCGGCCGACAGGCGATTGTCGATTGAGCCGCGCACGCTGCCCAGCTCGAAGGGGGTGGCCATTGCGGCGGGGGAGGCGGCCGCGAACAGGGTGGCGACGGTACAAGCCATGGCTGATTTCATGATCCGTTCCTCTAGGTGGGGGGCGTGCCGACGGCGCTGATCAAGGGGCGACATTGCAGTTCCCCCCAATCGGCAGACACCGGCCTTCACTGCCGAGGAAGTTGGCGATCTGGCGCTGGATCTCCTGCGTCGTGGCAGCGGACGCGGCGGGGCTGAGGATGGAGCCGTGATCACCCGTGGTGAATCGCACCCCAACCTTCAGTCCTTCGGCATCGGTCAGGACATTCGGCGCCGCCAACGGGGGCGTGATGGCGTCCAGAACATCGAGGCCCAGCAGGCGCATCAGCGGGGTGGAGCCCGAGACCAGGCCCTCGAGCGTGACGCGGTCCAGGGTGTCCGTCGCCACGGGTGTACGTGGCGCGGCGTTGGGCACCACCTGATCGTCGATGATCTCGATGAAATGGATGGGGCGCTCGGCCGCGGCTGCCGCCGCATAGTTGGCCGGGTCGCCGTCATCCACCAGATGCTGCGCAAAACGCAGGAAGGTTTCGTAAGTGTCGGTGCCCTCGACGACCCCGGAGGGCGCAAGGCCGGCGGCAATGCGCGGACCAAAGGTCTTGGACGCATCGAGCAGCTTGCCAATGCCACTGCCACTCATGGCAATGGACGACGCACCGAAACTGCTGTCGATGCCCAGCGCGGTGGTGCCGACGATGCCGCCCAGAGAGTGCCCGACCAGATGAATGCGGCCGGGGTCGATGTCGGCGGTGTTCGCGTCCCCATCAAAATTCAGCTGCGGCACCGACCGGGACAGATGCACCAGGTCGATGGCCGCCTGCCGCAGGTTGTCGCGGCTGGTGATGAGGCTCACCAGATTGATGAAGTGTGTCCCGCTGGGGTCGGTCATGCCGTCGGGGCCGGGGGCGGTGGTGTCGTTGTTCACCAGGTCAAGCAGGAAGGTGCGCTCGGTCGTGCCCGGCACGGCGAGCGGATGTCCGGCAGGCAGCCCGTGCAGCGGCAGATCGATGGCCACGGTGACGAATCCAGCCGCGGCCAGGGCCGGCGCCAGGGCCAGCATCTGCGAGCGGTTGCCCGTGATGCCGTGCTGGAAAATCACCACCGGCCAGCCTGCGGCAGGCTTGGTCTGGCCACTGCTGGCATTGGGCACGGTCACCAGCATCGGCACCGTTTCGACGCTGCGTTCAACCGGCACGGGGAAGCAGGTGGTGGTCGACACGCTGGGCACAAAATTGGTCCCGGTTGGCGGCTGCACGAAGGCGCCGCACGGCACCTGCCCGAGGAAGCGGGCGGCCAGATCAGGCCGGGTCGGGTCTGCGAGCCATGGGCTGCCCAGCGGCGCGGTGCCCTGCGGGCTGCCCCCGCTGTTGGCGAGGTAGTACGGCAACTGCACACTGCCGACGCGCACATCGGCGATGGGCGGCACGCTGGTGTTCTGCAGGGCTTGGTCAATGGTCAGCCCGGTGGGAAAACTGACGACGGTCTGCGCCACGGCGTCGGCCGCCATCAATTTCAGGGTCTTGCCGGCCGACTGGGTGGTGACGGTCCAGGCCAGCACGATGTTTTCTTCGCGCAGCCCGGTGGCGGTCATCAGCCCTTCAACAGCCGGGCGGACCAACTGCGAGCGCAGGGCTTCAAGCGTGTTTTTCTGGGTGTCGTTCAAACCGACGACAAAGGCGTCGGTCTGTTCAACGACCGGCACATCGCGCCGCACCACGCGGAACTGCGATGACGCCACTGCGGCAACCCCGTTCACGTCACGCAGCCGATCGGTCACGGCCAGCAGATACCTTGTCGAGGGCTTCAGCGGTTTGAGCGGATGAATGACCAGACGCGTGCGCAGGGCATTAAGCGGAACCCCAAAGGTCGGCGCCGCACCCGTGAACTGACCGTTGGCGCAGGCTTGAGTTTGATCGGCCGCCGGAAAGTCGCTGAGCGTGTAATCGACGCCTGGGGTCAATGGCATTCCGGTGCTGGTGTCGATGACCAGCAGGCCGCCCTGCAGTGCGGTGTCGAGATCGATAAAGCCGACGAAGTCGGTGAAAAGATTCGCCGTGGTCGAGAAGCCGTCGGTCAGGTTGGCCTCGGTGACAAACGGCGCGCCGGTGCCATTGGGGATGTTCAGGGTCGGGTCGGTGAACCCCGAGAACAGGCCGTCGAACGGGAACGGAATGGCTGCGGTCGGGCACACGCCGCCTGGCGGAACCGCCGGCGCGGGCTCGAACACAGAAAGAAAATTGCTCGACGCGAGTCCGCCGTCTTCTTCCGGATCGGTCGTGTCGCAGGCGGACAGACCTGCTGCCAACAGCAGGCCCCACAAGGGCGCGTATCGCATCTTGGTTCTCCTCATCGTCCGGTCGGTCATGGCCGAGTCCGGTAGTTGTTCTCTCATCCTCCTGCGACCGCACCGGAGAAGACGCTCTTGTGGCGTTGTTCAGCCTGAGGGCCGCAAATCGATACTAGCGCGTCGGGCCGGGAAGACAAGTCGGCAACACCCCGGTGACCCGGGTCAGCACCACCGTTCGTCGCCGGGGCCCGTTCTCGCCCCTTCGGATGGGTGCGTCTCGGCCCGCTTGGGCTGAATTTACCCGCCGACGATCAGGTGCAACGGCATGCGCCGGCGCAAGACGTCCTGTTCGCTACGGGCCATTTCGTGTGATTGCGCGAGCGCAACTTCGGCGCGGATGAACGGGGCATCGGGATGGACCCGCTGCGCCAGTGCGCGGTCGCTTTCGATCAGGACCAGCAGCGCGTCAACGCCCGTGCCATGCCGCAGCGCGCAGGTGAAGGCGGCCTCGGCATCCACCCCCGCCACCAGCAACTGGGCCCGCGCCGACCCCAGCCACACCTGAAAGGGCAAGGTCGGGGCGCCCGGCAGCGGCGTAACGTCGGTACGGCTGGGCTGGTGGTTGCCCAGCCGCGCGGCCATGCTGTCGACAATGCCGGCGGCATCGCAGCGCGCGGTGGTGTACTTGCCGCCCACGCTGACCCAGACGTTGGGCTGCGGCTCAATCACCGCAAATTCGCGGCTGACGGCCGACAGCGATTCGGCATCGGCTTTCTGCAGGGTGCGGGTGCCCGCGAAGGCACTGATCACGTCAGAACGCGCCCACCCCAGCCCCGGCATGGCGGTGGTCAGCGCACGCAGCAGGTAGTCAATTTCATCCTCGGTCGGCGTGGCGTCTTCGACGCGGGCAATGGTTTTTTCGGTGGTGCCCACCAGGGTTCTGCCGTACCAGGGAATCACGAAAAACACGCGACCGTCTTCGGCTGTGAGCAAGAACGCGGCGCGCACGCCGGGAATCGCCGGCATGACCACGTGCGTGCCCTTGATCAGCTCCACCTCGGGCGCTGCCTCGCCCATCAGACGCATCGCCCAGGGCCCGGCGGCGTTGAGCACCGCGCGCGCCTTGATGGTGAACGACGCACCGTCGGCCTCCACCGCGACCTGGGGATGATCCCCCGCCGCAATGGACACGGCGCGCACGCCGTTGGCGCAGACCGCACCGAACCCGTGCGCCGCGGCCGCCACCACCAGGGCCATACGCGCGTCGTCTTCCTGACAATCGCCGTAACGGAACGCGCCGACCAGCCCGGCCCCGTCGAGAAACGGAAAGTCTTGCCGCACCCGTTTGGGGCGGTAGTAGCGATGGCGCCGGACCGGGGGCGACAGGCCCGCCATCAGGTCGTACAGCGTCAGGCCACAGGACAGCATGAACGGCCCGGCGCGGCTGGCCTTGAACACCGGCAGCATGAAGTCCAGCGGGCGCACCAGATGCGGCGCGATGCGGCTGAGCACGCGCCGCTCGCGCAAGGAATGCTGCACCAGCCCGAACTTGTAGTGCTCGAGGTAGCGCAATCCGCCGTGGATCAATTTGCTGGACGATTGCGAGGTACCCGAACCCCAGTCGTTCTGCTCGATCAGCGCCACACTAAGGCCGCGCTGCGCGGCGTCCATGGCCGCCCAGGCCCCATAGATGCCGCCGCCGATGACCAGCAGATCGAACGAACGCGCCCGCAGGCCGGCCACGTCACGGACGAAGGGAAAGGGGGGTCGCATCACGGGTGATCAGGTGCGGTCGGCAATGGATTTCAAGAATGCACGAATGAGGCCAGCCGTGGCCGCCGGCGCATCCCAGTGCAGCATGTGGCCGGCCTCGGGCAGCGTCTCCACCTGGCACTGCGCGGCCTTCGAAAAAGCCGTGTAACGCGGTGGCCGTTCGGTCTGTTCCCACGGGCTGTTGACCGCCTGGCGGCCCGCTTCAATGAACAGCACCGGCGCGGTCACTTCGGCCCACATGGCCTGGCTTTCGGCCAGCCGGTGCAGGGTGGGCATGTTGTGCAGGTGCTTGGGGTCGGCCAGCAGGCGAATCTGCCCGTCGGCATCGGCCGCGCCCCAGCAGTGCGCAATGAACAGCGCCCAGGCGTCGTCCAGCTGCGGGTGCTGCGACCTGATCCGTTGCGCCAGGGTTTCGAAGTTGGCGTAGACCTTGGGCGGGCGCTGCGTGGCCACCTGATGCAGCCAGCGCCGGTACTGCTGGGGCGCCATGCCGGGCGGGCGATCGGGCAGCAGCAGGCCATCGAGCAGCACCAGGCTGCGCGCCTTATCGGGCCGCGCACCCACATACAGGCTCAGCACCTGCGCGCCCATGCTGTGCCCCACGAAGTGCAGCCGCTCGGGCGCATCCAGCGCCGCCAGCAAGGCGTCGACGTCGGCCAGATAGTTGGCAAACCAGTAACCGTCCACCGGCCATTCGCTGAGGCCGGTGCCGCGCCAGTCGGGCGACACGACGTGGTAGTCGTCCAGCAGGCCGGCCACCAGCGGGCCAAAGCTTGCCGAGCAGTCCAGCCAGCCGGTGCCCAGAAAGATCCACGGCCGGGCCGGGTCGCCCCAGCGCCGCAGATGATGACGCATGCCGCGCAGCTCGAAGAACTGGGACCGGCTTTCAGGAGGACAGATCATGGTTTACGAAGGTTGAGGCGGCCGCAGCCGACGGTTCATGACACCGTGTCAGTATGGGCAAGTTGCGCGGCGCCTGTGACCGGCGCCCGAGACGCCTCACCCCTCAATGTCGATGGCATCGAACTTGCCAACGAATTGCATGAACGGACGTTGCCCATGACCCTGCACGTAAAACTGCTGCACAAGACCCGCTACGACTACGACAAGCGCGTGGTGCTTTCGCCGCAGCTGATCCGCCTGCGACCGGCACCCCACGCCCGCACGCCGGTGTTGGGCTACAGCCTGCATGTCTCGCCCGATCCGCACTTTCTCAACTGGCAGCAAGACCCGTTTGGCAACTGGCAGGCGCGGGTGGTGTTTCCCGAGCCGGTGCGGCATTTCGAGGTCACGGTCGACCTGACGGCCGACATGGCGGTCATCAACCCCTTCGATTTTTTTGTGGCGCCAGAGGCCGAACTCATGCCCTGGCAATACGACCCGCAACTCAAGGCCGAACTGGGGCCTTATCTCACGCCCGAGCCGGCCAACAGCGTGCTGCGCGGGTTCATCGAGTCGCTGGACCTCAGCGAGCCCGGCACCATCGACCGGCTGGTGGCGATCAATCAACAGATTCAGGGCGCGGTGCGCTACCTGATCCGCATGGAGCCCGGGGTGCAGACCCCCAGCGAAACGCTGAACCTGGGCAGCGGTTCGTGCCGCGACTCTTCGTGGCTGATGGTGCAGGTGCTGCGCCATCTCGGTTTCGCGGCACGCTTCGTGTCGGGCTATCTCATCCAGTTGGTGGCCGACCAGAAGTCGCTCGACGGCCCCAGCGGCGCCGAAATCGATTTCACCGACCTGCACGCCTGGGTCGAGGTCTACGTGCCCGGCGCCGGGTGGCTGGGGCTGGACCCAACCTCGGGGCTGTTTGCAGGCGAAGGACACATTCCGCTGTCGGCGACGCCCTCACCTGCCTCGGCTGCGCCCATCACCGGTCTGGTCGAACCCTGCGAGGTGACCTTCGATCACGTGATGGAGGTTCACCGCATCGCCGAAACGCCGCGCGTCACCAAACCCTTCACCGAGGCGCAGTGGGCCGCCATTGATCAGGTGGGTTTGCAGGTGGACGCCGACCTGGTGTCGCAGGACGTGCGGCTGACCATGGGCGGCGAGCCCACGTTCATCTCGCTCGACGACCCCCAGGGTGACGAGTGGAACACGGCCGCCGTGGGCCCCACCAAGGAACGCCTTGCCTACAACCTGGCCCGACGGCTGGCGCAGCGGCTGGCGCCGCAGGGGCTGCTGACCTACGGTCAGGGCAAGTGGTATCCCGGCGAGCCGCTGCCGCGCTGGGCCTGGACCGTCTACTGGCGGCGCGATGGTCAGCCGCTGTGGCGCCTGCCGCCGCGCGAGGTGCCCGGCAAGGCCGACATCGCCAGCGCCACGCGCTTGACGCGCGGCATCGCCGAACGCCTCGGCGTCAACCCCCAACACGCCATGCAGGCCTACGAAGACCCGGTTGAAGCGCTGCTGCGCGAGCGTCGCCTGCCGCACAATCTCGACCCCACCGATCCCCGCCTTGCCGATGCCGAAGGCCGCAAGGACGTGCTGCGCGCCTTCGAGTCGGGCCTGAACCGCCCCAGCGGCATGGTGCTGCCGGTCCAGCGTTGGCAGGCGGCGGCGCGCTGGGTCAGCGAACGCTGGAAACTGCGCGGCAACGCCCTGTTGCTGATTCCCGGGGACTCCCCGGTCGGCCTGCGGTTGCCGCTCGACAGCCTGCCATGGCAGCCGCCCGAGCAACGTGAGCCGTTCATTCCGGTGGACCCCGGCGCCGTGCCGACGACGCTGCCGGCCACCGATCCCCGGCGCCAGCCCTTTCTCCGCGCGCAGGCCGGCGACGCGCCGCTGGCCGCCGCCCGCAACGCGCCGCAGAGCCGCACCCCGGAAGCGGCACTGGGCGCGCGTCTCGACGGCGCCTTCGGCGAGGCCAACCATGTGCGCACCGCGCTGGTGATCGAACCGCGCGGCGATCACCTGTTCGTGTTCATGCCGCCGGTCGAGCACCTCGAAGACTGGCTGGACATGCTGGCGGCCATCGAAGATGCCGCCGCCGAATCGCGACTGCCGGTGCGCATCGAAGGCTATCCGCCGCCCACCGACCCGCGTCTGGATTCATTGAAGCTGACGCCCGATCCCGGCGTGATCGAAGCCAACATTCAGCCCGAGGCCTCATGGGCCAGCCTGCGCGACAACATTCTGGGCCTTTACGAAGATGCCCGGCAGTCACGGCTGGTCACGCAGAAATTTCTCATTGATGGCCGTGCCGTCGGCACCGGCGGCGGCAACCACATCGTGGTGGGCGGCGCCACACCGGCCGATTCGCCCTTTCTGCGCCGGCCCGACGTGCTGGGCAGCCTGCTGCGCTATTTTCAGCACCACCCCTCGCTGAGCTACATGTTCTCGGGCCTGTTCATCGGCCCCACCTCGCAGCACCCGAGGGTGGATGAAGCCCGCGACAGCGCGCTGGGCGAGCTTGAACTGGCGCTGGCGCAACTTCCCGGCCCTGACCAGAGCGTCCCGCCCTGGCGCGTCGACCGCGCACTGCGCCACCTGCTCACCGACCTGACCGGCAACACCCACCGCGCCGAAATCTGCATCGACAAGCTCTACGCCCCCGAAACGGCCACCGGGCGGCTGGGGCTGGTGGAGTTCCGCGGCTTCGAAATGCCGCCCCACCCGCAGATGAGCCTGGTGACCCAGTTGATGATTCGCGCGCTGATCGCCTGGTTCTGGCGCACGCCCTTCACCCGCCCGCTCAAGAAGTGGGGCAGCGCCCTGCATGACCGCTTCATGCTGGGCCACGACCTGTGGAACGATCTGGGCGAGATCGTCAACGACTTGCGCGGTGCCGGCTACCCGTTCGACCACGAATGGTTCCGCCCGCAGTACGAATTCCGCTTTCCGTTGCACGGCACCTTGCGCCTGGGCACCGCCGAAATCACCGTTCGCCACGCGCTCGAACCCTGGCCGACGCTGGGCGAGGAACCGGGCGCCGGGGGCACCGCGCGCTATGTGGACTCATCGCTGGAGCGTCTGGAAGTCACCCTGCGCAATATCGATCTGGACCGCTATCAAGTGCTCTGCAACCGCGTGGCCCTGCCCCTGCGACGCACCGGCGTCGAGGGAGAGTCGGTGTCGGGCGTGCGCTACCGCGCCTGGGCGCCCGCAAGCTGCCTGCATCCGGCCATCGGCGTCCACACGCCCCTGGTGTTCGACCTTTATGACCGCCATGTCGGACAGGCGGTGGCCGGCTGCACCTACCACGTGGCCCATCCCGCCAGCCGCAGTTACGACACCTACCCGGTCAACAGCTTCGAGGCGGAGGCACGCAGGCTGTCGCGCTTTGTGCCCATGGGCCATACGCCCGGCCCCTTCGAGCCCGAAACGGGCCCCACTCTGGGCGCCTCACCGTCCACGCTGGATTTGCGTTGGGTAAGTGCCGCCAACATGACAAACGGGCGCGGCGATTAATAACCCGATGCACGCCTCGATTCAAAAGGCGCTTTGAATAAAAAAGCCCCGACGCGATCGCGCCGGGGCTTTTTCAATCAACATCACCGCTTGTAAGCGAAGCCGATTAAGGCGAAGTCAATTCATTGTTGACCGACTTCACGCCGTCCAGATCTTCAACCACCTTTTCAGCCAGATCGATCTGGGCGTCACTCTCGACGGCACCCGAAAGCGTCACCACACCCTCGGTGGTTTCCACGCCAATGTCGATCGCGCTCAGCTCCGACTCAAGGGCCAATACCGATTTCACCTTGGTGGTGAGCGCGGCATCCGAGATGTAGTCGCCGGTCTTTTCGACAGAAGATTCATGATCGCCCGCCGTTGCCATCATCGGCGTTGCCATCAAACCAATCACAGCAGCAAACATCACGTTTTTCATATTCATTGATCACTCCTTTAATAGGGGTCGCTGACAAATTAATCATCTGTCAGCTCGAATATGGCCATAAGCCATGGAGCGATCATGGCAGGCAGTGATGAATTGATCGTTAATCGCAATAAAGGCGTGCGTTCAGTTTAAACCTCAAAGATTCTTGTATCGGTTGACATCAAAAACGCCGGCCTGCAGTGGCTGGTGTTCGGCCTGCCAGGCGGTGAAGTCGTGCAGCGTTTCCCAAAACGCCGGGTGCGTCCGCCGCACGCCCCACAGTTCGACGATCTCATCGAAGGCCTTGCCCTTGTCCGCCTTGCCCAACCGCTCAACGAACTGCGCCACCTGATGGGCCGGCACGTCGAAGATGAAATTGGGATAGCTGCCGAGAATGCCGGGAAACACCAGCACCTGGTCGTGCTCGGGCTCGTAACGCAGTGACTCGCCCAGCAGGAACGCCACGTTGCTGTGCGCCCGGTTGCGGATGAGCGAATAGACGGTTCGCGTGCCGTCGGTGTGGCTGACCCGCAGGAAGGTGACATCGGGCAGCTTGAGCACGCCGGGAAGGTCCTTGGCCTCAACCGCCGCAAGCCGCGCCAACTGCGCGTCGGTCTGCTGAATCCATTGCGGCTGGTCCGCCCGCGCACAGGGTCGCGACAGGCAACGGTTGAGCGGATCGACCGCCATGCGGTTGATGGCGTGGAAGCGCTCCAGCAGGCGCAGGCCCAGTTCCTGCAGCGGCGCGTCGGTGGCATAGCCCTCGGCCGAGGGGGTCTGGTCGTCCACCGGGGCATAGGTGATGTGGCTTTTCAGCGCGCCACTGCCGCGATACCAGTCATCGACGATGCCTTGCCGCGCCGCGCGCGGCAGCAGGCGCAGGTAGTTGTGCTCGGCGCCGTTGCGAATCAGGTCGAAGTACAGCCGCGTCTGCAACTGGTGCGCCACGTTGCCGAACACGTCGAAATTGACCACCAACTGGTAGTAGGTGCGTTCGAGCAGCGGGTAGTCCATCCACCACACGGTCTTGGGCACCTGGCCGATCAGGCCGCGTTCCACCGAGGCGCTGTCGTGGTGCCGCGTGACGGTGAGCAGCGCATTGGTGTTGAGGCCGCCGCCATCCCAGACATCCTCCAGCGAGGCGCCATCGGCGCGCTGGTCGGCGTAGGCCTGGCGCCGCAGGCGGTGATAGTCGTTGCGCTGATCGCGGAAATGGTCCCAGGCCGGGCCGGTGTCCAGCAGGTCGTCGTTCTGACCCGGCATGCCCAACAGCGGCGCGGCACGTTCGCGATAGCCGGTATCGGTGACGAACAGGTCACGCTGCGGCGCCTGGTAGATCACCCAGAAGTGGTCCTGGATGACGTCAGTGGCAATCTGGCCGCGACACACCGGCCCGCGGATGAAGGTGCGGGTGAAGTATTCCGCCTGATCGAGCATGAACTGGTAGCGCGCCTGCGCCGGAATGGCTGCGAAGGTGGTGAACGGGTTGGCGCGCGCTTCCGCCGTGTAGCCCGGCAACGCACCCGCTGACCAGTCTTCACCGAAAAACAGGGTGTCGATGCGCTTGAGCAGGGCCGCGTTCAGCGCAAAGACGATGTGCCGTTTGTGCACGATGCTGCCCGGCAGCAGCCGCAGGCGGTAGTGGACCGGCGCCTGAGCGTCACCATTGGGCAGCGCCGTGGTCACCGGGCGGATGGCCTCACCCGGCGGCGTGTAAGACCGCAGCACCTCGAAGAAGCGTGGGGCGTCGCCAAGGTCGCTGAAATGCAGATGCGCCAGATACAGATGTTCAAACAGCCAGCGCGCAACCAGTTGGCGCTCGGGATCGGGATGGTTCAGCCAGGCTTCCCAAGTGTCGATCACGGCCTGCTCGGCCGGGCTGACGCGCATGACATCGTCCGGCACCCGGGCGCCCTGCATCAACCAGCCACTGAGCAGAGCGAACTCGCCATCGGTGAGCCCGGCGGCGGCCAGCGGCATGCCTTCCAGCGGGCGGTCGTGGGCGTATTTGGCAAAGCCGTCCTGCGACACGCACTGGTTGTCCCGCGTGACGCCCAGGTCCAGGTCTTCGGGCAGCTTGCTGTTCGGCGCAAAGGGGCGCGACTTGCCCAGGGCGAGCATCTTGTAGAGCAACGACTCGCCCTCGGCGTCGGGCGTCAACACCGAATGGAAGCCCAGCCCGCGCCAGCCGGCTTCGGTCTGCGCGTCGATGCCCAGTCGCGTCGGCGTCTGCGCTTCGGTGCGCGTGCCGTCGTAGGCATCCAGCGGGTGGCGGCCACGCAGCAGGCCCGCAGCGGATTCCATCTTCAACTGGCAGGGGGCATCAAAACAGGCATGGCAGGCCAGACATTTCATTTCCAGAATGGGCCGCACGTCGTCCACGTAAGACACCTCGCGGCTCACCGGCCCCGGCAGCGCCTCGGGCTCTGGCAATTTGGACACCCCGCGTTCGCCGCAGGCGACGGTCAGCAGAGCGCTCAACAGCAAGGCACAGCGAAAAGGCTGGAACATGACGCGATCCCATGGCAGGTCTGATTGAACGTCGGCCGTGGTGCGGCGCCCCTGCGCCGTGCCGACGGCCCACAATCATGGCATGCCCCCGCGCGGATGCAGGCGCAAAAATGCCGCTGGCGCGGGTGCCGCCGGAACAGGCCGCGCCAGACGCGGGGCATACTCGGTCGATGAACATGCGCCTCATCGCCGTGCTGATGATCGGTGTGCTGAGTCTTACGGCCGCCGCCAGCCCACCCGACTTTGCACCCGGCTGGACGCTGAAAACCCCGGACGGCGCCACCGTCACCTACCCGGACGACGCCGAGGGCAACCCCAGCGTGTTGCTGTTCTGGCCGTCGTGGTGCCCCTATTCACGCGCCCTGCAACCTTACGTGCAGGACATCTGGCGCGATTACGCCGATGCGGGCGTCAAGGTCTGGACCATCAATATCCGCGAGAACGGCGACCCGGTGGCGGCGATGCGCGAACGCGACCTGCACTTTCCGCTGCTGCTCCATGGCGATGGGCTGATGCTGCCCTACGGCATCACCCGCTCACCCTGGTTCATCGTGGTGGCGGGCGACGGTCGCATCGTTTACACCCGCCCGCCCTCGCCGCCCACGCCAATCGACGTGGCCAAGGATGCGCGCAAGGCGCTCAACGCCTTGCTGGGCGCGCGCGCGGTGCCGCTGCCAGAACGCTACCCGCCCCCCTATGACCTGCATGTGCGCGATGGCGAACAAGGCCGGGGCGCGGCGGCGCCCGATGCCCTGCCAGCATCAGAGTGGCTGCCATGGGTGCAGCGCTACCTCGCGGCCCTGCCGGAACAGGGGCCCGATGTGCCGGCTGTTGGGCCGGTGCGCGATGGCCGCAGCGCGATCGACCACGCCCGCACCGCGTGGACCGCGCGTCACGGCGCGGAGGCCGTGCGGTCGCTGGCGCCGTTCCGGTCGTTCATGCGCAAGGGCGTGTGGGTGGCGGCCACCGTGGGCGGCGACGGCCTGGGCGCAGGGCTGATCTACGCCGTGGACCGTGAGGACGGGCGGGTGCGCGCCATCGAGGATCGACGCGGCACCCGCGCAGCGCCTCAGGGCCTAGCGGATGTCGAACACTGATTCGGCCGCATCGACATTGATCGACTCGGCGCGCAGTGACACCAGGCCATCGAGCCGGTCCGGGGCATCGAGATCGGCAAAGCAGAACAGCGCCCCGACATAGCGGCCGGCCGGAACATCGCCAATCGCGTAGCCGTAGTCGCCGTCGTCCTGACGTCGCAGGGCGCCCGCCGCAAGCGGGTTGAAGCCGCCGCCCTCCACATAATCGGTGAACTGCCCCAGGTTCTCGGGGAACAGGTACATCGCCGCGCCCACCGCGTCGTCTTCGGCATTGGCCGCCTCGGGACGACATTCGGCCGACTCCAGCACGGCCCGGCTGACCACGCCGCGCAACTGCCGGGCGTCATCGGGCAACACGGCGCGGATCACCGGCCTGAAGCGCGCCGTTTCAAGGCCATCGAGACGCGGGTCGGTGACTGAAAAGTGCGGCTCCAGCCGCAGCCACAGGGTCTGCGCTTCATCTTCGGTGACCTGAAAATCCACCGCCGCAATCGGGCCGTCAGTGGCGACCGGTTCGAGCGCGCGCTCCCGGGTGTCGTCGCTGAACTGCACCCGCCCGCCGCTGGCCGCAACCACCAGCCCGGCACCGGTGTAGCGCGCCGATCCCGCATCGTTGAGATCGAGCACGGCGCGTCGCTCGCCCACGCGCCACGCGAGCAGGTCTTCGCCGGTGAGCGCATCGGTGTCGAAGCGCGCGGCCGTGCCGCCGCCGGTCTGCAGGATGAAGCCGCGTATTTCAGGTTGAAACGCGCGCAGCGTCAGTGCGTCACCGCGTGACAGCTCGACCGACACCTGGCCCTCACAGGCCATCAGCAGCAGGGCCACGGCGACCGCGCCCAATGCACTGACATACTTCATCACCCCACTCCCGCGCCAATTGCGCTTCAGATCAGGCCTTGATGCGGCCCTGAATCACCGCCTTGAGCACGTCGAGGCGGTCATTGCCCCAGAACAGCTCGCCCTGGTAGACCATGGTCGGCGCGCCGAAAATGCCGAGGTCCATCGCGGCCTCGGTGTTGCTGCGCACCACGTCTTTCACGGCATCGGTTTGGGTGGCGGCCATCAGCGCCGCGCCGTCCAGCCCCGCCGCATCCAGCGCGGCGTGCACGATTTCGGGCTGGGAAATATCTTCGCCACGCCCCCAGTAGGCTCCGAGCAACGCCAGCGCCGCCGCCTCACCCTGGCCCTGTTGCGCGGCGGCGGTGCCCGCGCGGCTGGCGAGCATGCTGTTGACGGGGAACACCTTGGGCATCGAGAACGGCACGTCGTACAGCGCCGACCAGCGGGCAAGGTCTTTGAACATGTAGCTGGCCTTGGCCGGAATGGCGGCCGGCAGGGTCATCTTGCGGGCCTGGAACACCTTGCCCAGCAAAAAGGACTTCCAGTGCACGGTGGTGCCGGTTTCCCGCGCCAGCGCGCCGATCTGGGTGGCCGCCAGATAGGTGTAAGGGCTGCCCGGCTCCCAGTAGAAATCGATGCTTGACATGGTCTGCTCCTTCATTGCGGTGTACGAATGAGTCTCGCACGAAGCCCTCGGGCCCGGCGACACGCGAACGCCCGATGTTGCACCGCATGATGGGCGGGCGTAACGTGCGCGGCGCATGAAAATCATCATTCTAGGGGCTGGCCAGGTCGGGGCGACGCTGGCCGAAAATCTCGCCAACGAGCAGCACGACGTGACGGTCATCGACACCGACGCGGCGATGCTGGAATACCTGCAGGAGCGAATGGACATTCGCACCGTGCAGGGCCACGCCAGCCACCCCAACGTGCTGCGCCGCGCCGGCGCGGACGACGCCGACATGCTGATCGCCGTCACCGAGAGCGACGAGACCAACATGGTCGCGTGCAAGGTCGCCTACACGCTGTTCAACACGCCGACCAAGATCGCCCGGGTGCGCGCCGCCGAGTATCTGCGCGAGGAAAGCCTGTTCGGGCCGCAGGGGCTGGCGATCGACATGCACATCTCGCCCGAGCAGCTGGTCACCGACTACATCCGTCGCCTGATCGAATACCCCGGCGCACTGCAGGTGGTCGATTTTGCCGATGGCCGCGTGCAGCTGGTGGGGGTGAGGGCCTATTACGGCGGCCCGCTGGTGTCGCGCCAGTTGCGCGAACTGCCCGAGCACCTGCCCGGCATCGACGCGCGCGTTGCGGCGATCTACCGCCGCGGCCGGCCGATCATTCCCGAAGGCGACACCATCATCGAAGCCGAGGATGAGGTGTTCTTTGTCGCCGCCAAGGCGCACATCCCGAAAATGATCGCCGAGCTGCGCAAGCTCGACCAGCCGGTACGCCGCATCATTCTCGCCGGCGGCGGCCGCATTGGCCTGCGGCTGGCACGGGTGCTCGAAGATCGCATCGAGGTGAAGATCGTGGAGTCGGTGCGCGAGCGGGCGCGCTATCTGTCTGAAGAACTGGGCAACACGGTGGTGCTGCACGGCGATGCCGCCGACGAGGGCCTGCTGCGCGAGGAAAATGTCGAAGACTGCGACGTGTTCTGCGCCATCACCAACGACGATGAGGCCAACATTCTCTCAGCGATGCTCGCCAAGCGACTGGGCGCGCGCAAGGCGCTGTGCCTGATCAACCGCCAGTCGTACGTGGAACTGGTGGAGGGCAGCCAGATCGACATCGCCATCAGCCCGCAGCAGTCCACGGTGAGCGCGCTGCTGGCGCACGTGCGCCGGGGCGACGTGGTCAAGGTGCACAGCCTGCGGCGCGGCGCGGCCGAGGCGATCGAGGCGATTGCCCACGGGGATCGCTTCAACTCTGAGGTGGTCGGTCGCCGGCTTGAAGAGATCAAGCTGCCCCCCGGCACCACCATCGGCGCCATCGTGCGCGGCGACGAGGTCATCATTGCCCACCACGACACGGTGATCGAGGCCGAAGACCACGTGATTCTGTTCCTCGTCAACCGCAAGCACGTGAAGGATGTCGGCAAGCTGTTCCAGGTTGGCATCGGGTTCTTCTGATTCGTGGCGCTGACCGATGCCAAGCTGAACCGCATTCACCGCTTCGGTGCCGTGCAGCGGGTGATGGGCATCCTGCTGATGATTTTTTCGCTGACCATGCTGCCGCCCATGGCGGTGAGCTGGCTTTACGCCGATGGCACCGCGCCGGCGTTCGCTCTGGCGCTCTCCATCAACGTGGTCCTGGGCGCGCTGACCTGGTGGCCGGTGCGGCACAGCCGGGCGGAGTTGAAGATTCGCGACGGCTTTCTGGTCACCGTGCTGTTCTGGATGGTGCTGGGCGTGTCCGGGGCGATTCCGCTCTATGTCGCCGATCAACCGGGGCTGACCATTCCGCAGGCGGTGTTCGAGTCGATCTCAGGGCTGACGACCACCGGGGCCACCGTCATCGTCGGGCTCGACGGGCTGCCCAAGGCGCTGCTGTACTACCGCCAGCAACTGCAGTGGTTCGGCGGCATGGGGCTGGTCATTCTGGCCATCGCCATCCTGCCGATGCTGGGGGTCGGCGGCATGCAGCTCTACCGCGCCGAATCACTGGGGCCGGTCAAGGACACCAAGCTGACGCCGCGCCTGGTCGAAACCGCCCGCGCCCTGTGGTTGATCTACCTCAGCCTCACGATTGCCTGCGCGGTGGCCTACCGATGGGCCGGAATGGACTGGTTCGACGCCATTGGGCATGCCTTTGCCACGGTGTCCACCGGCGGATTCTCGACCCACGATGCCTCGATCGCGTACTTCGACAGCGCCATCATCGAACTGATCTGCATCGCCTTCATGGTCATCGGCGCGGTCAATTTCGGCTTGCACTTCGTGGCCTTTCGCTCGCGATCGATTACGGGCTACTGGAGCGATCCGGAGTTCAGGGTGTTCATCGGCATCATCGCCGCCGCCACCCTGGGCATCACTGCGCTGCTGATGCTGACCGGCACCTACTGGGGCTTCGAAGCCCCATTGCAGGCCCTGTTCCAGGTGGTGTCGATCGGCACCACGGCCGGCTTTGCCTCGGCCGATCTCAACCTGTGGCCCAGCATGATCTCGACGCTGGTGATTCTGGTCAGTTTTATCTGTGGGTGCGCCTACTCCACCGCCGGCGGCCTCAAGGTGGTGCGGGTGATGCTGCTGTTCAAACAGGGGCTGCGCTCGGTGTTTCACAACATTCATCCGTCGGCGGTGGCGCCGGTGAAGCTGGGCGCCCGGTCGGTGCCCGATGAGGTCATCCAGGGCGTCTGGGGCTTCTTCTCGGTGTACATCGGGTTCTACGTGGTGCTCGTGGTGTTGATGCAACTGTCAGGCATGGACCCGGTCACCGCCTTCGGCGCCGTGGCGGCCACCATCAACAATCTGGGCCCCGGCCTGGGCGAGGTGTCGACCTCGTTTTCCTCGGTGGGCGGCTTCGGGCTCTGGTTGGGCAGCTTTGCGATGCTGCTGGGGCGGCTGGAGATCTTTCCGCTGCTGGTGCTGATGACGCCCTATTTCTGGCGGCGCTGAAGCGCGGCGTTCTGGACGGCATCGGCACTTGCGCCTACGCTTCGCGGCCTGATCGCCCAAACACCCGCCCTGCATGTCGGTCTTCACCAAGGTTTCGCACGCCCAGCTCAAACGGTTTCTGACCCAGTATCCGGTCGGGCCGTTGATCAATTTCCAGGGCATCGGCGAGGGCGTCGAAAACACCAACTATTTCGTCGACACGGCCGATGGCCGCTGGGTGCTGACCCTGTTCGAGCGTCTCAATTACGACGACCTGCCCTATTTTCTGGGCTTGATGGAGCATCTGGCCGCGCGCGGATTTCCCGGCGCGATGCCGATGCGCAACCAGTCGGGCGACACCTTGACCTCGCTCAACGCCAAGCCCGCGGCGCTGGTGCGGCGTCTGGCCGGCCAGAGCGTGCTGTTTCCGACCCTGCACCAATGTGAAGAGATTGGCCGGGCGCTGGGCGACCTGCATGTGCTGGGCCAGTCCTACGGCGGGCATTGCGACAACTCGCGCGGCCCGGCTTGGCGCCAGCACACGGCCGAGGCGATTCTGCCCAAGGCCGATGAAGACGCGGCCGAGCTGATCCGCGATGAACTGCAGGCCCAGGCAACGCTCGATCTGGCGGCGCTGCCCCAGGGCGTGATCCACGCCGACCTGTTTCGCGACAACGCGCTGTTTGTTGACGAGCGCCTGACCGGCGTCATCGATTTTTACTATGCCTGCAACGATGCGCTGCTCTACGACCTGGCCATCACGGTGAACGACTGGTGTTTTGAAACCGACGGCAGCCTCAACGGCGCGCGCTGGGCCGCCATGACCCACGCCTACCGCAGCCGCCGGGAGCTGACGCCCGACGAGATCAGCGCCTGGCCGCTGGTGCTGCGCGCTGCGGCCTTGCGCTTTTACCTGTCGCGGCTCTACGACTGGCTGTTTCCGCGCGAAGGCGACGTGGTGCACGTCAAGGACCCGGCGGCGTACCGGCGCGTGCTTGAGCGCCATCGCCGGCACGCCCCGCCCGCGCTGTAGCGCCCCATGGTCTCGCGCATCGTCTGCCTCATCGACGCCGTCAACGGCCGGCTCTACCAATTGGCCGGTCTGCTGACGCTGGCGCTGACGGTGCTGGTGTTCGGCATCGTGGTGCTGCGCTACGTCGCCAACAGTGGCAGCACCGCCGTCCAGGAGGCGGCGCTGTACCTGCATGCCCTGATCTTCATGCTCGCCGTGGCCCACGCGCTGCCGCGGGGCGAACATGTGCGGGTCGATGTGCTCAGCGCCCGCCTCGGGGCGCGTGGCAGGCGCCATGTGGAGCTGTTCGGCACGCTGGTGTTTCTGCTGCCGTTCGCGGTGTTTCTGCTGCTGATGTCGTGGGACTACGTGGGGCGCGGGTGGGCCATTCAGGAGCGCTCGCCCGACCCCGGCGGCCTGCCCATTCTGTATCTGCTGAAAACCATGATTCTGGTGATGGCCGGGCAACTCATCCTGCAGGGCATCGCCGAGGTCATGCGGCTGACGCTGAGGCCGCCCGGCGCATGAGCATGAGCGTCATCGCCATCGTCATGTTCCTCGTGGCCTGCGGCGTGTTGATGCTGGGCTATCCGGTCGCCTTCACCCTGGCCGGCGTTGCGCTGATCTTCGCCCTGCTGGGTCTGGGCCTGGGCGCCTTTGGCGTGCCCGAGCTGCTCGACCTGCCCAGCCGCCTCTATGGCGTGATGAACAACGAAACCCTGATGGCGGTGCCGCTGTTCGTGCTGATGGGGGTGGTGCTGGAACGCGCCCGCATCGCCGAAGACCTGCTGGAGTCCATGGCCAGCGCCCTGGGCCGGCTGCACGGCGGCATGCTGGTGGCCGTGGTGCTGGTGGGCGGGCTGATGGCGGCCAGCACCGGCATCGTCGGGGCCACCGTCGTCACCCTGGGCCTGCTGAGCCTGCCCACCTTGCTCAAGCGCGGCTACGACCCCAGCCTGGCCACCGGCACCATCGCCGCCAGCGGCACCCTGGGCCAGATCATTCCGCCGTCGATCATTCTGGTGCTGCTGGGCGACGTGCTGTCGTCGGCCTACCAGCAGGCGCAGTTGTCTCAGGGCGTGTTCTCGACGCAGTCGGTGTCGGTGGGCGATCTGTTCATCGGCGCGGTGATCCCCGGCCTGCTGCTGGTGCTGCTGTACATCGGCTACGTGATGGCGGTGGCGTGGCGCCGGCCCGATGCGGCGCCCCCGGTCACCGACCTGCCGCCGCTGTCATGGCGGCGGCTGCTGATGAGTCTGTCGGCGCCGCTGCTGCTGATTCTGGCGGTGCTGGGCTCGATCATCGGCGGCTTCGCCACGCCCACCGAGGCCGCGGCGGTTGGCGGCATGGGGGCGATGCTCATGGCGGCGGCGCGCGGCACGCTGGGCTGGGCACGGCTGCGCGAATGCGGGGAGCGCACCGCCGGCATCAGCGCCATGGTGTTCATGATTCTGATCGGCGCGTCGATGTTCTCGATGGTGTTCAACGCCTATGGCGGCGATGCGCTGGTGCACGACCTGCTCACCGCCCTGCCCGGCGGCGCCTTCGGTGCAATGCTGGCGGTGATGCTGCTGATGTTCGTGCTCGGCTTCATTCTCGACTTCATCGAGATCACGTTTGTCATCGTGCCCATCGTCGCCCCCCCGTTGCTGATGCTGGGGCTGGACCCGGTATGGCTGGGCGTGATGATTGCACTCAACCTGCAGACCAGCTTTCTGACGCCGCCTTTCGGCTTCGCGCTGTTCTACCTGCGTGGCGTCAGCCCGCCCGAGGTGACCACCCAGGCCATCTACCGCGGCGCACTGCCGTTCATTGGCCTGCAACTGCTGCTGCTGGGGTTGGTGGCGGCATTCCCCGGGCTTGCCACCGGCCTGGCCGACCTGATGCGGTGACGGGCGCGGCTACAGCGGCGTCGGCCATGCGTAGGTGCCGGTCACATGGCAGGCATCGTTGCCCAGGTGATCGCGCACCATCACCCGCAGCGCAGCGCGGCGACGCCCCAGCTTGAGCACGCTGGCCTCGGCGAACAGATCGCCTTTGGCCGCAGGCCGCAGAAACTGCAGGTTCATGTCGACGGTGACGGCCATCACCTGCGGGCCAATGTGTGCCAGCACGCAGACATACATGGCGGTATCGGCCGCCGACATCAGCGACGGCCCCGACATCACCTCGCCGGCCCGTTGCAGGCCTTCTCGAAACGGCTGGCGAATCATCGCCCCACCGGGCTTCACCCACTGCACGTCGATCTTCCAGTCGGGGGTGTCCGGCGCGCTGCCGTGGATGAGGTCGGTCACGCCGGCGGCGTCGAGTTTGATGTCCATAAGGTCCAGAGTGCAGAAATGATCAGGGCGCCCGAAAGGGCCACGAGAATAGCGCGCGCCATTTGCGCGAAGCGGGCTTCGTCGAGACGGTCATTGAGGCGGCGCCCCAGCGCGGTGCCCAGCATCACGGCCAGCACCAAGGCCACCAGCAGGCCCGGCCGCGCCAATACGCTGAGTCCCGCAAAGCCGAAGGCAATGACCCGCAGGCCATGCCCCAGCGTCTGGGTCAGCGCCAGCGTGCCCACCGTGGTGTGGCGCGACCAGTCTTGCCGCAGGAACAGGCGCCCCACGAACAGGCCGGTGGCACCGACCACATTGCCGAGGGCGCCATTGAGCGCGCCGGCCAGCACCAGCATCTGGCGGCGCGGCATCTGCTGCAGCCGCGCCGAGGGCGCGGGCGCCAGCGAGAACAGGATCAGCGCGGCGAGCGTCAGCTGCGCCCATTCCGGATCGATACGCGCCGCCACCCCCACGGTGAGCAGCGTGGCCGGCACCGCCGAAAGCAGAAACCACCCGGTCGCGCGTCCGTCCACATGCGCCCAGTAGGCGGTGGTGCGCGACACGTTCGACACCAGTTGCACGGCCGCGAACAGTGGTACCGCCTCCAGCGGCGGCAGGCCCGCCACCAGCAGCACGCCGATCAGAATCGAGCCGCCGCCCATGCCGGCAACGCCGGACAAGGTGGCCGTCAAGAAGCCCACCAGCACCAGCGCGGCTTCCAGCAGGGGCACGGACGACGGCATGGCGGTATCGGGGCGCTTCAGGCGCGGCACGCTAACATCGGCGAATTATGAACACTCCCCCAATGATCAGTGACCGACACTTGGCATGGGCACGCCGCGGCGCGGCCTTGCTCATGGTTGCCTGCGGGCTGAGCCCCGCGCTCGCCGAACCCTTGAGCGAAGAGGCCGCCATTGCACGCGGAACCGCCATCGCCGAGCGGGCCGACGCCCAGGGCCAAGGCTATGGGGACGTGCAATCCAGCATGACCATGGTGCTGCGTACCCCGGCAGGCGACGAGGCGGTGCGGGTGCTGCGCTCGCGGGCCATGGAGGGCGCCGACGGCCGCGATCGCTCGCTGATCATTTTCGACGAGCCCCGCGACGTGGCCGGCACCGCGTTGCTGACCCACGCCAACCCCGACGGCGATGACGGGCGCTGGCTCTACCTGCCCTCGGTCAACCGCGTGAAACGCATCGCCAGCTCGGGTCAGTCCGGCGCCTTCATGGGCAGCGAGTTTTCCTACGAAGACCTGGGCCCGCAGGACATCAGCAAATATCGCTTCAAATGGGTGCGCGACGAGCCCCTGGATGGCACGGCAATGCACGTGCTCGAACGCATCCCCAAAGACCCCGATTCCGGCTACGCGCGGCAGGTGGTGTGGATGGACCAGGCCAATCTGCGCTTGCACAAGGTCGCGTTCTACGACCGCCGCGATCGTCTGCAGAAAACCCTCACGGCCGAGGGGTTCACCCAGCACGACGGCCGCTACTGGCGCCCGCTGCAACTGGAGATGCGCAACCATCAGTCCGGCCGCTCGACCACCTTGCGCTTCGAGAACTACCGCTTCGACGCGGGCCTGAGCGCGCGCGACTTTGACGAAAACCGGCTGGCCAATGTGCGCTGACCGATCACGCCGGGGGGCCACCGGCCGCCACCCCGAAAATGGCCCAGGCCCTGCGCCGCAACTGGAGACCCCGTGACCCCCTTGCCCCCCAAATCACCTGCCGAGAGCGCGGTGACCGAACAGGTTTACATGGTGTTTCCCAACGACCTCAACGCCAAGGACACGGTGTTCGGCGGGCAGATCATGGCGCTCATGGACCGCTACTGCGCGGTGGTGGCCGACCGTCACGCCGGGGCGGTCTGCGTCACGGTCGGCGTCGATGCCGTGCACTTCATCGCGCCGGCGCGGCGCGGTGACGTGCTGATCTTCAATGCCACGGTCAACCGGGCGTGGCGCACCTCGATGGAGATTGGCTGCAAGGTCGAAGCGCAGGACGCACAGAAGGGGCCGCGGCGACACATTCTTTCGGCCTACCTGACCTTCGTCGGCACCGGCGAAGACCGTCGTCCGATTCCGATTCCGTCATTGACGCCCCAGAGTGCCGATGAGCGGCGTCGCCATCAGGAAGCCGATCTGCGTCGCCAGATGCGCCTGCAGCACGCCGCAGACCTGAAGGCCCTGCGCGGCGGCCACGCGTCCTGAGCGGCGGCCCGGCCTAAAGCCGGTCGGCCAGCTGCTGCGTGGCCCTGACCAGGGCCGTCAAGATGCCCGGCTCGCTGGCCGCATGACCGGCATCCGGCACCTCCACGAACGCCGCTTCGGGCCAGGCGCGGTGCAGTTCCCAGGCGCTGCGCATCGGGCACACAACGTCGTAACGCCCCTGGATGATGGTGGCCGGAATGTGCCGAATCCGGTCAACATGGGCCAGCAACTGGTCGTCCCGCTCAAAGAAGCCGCGGTTGACGAAGTAATGGCATTCGATCCGCGCAAAGGCTTCGGCGAAGGCCGATTCGCCAAAGCGCGCGGCCGCGTCGGCCGTCGGGATGAGCTTGCTGGTCGCCCCCTCCCACCGGCTCCAGGCGCGCGCCGCCGCGAGGCGCACCTTGGGGTCGTCCGACGTCAGCCGCCGGTAATAGGCGCCGACGTAATCACCCCGTTCGTCCGCGGGAATCGCCGCCTCGAAGGCCTCCCAGGCATCGGGGAAGATCCACGACGTGCCCTGCTGGTAGAACCAGTCGATTTCGGCCTTGCGAAGCAGGAAGATGCCGCGCAGCACCAGCCCCAGCACCCGCGCCGGGTGGGCCTGCGCATAGGTCAGCGCCAGGGTCGAGCCCCACGAGCCGCCGAACAGGGCCCAGGCGTCGATCGCCAGATGCAGGCGGATGCGCTCCATGTCATCGACCAGATGCCAGGTGGTGTTGTCCAGCAGACTGGCGTGCGGGGTTGAGCGGCCGCAGCCCCGCTGATCGAACAGCACGATTCGATAGCGTTGCGGATCAAAGAACTGGCGGTGCCAGGCCTCGGTGCCACCCCCCGGCCCGCCGTGGACGAACAGCACCGGGATGCCGTCGGGGTTTCCCGACTCCTCCACATACAGGGTGTGCGTGGCATCCACCTTCAGTGCATGGGTGGCGTAGGGCTGTAACGGGGCGAAGAGCATGAGAAAAAACCAGGGAAGGCAAAAAAGAGTGTCGGTGCGGATTGCGGCGTGCCGGGCGAGTTTCTACTATGCAGGCTTGGCACTTCAATGAGGGTTCGCATGACATTCGGTGCTCGGCTTGGCGCAGTTCTGATGGGCACCGTGTTGGCCGGATTCGCGACCCTGAGCCTGGCGGCAGGCGCTGCCGACCCATTTCCGCGGTATCCCGCGCTGGCGCCTGCCGTGGCGTTCTGGACTGATGTATTCGGTCGCCAGTCCGAGCACACGTCGGTCGTTCACGTGGCCCGCACCCCGCAGATCGTGCTGGCCCGGCTGCATTTTGACGCCGGGTTGCCAGCGGCCCAACGGCGCGAGCAGGAGCGTGCCGCCCTCAGCCAGATGCAGCAGCGTCTGGAGCGGCTCCACGATGACCTGGTGGCGGGCGCCTCCCTCGACGCCGAGTCCAAGGCGCTGCTGGCGCGCTTCGGCACCACCGCGAATCCGCAGATGGTAAAGGCCGCGGCCACCGATCTGCGCACCCAGCGCGGCGTGCGCGAGCGGACCGCGCATGCGATGGAGGTGTCGGGACATTTCCTGCCGATGATGGAGGCCACCTTCGAGCGACATGCGCTGCCGGTTGCGCTGACGCGCCTGCCCTTCATCGAGTCCAGCTTCAACCTTGAGGCCTACTCCAAGGTCGGCGCCGCCGGCCTGTGGCAGTTCATGCCCGCCACCGCGCGGCACTACATGCGGTTGGACGAAGCCGTCGATGACCGGCGTGACCCGTGGATGGCCACCGACGGCGCGGCCCGCCACCTGGCCGACGACTACGCACTGCTGAAAGACTGGCCGCTTGCGATCACCGCCTACAACCACGGCCGAAATGGCATTCGGCGCGGTCTTGAGAAGACCGGCGGCAAGAATCTTCTCGACCTGATCGAGCGCTACGACAACCCCCGGTTCGGCTTTGCCTCGCGCAACTTCTACGCCGAATTCCTCGCTGCCAAAGACATCGAAAGTGCCGCAGAGACCTACTTTCCCGAAGTGCGCAGGGCCAAGCCCATCGCCTTTGTCGAAGTGACGCTTGCGCATTACGTGCCCTATGCCGAGCTGGTGAAACTGGGCGGCGACGATCCCCAGTTGTTTCAGAAGCTCAACCCCGGATACAGCCCTGAAGTGAGGTCCGGGCGGCTGTGGGTGCCGCGCGGCGCGACGATCCGCATTCCAGACCACAACGCCCAGCGCTTCGAGGCCGCCTATGCCAGCTTGCCGGCCAGCGCCCGAAACGCCGCGCAGCGGGTGTACTGGCGGGAACACAAGGTCGTGAGCGGCAATGTGCTGGGGCAGATTGCCGGCCGGTACGGCGTCAGCGCGAAATCCATCCAGCAGGCCAACAACCTGGCCAACGCCAACCGGCTGCGGATTGGGCAGGTGCTGCGGATTCCCCCCGCCGCCGGTGAAACGCTGCAGACGGCGGCCAAGTCCAAACCCAAACCGCGCATCCACGTGGTCAAGTCCGGCCAGACCTTGTCGGCCATCGCACGCCTGCATGGGGTCACGACCCGGCAGATCGCCGACACCAATCAACTGGCCGACGCCAATACGCTCAGGCCGGGGCAGCGCCTGCGCATCCCGCAGGGGTAGCGGCGCCGGCTCAGGATTGCGGCGGCGACCGCAGTTGCGCGTGCCGCCGCCCAAACCAACGGGCAATGGGCGCCGCGCTGGCCCCGTGCAACACGATGCTGAGCAGTACCGTGAGCACGACGCAGGCCAGAATCCGGTCGAACCCCGGCAGGTTGAACTGCTCTTCGATCAACAGCACGAACAGCATCGATGCGAGCCCGCGCGGGCCAAACCAGCCCAGCGCCAGCTTCTCGGCCGTGGGCAGTCCGGTGCCGGCCAGCGACGCCCAGATGGGCAGCATGCGCACGAAGGTCAAAAAGCTGAACGCCAGCACCCAGGTCTGCCAGCCGGCATGCTCCAGCCCGGCGGGGATCAGCACGGCGCCGAACATGATGAAGGTGAGCAGGGTGAGGATCTGCCCTTCAGACTCCATGAACTCGAAGATGAAGGTGCGATCGGCCTTCAGCGTGTTGCCCAGGGTCAGGCCCCCCACAAAGGCGGCGATGAAGCCGTTGCCACCCAGCCATTCAGACAGGGCGAAGCAGATCAGCGCTCCGGCCAGCACGGCGATGCCCCGGGCCGAGTCGGTCACGCAGCGGCGGGCAATGGCAAGGTCGAGCAGCCGCGCCAGCAGATAACCCACGGCGACGCCGATCAGCGGGCCCAGCGTGAGCTGCAGGGCCACGAAACGGTAGAGGTTGTCGGGCGCGCCATGAACGCTGGTCTGGGTAACCTGCGCCGAGACAATGGCGGCCAGCACGATCACCGGCACCGCCAGGCCGTCGTTGAGGCCGCTCTCCACATTGATCGCCTGCCGCACCCGTGCGGGCAGCGCGTCGCTGGAAAGCACGGCCTGGGCCAGGGCGGCATCGGTGGGCGTCAGCAGGGCGGCCAGCAGCACTGCCAGCATCACCGGCGCGTCGGGCGACACCCAATGGGCGACCAGCGCGCCCAGCGCGACGGTCAAAGGCATGCCGATCAGCAACATGCGGGCGGGAATGGCGGCGCGGTGCCTCAGGCTGCGCAGGTGCACGCGGGCCGCATCGGTGAACAGCACCAGCACCAGGGTGATTTCGGCAAACCCATGCAGCAGCGCGTTGCTGATGCGGGCGTCCAGCAGGTCGAAGCCGCCGTCCCCAAGGGCGAAGCCGAACCCCACGAACAGCATGGGCAAGGTCACCGAGGTTTGACCGAGGCGCCGCGACACCAGCGCCCAGGCCACGATGCCGACGCAGACCAGCACAATTTGAGAAGGTGCGTTCATGGTGGCCCCTGGGAATTGACGCCGGTCGCCGGCACGCGTGCCGGCCGGCCATTATTCCACCGCGGCGGCCAAACAAAAGCCGCCCCGGTGAGGGGGCGGCTTGCGGTGTCGCGACGCCCGCCCTTCCGGGCATGACGTTTCAGGCCTGAAAACCTGAGGGCTTACTGGTCGTTCTTCTTGTCGTCGTCATCGCCGACCTTGACCGTCGTGCTGGAGCCGTCCTTGTCGTCGCTTTCGTACGACATCGAACCGCTGTCGCCATCGATGTTGATGGTCGTGCTGCTTTCGGATTTTTCCGCGGCGGGTGCAGCGGCAGCGGGGGCCTCTTCTTTCGAGCAGGCACCCAGCAGCAGGGCCAGGGCGGCGGCGGTAGGCAGAACAAAATGGCGCATCGGTAACTCCCTTGAGTGGAACAAGGCGCGGACGCTATCACGCGCTGCCTGAACGCCAACTTTGACGACCGCCGCGTGATTCGCGGACGCAGGGCTTGGTGATGGATGTTCGACGGTCACCCATCGTGCGCGACACCTGAATAAAGACCCGTTCGGATGCGCGGCATAAGCGGCAAGCCGGCAATGGCTATGCTGCAGACCAGATCGCTCACGAATCGGTGTTGATGACCCACCCCAGCCAGTTCCACCTGCTGCGCCAGCGCCGCTTTGGGCCCTACTTCGTGACCCAGCTGCTCGGCGCCTTCAATGACAACGTGTATCGCAGCGCGGTGGTGGTGGTGCTGGCCGTCGGGGTTGCCGGGCTGTCGCCGCAGCAGCTCGACCTGTACGCGAGCGCGGCGGCGGCGCTGTTCATACTGCCGTTTCTGCTGTTTTCGGCGACGGCGGGACAGATCGCCGAAAAGTACGAGAAGGCGGCGTTGATCCGCAGGCTCAAGCTCTTCGAGCTGGGTCTGATGGTACTGGCCGCGCTTGCGCTGATGCGGCCCAGCGTGCCCGGTCTGATGGCGCTGCTGTTTCTGCTGGGCACGCAGTCGGCGCTGTTCGGGCCGGTCAAGTACTCGATACTGCCGCAGACCCTGCGACCCGCAGAGTTGGTGGGCGGCAATGCGCTGGTGGCCGTCGTCACCTTTCTGGCCATTCTGCTGGGGGCCGTGCTCGGCGGCTGGCTGATGACGCAGGCGGGCGGGCCCCGATGGGTGGCGGCCGCCGTCCTGGCGCTGGCGGTGCTGGGGTACGCGGTGTCGTTGGCCATTCCCGAGGCCGCTGCTGCCGCCCCGCGTCTGCGGCTCAACTGGAATCCGTTCACCGAAACCTGGCGCACCTTCCAGTTCGTGCGCGGCGACCGCACGGTGATGCTGGCGGTGCTGGGCATTTCCTGGTTCTGGTGCTTCGGCGCGGTGTTTCTGACGCAGTTGCCGCAGTATTTTCGGCTGCATCTGGGCGCCGACGTGGTGGTCATGACGGTGATGCTCAGCGTGTCGGCGCTGGGCATGGCGGCGGGGGCGCTGCTGTGCGAGCGGCTGTCGGGGCACAAGCTGGAGATTGGTCTGGTGCCGCTGGGTTCGCTGGGCCTGACCTGGTTCGGCATCGATCTGTACTTCGCCATGCCGGAAACCCGCGTCGAGGGCGTGGTGCGCATCGCGACCTTCATCACCTCGGTGGCCAATCACCGCATCCTCTGGGATCTGGGCCTTATGGGCGCGTTCGGCGGCCTCTACATCGTGCCGCTGTATGCACTGATCCAGACACGCGCCGCGCCGGCGCACCTGTCGCGGGTGGTGGCCGGCAACAACATTCTCAATGCGGCGTTCATGGTCGGGGCGGCGGTGATGTCGCTGCTGCTGCTGCGCTGGGCCGGGCTGAGCATTCCCCAGTTGCTGCTGCTCACGGTGCTGGTCAACGCAGGCGTGGCGATCTTCATCTACGCGCAGGTGCCCGAGTTCGTGATGCGCTTTCTGGCGTGGATCATCATCAACACGCTGTACCGGATCGACAAATCGGGGCTTGAGCACATTCCGGATGAAGGCCCGGCGGTCATCGTCTGCAACCACGTGAGCTTCGTCGACCCGGTGATCCTCGGCGGCAACATCCGGCGCCCGGTGCGCTTCGTGATGTATCACAAGATCTACAACCTTCCGCTGCTCAAGGTCTTTTTCCGCACGGCCAAGGCCATCCCGATTGCCGGTGCCAAGGAGAATGCGGCGCTGATGGAGCGCGCCTTCGTCGAGATCGAGGCCGAGCTGCGGGCCGGCAACGTGGTGTGCATTTTCCCCGAAGGCGGGCTGACGACGAACGGTGACCTCCAGCACTTCCGCAGTGGCATCGAGCGCATCGTCAAGACCACGCCGGTGCCGGTGGTGCCCATGGCCCTGCAGGGCCTGTGGGGCAGCTTTTTCAGCCGTCGGGACAACGCCCTGAAACGGGCGCGGCTGC